>Ga0068877_10002748_pt1 | contig 14103 bp, 10 predicted proteins | sample NOAtaG_FD_66437 | JGI IMG/M metagenome (GOLD analysis project Ga0068877, IMG submission 66437) | Freshwater lake microbial communities from Lake Erie, under a cyanobacterial bloom - NOAA_Erie_Diel6S_1000h metaG | ecosystem: Environmental > Aquatic > Freshwater > Lake | place: USA: Ohio, Lake... | reverse complement strand
CTTTGCCGGCATCAACGGAAGTGGCAAGCACAACAACTGGAGTATGGCTACGGATACCGGCGTCAACTTATTGGCTCCCGGCAAAACGCCTAAGACCAACTTGATGTTCCTGACCTTCTTTGTCAATACCATCAAAGCCGTACACGACTACGCAGATGTGCTTCGCGCCTCGATCGCCTCGGCCCCCAATGACCATCGCCTGGGTGCCAATGAGGCCCCGCCTGCCATTATATCGGTATTTACCGGTCAGTATCTGAGCAAAGTGCTTAATGACGTCAAAGAGAGAGTGTCTGCAAGCATGGACGAGACCGACGAGAGCCTGCTTAAGATCGACATCCACAAAAGCATTCCTGAGCTACTGATGGATAACACCGATCGTAATCGTACCTCTCCTTTTGCCTTTACCGGAAACAAGTTTGAATTTCGTGCGGTAGGGTCTTCTGCCAATTGCGCCAACCCCATGACGGTGCTCAACACCATCATGGCGCAGACTTTGCGAGACTTTAAAAAAGAAGTAGATGGACTGATCGAGAAAGGAGAAAAGAAAGAGATCGCCATCATGCAAGTGATAAGAGAATATATCATCAAGAGCGAAAAAGTTTTATTTGAGGGCGACGGATACAGTGAGGCTTGGGAGAAAGAAGCTGCCAAACGCGGATTACCCAATGTTAAGACCACCCCGCTGGCGCTCGATGCCATGGTGACCCAAAAAGCCAAGGATCTTTTTCACAACAACGGCATCTACTCACATCAGGAGCTTGAAGCCCGCCACGAGATCGAACTAGAGAAGTACATCAAAAAAGTACAGATCGAAAGTCGCATGATGGGAGAACTGGCCACCAGCCATGTGCTGCCTGCTGCCATTCGCTACCAAAACCTGTTGGCCTCTAACATTCGCGGTCTTAAAGAAGCCGGCATTAAAGAATCCGGATTTACCAATCAATTTCAGATATTGAATGAGATCTCTACCCACATTAACAAGACCAGTGATCTGGTCGAAAAGATGATTGAGGCGCGCAAGAGCTGCAACAAACTCTCCGATACCCGCGAAAAGGCAATTGCCTATCAAGAAAAGGTCAAAGACGCTTTCTTTGATGAGATCCGCTACCATGTAGACAAATTGGAACTATTGGTCGATGACAAGGAGTGGTATCTGCCTAAGTACAGAGAAATGTTATTCTTGCGCTAACAAAGCACACACTTGAATTAGTTTTTTTAGCGTATTCGCAAAGGAATAGCGGAAGGCATCAGGGACAGTTAGCCTTGACTACCCTTAACACATTCTTTCCGAGAATTTTTCTGATGTCGGAGTTGGAATACCCTCGTCGCAGCAACTCCTCGGTAAGGCGAGGATAGCTACTGACATCTTCGAGGCCGCGAGGCACGAACCCGATGCCATCAAAATCGGCGCCAATGCCCACATGGTCAATTCCGATCAACTTGACAACATGGTCAATGTGGTTGGCCACATCGGCGATACCGGGACGGGCGTTATCGAGAGCCGCTGCCATAGCCGTTTGCCATTGGGTGCGGGCCTTCGCCGTATCGGATGGAGCCCATAGCGCAAATACGGAATCTTTACCCGGTCCGTTCCAATAGCGCTGCTGCGCCACAAACTCCTTGCTAATAAAGGCAGGATAAAAGTTTACGCAAATAACCCCTCCATTTTTTTTCAGGGCCAGCAATTGTTCATCCTTTGCGTTGCGAAAGACCGGGCAGATGCTCCACACAGAGCTATGCGTTAATAACACTGGTTTTGTGGTCACTGCCAAGGCATCGTAGAAGGTTTGCTCCCCAACATGTGACAGGTCGACGATAACGCCTAACTGATTTAGCCGGCGCACCACTGTCTTTCCAAACTCACTTAGCCCTTTTTGGGTCAGGAGCACACCAGCCCCACTCTCATCGCGGGCACTGGTGGCCCACTCGGTGCTGTTATTCCAAGTGAGTGTAAGGTAGCGCATGCCACGAGCGGCCAGGCTGTCTACTTTCTTTAAATCGGACTCGATCATGTGTCCACCCTCCACGCCGATCATGGCTACCACGCGCCGGCGATGGGCTCGTCGTTTGACTTCTTTGTACGAGGTGGCAAAATTGAATTTATCGGGATGACGAAGCACCAATCGATTCAGTGAGTCTATCTCTTCAATGGCATCATGATAGTAACCCTGAGAAGTGCGCGCGGTCTCTCCGGTAAATACAGAGAAGAACTGAACGTCTACCCCACCTTTCTTAAAACGATAATAATCACTGTGCCCCTCCTTTAAGGAAGCCGCAAGGTCTCTACCGGCCAACGTCTGTGCACTCAGGCAATCATTGTGCGTATCTACCAATAAAGCACGGTGATGTAAGCCTTTGCCCCTCTGTGCGGCAATCGGCCCTGCCGAGATAAAAATTGACAAGGTCACTAACGGCAACAGCGATCGCAGAAACTTCATGAGAAGGAGATTAGATTACCCGAGGGTCTTTTTGGCATCCTCCAAAAACTTGGCCAACCCGATATCGGTCAGGGGATGCTTTAAAAGTCCTGTGATTGAATCGAGTGGGCAGGTGCATACATCAGCGCCGGCCTCGGCACATTTTACAATGTGAAGCGGGGTTCGAATAGAGGCCGCGAGTATCTCTGTCTTGAAACCTTGCACCGAATAGATATGGGCAATTTGCGAGATCAGCTCTATGCCATCCCAATTGCTATCGTCGATTCTACCAATAAATGGAGACAAATAAGTAGCTCCTGCCTTGGCAGCCAAAATAGCTTGCCCTGCCGAGAATACCAACGTGCAATTGGTTCGAATTCCCTTTTCGCTAAAGTAGCGAATGGCTTTGATGCCATCCTTGATCATGGGTACTTTGACCACGATGTTCGGATGGATGGCCGCTAACTTATTACCCTCTTCAACGATACCGGCGAAGTCGGTACTGATTACCTCGGCACTAATATCGCCATTGACCATCTCACAGATGGTCCTGTAATGGTCCATTACTGCTTTTTCTCCTTTGATACCCTCTTTGGCCATCAAGGATGGGTTGGTCGTAACTCCATCTAGAATACCGAGCTCATTCGCTTCCTTGATCTGCGCCAAGTTAGCGGTATCTATAAAAAATTTCATGAGAACAGATTTGGATAAAGGTAAAAAAATGGCAGGCTGATTACATCGCACCGCTCAACCACCTACTCTTGCTGCCTTCCGGCCCTGGGAGGGTTCAGCAGGAGCTGGTCGTGTAAGACCTGCCGCTGCAAAGATAGCGATAATCGATCAACGCTGAAACCCCGATCGCACCCGAGTGTAGCCGATCAACTCGTCGGCACGGGCTCCGAAGGGCCTGAAATAAACGAACACCGAATATTCATTCTCGGTTCCCCAAAAATTGCCCTCGGTGTTCTCGAAAGTGGGGGTCTGGTCGGTTCCGGTAACAGCGCGCGTCAAATACCCATAGTTGTAATACCCCTGCTTTAAATAAACGGCCTTGGTGTACAATCCTTGCGAGGCATCAAACTCCATCTTAAAGGCATCGGTCAATTCGTAGCCACTCCACTCGCCGGTCACAAATACCTCCTTATTGACATAACTACGACCGCCGGCAGGGCGCAGCGAAAAATGAACCCAGCCATACTCCCCCTGGGTGTGTGGCAAAGGGTTATCGATATTTTCTATGAGGTACTTTCCGTTAAAGTCGCGGTAAAACAAATATAGCTGCCCCACCCGCTCCGTATCGGTTTGCACAAAGACATCGGTGCGGGGGCTGATATCGCTGTCCACGATCCGCTGGATGCGCTCACCGCGCAAGCGCATGCTGCGAAGGTCAAACCAGCGCCACTCCTGCCCGGCAGCAAACAAGGTTTGTTCCTCGTCGCTATACTCGTAATAGTTACCACGAAAGATGGTGGGGCGGGTAAGCGTGCGCGCCGTAAGCCATTGGTCATTTTGGGTAATGACCACCTTGATCTCTTGAGGGGTAATAGCATTGATCGGCAGCTGCTGCGGCGTTACCCCAATAGTTAAACGCTGATGCGTTAAAAAGAAATTAGCGTTAAAAGGTTGCAGCACCTGCGCCATAACGGCAACTTTTTTGTTGACCACTACTACCCGACGCGTAAAGACCAGTTGTGTGGTGTCATCGTTTAAGAAAACCTTTAACAAATAGTTACCCCCACGGGTAGGTCCACTGTTTCGCTCCGGCAGTAAGGCTTGGTAGTGCATGTAACGTGTCTGCACCCCCGATGAAACACGATAATTTTGAATGCGCTGGGTAATGAATCCTTTGAGGTAATCAAAAGCAGGAAGGCGGGCTTCGGTCCAATCGGCATTGCAAAGTTGCAGGGTGTAGTAATAGGGCTTTACGTTGCCCTCGGTATCATCAAAATGTAACTCCAGTTGGTCAGACTGGCCTAAATAGAGTACCGGAGATGCGGTCTGATCACCGGCCTTGAACAGTTTTACTGAACGTATAAAAGGACGAAGTACTTTTTCAGGAGACTGGGCATGCGACAAAAAAGCAACCAGCGACAGAAAAGTGAAAAGAATGGAGCGCATCATCATTTTACTTAAAAGGCAAAGTAGCTAAAAAAGGGGCAGTAATTCTAGTCGGAGGCGCTTATTTTTGAGTTGCTTTCCCACCATATGCATCCAGCTTCCTTTATAGCCGACCGCATTCAGGCCAGTCCTACCAACCGTTTTTCCGGGTTGGTCATTCGCATTTCGCTTGGAGCCACTATCATCAGCGTAGCGGTCATGATCATCACCGTTGCACTGGCAGAAGGCTTTCAACAACGCATCGGCGAAAAGGTATTTAGCTTTTGGGGCCATATTCGTATTCAAGAAAAACAACCGGGTAAGGCCATCATTGCCGAAGAAATTCCCATTCGCCATAATGAAGCCTTGTTACAAACGCTTCGCCAGCAACCCGGCGTACGCTCAGTACATCCCTTTGCCACCCGTTACGGGCTGCTCAAGACTCGCGAGCAGATGGAGGGCGTTATGTTAAAAGGCCTTGACCGCCCTGAACAGTTCTTACAGCTGGCCCCCTTTTTGCAAGAAGGCATTGCTCCCACCCTGCCCGATAGCGGATACAGCCGCGATCTGTTACTCTCCCGATATACCGCGCAGCGATTGAACGTTAAAAGTGGAGATACGCTCCTGTTGTATTTTATCAGAGAAGGTGCCACACCTACGGCAAAAAAAATGCGGGTGTCGGGCATCTATAAAACCGGCATTGAGGACTATGACCAACTTTTTGCCATTGGCGACATAGACCTCATTCGCCAGCTTAACCAATGGGACGCCGATCAGGTGGGGGGATATGAATTATTCCTTGACGATCCGCGCAAGATGGAGCAAACAGCCGGCATCCTCTACGACTTGCCTGATTTTCCGGCTACCTGGGACGCCATTTCGGTAAAAGAGGTTTCACCGCAACTATTCGATTGGTTGCAAATGCAAGATCTCACCCGCAATGTACTGATTGGCTTTATGACGGTAGTGGCTTTGATCAACTTGATCTGCTGTTTGCTGATCTTGGTATTGGAGCGAGTCAAAATGATCGGCTTACTCAAAGCCATGGGAGCCACCGACTGGTTCGTTCAGCGCATTTTTTTACGGTTCGGCCTATGGATCACAATACGAGGTGTACTCATAGGAACTTTAATTGCCTTGCTACTGCTGTGGCTGCAAGAAAAGACCGGATTTATTACGCTCGACGAATCCGCCTACTTTCTAGACAAGGCGGCCGTCAGGATAATTCCCTGGCAGGTAATAGCCATTGCGACGGGGACCATTGCCAGCTCTCTGCTACTGTTACTGATCCCTTCGTGGTTGGTTAAAAAGATAAGTCCGGTACAGGCCATTCGCTTTACCTGAGGTAAGAAAGTAAGATGCCGGCAGCAACAGAGGCATTCAGTGATTCAACCTTGCCTTTTCCCGGAATGGATACCAGCTGGTTGGCTTTTTCGAGCAACGAAGCGGAAATTCCGACCGACTCGTTTCCGATCAGCAAGATACCCTCCTCAAGAGGCGATAAAGCACGAACATCCGTACCCTGCATGGTAGCCGCCAATATCGTTACTTTTTCTGCGCGACTCAGCCATTCCTCGAGCGACAGATAATGAACAGGAACTCGAAAAATACTCCCCATGGTAGACTGTACAACTTTAGGATTGAAACAATCGACGGTATCAATGCTGCAAACGATCTGATCTACCCCAAACCAATCGGCGGTTCTGATAATGGTTCCCAGATTGCCGGGATCCTGTAAACCACAACATACCAAGGTAAATCGACCGGTTGCCACGGGCGCCTCGTAGCGAGGCAAGCGAACTACCGCTAGTACCTGATGCGGCGTTTGCCAGTGTGAGATTCTGGATAGTTCTGTTTCGGTGATGGGTGTTACGACCAACGATGGCCATCGCTTGCGCTGCACTTCTATCCACTCCGGTAACGCGTAAATGGAAATGATCTGCTGTTGATGATAGCACAACAACTCTTCGACCAGTTTGGGGCCCTCCGCTACATAATAACCCAACTTTTCCCTCTGTTTTTTAAGGGCTAAACTTTGAATATCTTTGATAACTGACTTAACTAGCATAATTATTTTTCATGCACGAAGGCAAGCTCTCCCGGTTTTCGTTGGTAGTCTCGGTGATTTCGGCAGTGGCCCTATTGGGACTGGCTGCTTGCGGAGTGATCCCGAAGAACTATCCAAAAGACAAACCCTTTGTCTTCAAAACTACTATAAAAGTTAATGGAAACTTCACCGATGAAGTACGAGAGGACCTCGAGGATCGCTTAAAGGGTCAGCTCGACGACAGTCTGACGGTTCGGTCCGTATCGAAGCTGTTTGTAAGAGAGATTCGAACCCCACCGGCCTTCGACAGCAACGCGGTGGAACGCTCTATAACCTACATGCAAAATCTTCTGGGATCACAGGGTTATTTTTTAGGACAGATCAGCTATGACACCATCGTGGAGCCTGCCGGAAAGGACCAGCTGCGCACCTCTGTTCGGTTTGAGGTAACGCCTGGGCCGCAGGTAGTGCTCGACTCGGTGCGCTACGCAATTCGTAACGAGGCCCTGCAAAGACTTACCCTGTCCTCGCTCGCAGAAAGCAAGATCAAGAAAGGAGAGCCCTTCTCTAAAACAACGATCTCTGCCGAATTAGACCGACTGGTCGACCTCTATAGAAACAACGGTTACTTGCGCTTTACCCGTGAAGAGCTGTTGGGTGTGTGGGATACGCTCGATGCTCGCCTGTTGGCACCTACGACAGACCCTATTGAACAATTACGCATACTGGCCGACATCGACAACAACCGACTGCATCCTAAGGCTAATCTCGAGATCAGGCTACGTCCGGGCTTCGATAGCAGTAAACTCACGAAATACTACATAGGAGCTATCGATATCTACCCCGATTTTACGAGTGATACTGCCGGCTTAACGACACAGGCCACCCAGCGCAGCGGGCTCAACCTGATCACCTATCGCCCCGTCTTTCATCCCGGTATTTTTAGAGAGAAGATCTTTTTTTACAAAGGCGACCTATATGATCAACGCAACTATTTTAAGACCTTAAATCAATTAAGCGCCATGGGGGCTTGGCGACTCATTAACATAGAGCCTCGTTCCAGACCCGGCACCGACACTACCGACCTGCTTATTCGACTAACCCCTGCACGCAAGTACAGCAACAATGCCACTCTAGAAGGTAGCAGCAATCAAAGCTTGATATCGGGCAACCTCTTTGGTATTGCTCTCAACCTAGGATTGCAAAATCGCAACTGGGCTCGCAGGGCCATACAATCGAATACCAGTATTCGATTCGGAGTAGAGACCGGACGTGACCGCGTCAATGATATCAATTTCATTCAAACTCGTCAGCTCGCCATTACGCATAATCTTTATTTTCCGCGCGCCATTCCCCGCATCAACTGGTTACCGGCCGAGTGGAGAGAAAACTTTAAATCGGTCCTCTCCTTTAACGTGGCCAATACCGAGAGAAGAGAACTCTTTAATTTGTCGTCTTATAGCGCTGCATGGGGCTATGATTTTAGACATCGAAACTCACTTTTTACGGTGCGCCTGCCCAACATCGAGTACAATGCCATTGCACGAAGGTCTAAACTCGAAGAGCTGATTGCGGCTAATGCACTTCTCAAAAATATTTTTGTGGATGGTCTCATCTCGTCCGTCACGGCCGGCGTGCTGCATTCGCGCCAACGCCAGAACCGGATAACTAACCTTCGTTTTAACATAGAAGAATCGGGATTACTGACCGGACTTATTCGGAACCCACTGCTGGACAGCCAGCTTTTTCGCTTTGTAAAAGTGGATCTTGACGTGGCAACTAAGATCAGTTTTCGACGCGCTGCCATTGCGATGCGCTTTTTTGCCGGAGCAGGCTATGAATTCGACAACACGGTCAACCCCAACAAGCGTTTCAACTTACCGCTCTACCGCCAATATTTTGCGGGCGGGCCCAATAGCATGCGCGCCTGGGGACTTCGAAAGCTGGGTCCAGGCTCCTCGGTACAATCATACGGCAATAATGGCTTACCCGAGCGCTATGGCGACTTGCAACTAGAGGCCAATCTCGAATATCGCTTTTCCTTCTTTACCATTGCTGGCTTTAAGGTCAATGGAGCGCTTTTTACCGACATTGGAAACATATGGTATGTAAAGCAGGCACCCGGAAGAAAACCAGAGGAGGTATTCTCGCTGCAACGACTGGGCAAAGATCTGGCGGTGGGCGTAGGTAGTGGGCTTCGTATAGACTTTACTTATTTCGTTATTCGACTTGACTACTCGGTAAAAGCAAAAGATCCAAGTCCGTCGCCTGCCAATGCGGCTTATCAAAACAAATGGTTTGGCTATAAGAGATGGAGCGATATGGACCAGTTTCAGTTGGGCATCAACTACCCCTTTATTCTATAGATTATTGCCGTCTGTGCGTTATTACCATCAGGCACTGAGCGATCGTTCGAACTGCTCGGGAGTTTGAGCCTGCTCTACTGCGAAAGCCCCAATTCGAGTTCTTCGCAGCGAACTCAAATAAGCACCACATTGTAGCGCAGCTCCCAGATCGTGCGCCAAACTTCGAATATAGGTTCCGGTAGAACAGACCGCCCTAAAATGCAAAACACCTTCACTGTATCGGGTCGCCTCGAAAGTAGAAATAGTGATACGCCGTGGCTCGAGCGTAACCGACTGCCCCTTTCGAGCCAACTCATACACACGCTTGCCGTTAACTTTAATGGCAGAGTGAGCGGGCGGAACCTGCAATATAGAACCCGTGAACTGCACCATGGCTTCCTGAATGTTTTGCAATGAGAGATGACCAATGTCGCGATGATCGACAGGCTCGGTCTCAAGATCGTAACTAGGGGTAACTGCTCCCAACGTAATGGTACCGGTGTATTCCTTTTCTTGCGCCATAAATTCGTTGATGCGCTTGGTAAATTTACCGGTGCATACGATCAACAGTCCGGTGGCAAGGGGATCGAGCGTGCCCGCATGACCGATCTTTTTGATACGAATGAGATTCCTGAGCTTTCTGACCACATCGAAAGAGGTCCAGCCCAAGGGTTTGTCTATCAGTAATACTTTGCCGGAGGCAAATGGCGATTCAGCATTTATCATTTCTAGTAGGCCCTGGCAAAGAGAACGCGCTGCGCAGAAGGTTTACCTGTTAAAATACAATGGCCGGCTTCTTGTTTGTTGTCTAATGGAATACAACGAATGGTGGCCTTGGTCTTTTCTTTGATAGCCTCTTCGGTCTCGGACGTACCATCCCAGTGAGCCGCCATAAAACCGCCCTTGGTATCGAGCATTGAAACAAATTGATCCCAGGTATCTACCGGGGTAATATGCTCGTTACGATAAGCCAGTGCCTTGCTGAAGAGCTGTTGCTGAATCTCTTCTAGCAATAGCTGTATTCGTACGGCGAGACCTTCGAGCGGCACCGTTGACTTCTCGCGGGTATCGCGTCTTGCCAATTCAACTACTTTATTTTCCAGATCACGTGCTCCAATGGCCAGACGCAGAGGAACACCTTTCATCTCGTACTCGGCAAATTTCCATCCCGGACGAGCGTTATCGTTATCGTCGTATTTGACACGGATGCCCATTGACTTTAACGATTGTACCAGCGTTTGCACGCAGGCATCAATGGCCGCTTTTTGTTCATCTCCCTTGTAAATAGGAACGATCACCACCTGCAACGGAGCAATTCGAGGTGGCAGCACCAATCCGTCATCATCACTGTGTGCCATTACCAAGGCACCGATAAGGCGGGTACTGACCCCCCAGCTGGTAGCCCAAACATAATCGAGCTTATTGTCGCGGTCGCTGAATTTTACCTCAAAGGCCTTGGCAAAATTCTGACCCAAAAAATGTGACGTTCCTGCCTGCAGTGCTTTACCGTCTTGCATCAGTGCCTCGATGCAGTAGGTGTCTTCGGCACCGGCAAAACGCTCTTGCGGGGTCTTGACCCCTTTTATGACAGGTACGGCCATATAATTTTCAACGAAATCGGCGTACACATGTAGCATCTTGACGGTTTCGTCGAGGGCCTCTTGCCGGGTGGCATGCGCAGTATGGCCTTCTTGCCACAAAAATTCGGCCGTTCGTAAAAACAGACGGGTGCGCATTTCCCAACGCACCACATTGGCCCATTGATTGACCAAAATGGGTAGGTCGCGATAGGATTGTATCCAATTCTTGTAGGTGCTCCAAATGATAGCCTCACTGGTAGGTCGAACCACTAGTTCCTCCTCGAGTTTAGCGGTTGGGTCTACCATTAACTTACCCGGACGATCAGGGTCGGCCTGCAAGCGATAATGGGTAACGATGGCACATTCCTTGGCAAAGCCTTCTGCGTTCTTTTCTTCGGCCTCGAACAGACTCTTGGGAACGAACAACGGAAAATAGGCATTAACGTGACCGGTGTCCTTGAACATCTTGTCTAAGACATCTCGCATATTTTCCCAAAGGGCAAAGCCATAAGGCTTTATGACCATGCAACCTCGCACTGCAGAATAATCGGCCAATTCTCCCTTTATCACGAGATCGTTGTACCATTGGGAGTAGTCGGTGCTTCTCGATGTTATCTCTTTACTCATAATCGGATAGTGGCGTCGGCCGGGTTTACCTTTTTTTTAACAGCCCGGCCTGCGATATCAGCGCAAGATGCCGAACTTTGTTCAGGAATGCAAAATTAACCACTTCGGCTATGAAAACAACCTCGCTTCTTTTAGCATTGTGCATGCTGTTGCTGGCTGGCTGCAGCACTACTTATAAAACGGGTCAGACCCCTGACGACGTTTACTACTCCCCTGTCAGACCCGAAGCCGAGTATGTACGTGTACAGCGAACTGAGACACGCCGAGTTCGTTACTACGAAGAAGATGAGGAAGATCGATTCTTACGGATGCGTGTTCGTAATCGCAATCGTTGGGACGACCTCGATGACTGGTACACCTTTGAGCGGTGGTCACTGGGGTATAATCAGTTTTTTACCCCCACACTAAATCCGTACGTTTCTTGGAATCAATTCTACAACCCCTACTTTTTTCCGGTGGCCTTTGCACAGGCACCCGTAAAAAATATCTATACGCGCCCTCGCATCTATAACCTGGGCAGCTATCAGCAAGCGCCCGTTAATTTAAAGATGATACAGCAAAACACGAGTGCCGGCAGCAATTACATTCCTTTTGGAACGTCGCGAAATTCCTCCGGATCCTCCAACAGAGGCAATGCACTGCGAGAAGCCTTTAACGAAGGCAACCGCGGCGGGGTATCGGGCGGATCACCCGTATCCTCTCCCGTCAACACCAACTCATCAAATTCCTCTTCGGGTAGCAGTGCTCCTGTTAGAAGATTCTGATCTTTTTTTGGATTTTTTTGATCTACACCACATGCCACGCTTGAAGAATTATACGCTCTCGCTCTTCTGTTGTCTGCTGCTCTCGCGGGTCCTGCTTGGGCAAGAGCCCGATGATGCCCTTCGCTACGCCTGGACCCAACCCAACGGCACCGCCCGTCAACAAGCTATAGGAGGAGCCATGGCATCGCTCGGTGGCGATCTCTCTGCGTTGTTCGTTAATCCGGCCGGACTGGGATTTTACAAGACCGGTGACCTGATTTTATCGCCGGCCTACCAGCGCCTTCGCAATAAAAGCACTTATCTGGGAAGAACCGAGTCCGATCAGCGTGGCAATCTTGGATTTGGCACCATTGGCCTGGTGACGGGCACCCAATTTCAGGAGCACGGAACGGGAAAGAGGGGCGAGCAAAAAAGAACAGGCGCCTTTGCCATTGCGCTTAACCAGACGGCCACGTTTAGCAGTAACCTACTGTACCGCGGACTCAACAACCGCCACTCCTATTCACAGCGGTTTTTAGAAGAGGTGGGATCGATCGGTGATGCCAACCGGGTAGCGCAAGACTTTCCCTTTGGAAGCAGCCTGGCCTTCAATACCTACTGGATAGATACTATTGGAGGGGGAAGCTCCGGGAATTTTCGCTATAAGACAAGAGCTACCCCTTCTTCAGGGCTCTTACAAGAAAACTCCATTCGCAGCCGCGGTGCCGTCAACGAATTGGCCCTGGGTTACGGGGGATCAGTAAACGAAAAGATCTACTTTGGATTTACGCTGGGCATTCCTTTTATTTTTTATAACCGCACCAGCACGTTTACAGAGGCAGATGCTACCCAAGACCTTAACAACTTCGATTACGCGACCCTAGAACAAAGACTGGAGACAAACGGAAATGGATTAAACCTGAAGCTAGGCATGATCTATCGTCCCGCACCCTTCTGGCGGTTTGGCATTAGCTTTCATACACCTACCTGGCTACGTCTAACCGACATTTACGCTGCCACTGTTACCACAGACACCGAAAACTACAAGGGGGTACAAACACAAGCTTCATCGCTTTTTACAAACGGAGAGGATGCGCAGTTCACCTATTTTCATCTTACACCCTACCGCTTTTTGGTTAGCGGGTCGTACGTGATCAACGAAACAGCCGACGTAACCAGGCAAAAAGGATTTCTAACGGCAGACTTGGAATATGTGAACTACAGCGCCTCCTCTTTTCGGGTGGATCCGGAAATTGACAATAGCCAATCGACCCGCAACTATTTTAAGGACCTCAACAAGACCATCGATAACTCATTTAGAAGCGCCCTCAATCTTCGCGTGGGCGGCGAGCTAAAGTTTACCACGCTAATGACAAGGGCCGGATTCGCCTTACTGGGAAATCCCTACCGCGAGAGCTATTCTCCACAAGGACGTCGAGTACAACTTAGCGGCGGCCTTGGCTATCGAAATAAGGGCAATTTTGTTGATGTGACCTTTGTACATACTACCGGCAAAGACTCACACTACGCCTATCGCCTTTCGCAACAAGCAGTTGAGGGAGCACGTATAGATGCCCGCGGAAGCCGCCTGGTGATCACCTTTGGTCACAAATTTTAATCGACCGCTCACTTAAAGATAAAGGTCTCCGTCTGCAGCATGCCCGTTGACTTTTCTTTTTTGATGTAACCCCGGTACATTCCCTCTGTACAAAAAGGCATAGAGATATTTCCTTGCTTATCGACCGCGATCAACCCTCCGTCTCCACCGAGGGCAGGCAATTGCCGCATCACCAATTCTTCGGCAGCCTGCTGTAACGGTTGTCGCCCGAATTCCATTCGATCACTGATCGATTTGGCCATCACCAGCCGTAAAAAGTACTCGCCCCAACCTGTACAACTAATAGCCACGGTACTATCGTTAGCATAGGTTCCGCTGCCAATGATGGGAGCGTCGCCTACCCTGCCCCACTTTTTGTTGGTCATACCACCGGTGCTGGTGGCGGCCGCCAAGCGACCTTGTTGATCGAGTGCAACGGCACCTACCGTGCCGTAACGGCTGATACGTTGCTCTTGTAAAGCAGCGGCGCTATGATTGGGAGTACCCGCAGAGGTAAGAGAATCTCTTTTTTTGGCTCGCTGCAAAGACTCCCATCTTTCCGGTGTATAGAAATAAGAGGGATCAACGATCTCCAGCCCTTGCTCTTTGGCAAAGGCCTCTGCACCTTTTCCGGTCAACAGTACATGCTC
>Ga0068877_10002746_pt1 | contig 14111 bp, 8 predicted proteins | sample NOAtaG_FD_66437 | JGI IMG/M metagenome (GOLD analysis project Ga0068877, IMG submission 66437) | Freshwater lake microbial communities from Lake Erie, under a cyanobacterial bloom - NOAA_Erie_Diel6S_1000h metaG | ecosystem: Environmental > Aquatic > Freshwater > Lake | place: USA: Ohio, Lake... | reverse complement strand
TGGGCCGATCATGCGCGAGGGGGTGATCGGGAGCGGGGTGAGGACGGTGGGGAAGCGGTACATGGAGTGGCACCATACGGCGGCGGATACGCTGGACAAGATCGAGCCGATGGAGTTTCGCAAGCACATTGCGCAACTGGCGGTGTTTGCTTATGTGCTGGCGGACATGGAGGAGAGGCTGGGGCGGAAGTAGGAGTGATTAAAGATAGAAGCCGGCGGAGGCGCCGACCCACTCGAGATTTTTGTTGTGGTCGACGCCCATCTGTTTGCCGCGGCCCATGCGGACGATCATATTGGCGGGGCGGGGGGCGGGGCTGGAGGGGAGCCAGATGTACATGATGCGGACTTCGACCATGGTGGGGCCGTGGGGTGTGGCGATGACGGGGGAGAAGGGGACGCGTTGCTGGAGGATGTAATTGTGGCGGTCGTGGGTGGGGATGGCTTCGAGTTGAGCGCGGGTGGGCCCGACGATGACGCCGAGGCCGGCGAAGCTGTAGAGGGGTTTGAGAACCCAGTTTTCGGGGTCGGGGGGGAGCTGGGCGAGCTGGTGGAAGAAGTGGGAGGTAGGGACGGTGGCGTGGTTGAGCCAGGGGAGGGAGAACTTCGATAGGCGGTAGAACCAGTTGGGGTGGCCGGCCCATTCGAGTTGGAGGTCATCGGTCCAGGCGAAGGGGATTGCGATCTGTTTGCGTTCGAGTTCGTCGAAGATGACGCGGTTGTAGATGCGGTGGACGGGGGTTTCGATGCCGTCGCGATTGTAGAAGAGCTTATTGCCGCGTTTGATGAGTTGGGTGATACAGACGGGGCGGACGCCGTAGATGCGTTCGGTGCAGATGAAGTCGCAGAGGGTTTTCTGGTGTTGGGGGTCGATTTCGAGGAGGATGACGTTTTCGGGGGAGTGGCCGTTGAGGATGGCTTCACCGAGGAGGTTGTGGTAGGCGGCGAGGTCGAGGCCGGAGAGGAGGTGTTGGAGGTTGGGGTCGAGATCGTAGGCGCGGAGGTATTGGCGGGCCATTTCGGTTTGATAGGCGTAGAGGCTGGGGAAGCCCTGGATTTCGACGAGCTTGGGAGCGTAGCGGCCGGCGTGGTGAACGATACCGAAATCGGCCTGGATGAAGAGGGGCTGGCGGGCTTCGTTGGGGACGCGGTATTGCGGGGGGACTTCATGGGCGGAGGCGGCGAGGTAGGCGGGGTTGGCGAGGAGTTGGGAGACGAGTTCGCGGCCGGCGCGGGACATTTGCTGGAGGAGGTCGCGGGGGAAGAAGCAGGGGGTTTCGGAGTGGCGGAAATCGACGGGCCGGCCGATGGCATGGGCGAGGGAGGCGAGGAAGTGTTGGTACTTGCCGGGAGTCCAGCGGCGATTGAAGTCTTCGCGGAGGGAGGGGAGCATGGGCTAGTGTTCGATGAGGAAGTGGCCGTCGCGCATGATGAGGCGGCCGTCGGCCCAGATGTCGAATTGGCGGCCGACGACGTCGATGTGGGTGGCGCTAAACCAATCGGCGCCGGTATGAGCGCCGTAGGGGTTGCCGAAGGCGATATGGCAGCCGGGGATTTTTTCATCCTGGAGGATATTGCCGATGACGTCGGTGAGGGCGAGGTTGGTGCCGATGGCGAATTCGCCGACGCGGTTGGAATTTTCGTCGGTGTGGCAGTAGGCCCAGAATTCATCGCGGAGTTCCTGGTTGGCGGATTCGGCGGAGACGAGGCGATTTTTTTCGACGCGGACGGTGAGTGGGGTATCGCGGAGGTCGCCGTATTTGGCGCAGAGGTAATCGCCGACGACGCCATCGATGACGAAGACGCCATTGATTTCACCGGGCGTGGTGAAGCACTCGCCGCCAGGGAGATTGCCCCACTTATTGGTGGAGATGATGCCGGAGGTTTTGAGCCACTTATAGCTGGGGTGCATGTCGGCGATGATGTCGGTGCCGTTGGGGGTTTTGCAGCGGATCTGGCGGGCGGCGGCGGCGATATTGCGGACCGCGATGGAGAGGGCGTCGACTTTGTGGAAGTCGGCGCGCATGCCTTGGAGCATGATGCGTTTTTCGATATTGACCATGTGGGCGTGGCGCATGCGGCGGCGGTTGACGACGTCGGTCATTTGCATGCGGCTGTGGAGTTCGCCTTGTTGGGCGACGACGGCGAAGAGGGAGACTTGGGATTGTTCCATGTCTTCGAGGACGGCGGGGGGCATGTTGGTGAGGGGGCGGGGGGCGTGATCTTCAAGGCGGAAGGCATTCCACTGGCAGCCGAGGGCATCGAGTTGGTGGGCGAGGGCGGCGGCGATCTCCTGGCTGGCGAGGTCGGTGATGAGGGTGACGCGTTCGGACTGTTGAATGCGGAGGCAGGTATGGACGGCGTTGTGGGCGCCGGGGGAAAGCTCGGGGTCGAATGATTTGGGCAGCATGATTAGAGGCCGGCCTCCGTTTCGGAAATGATGTAGTCGACGACCTGTTTGAGGTCGCCGGTTTGGCGCCAGACGGCGAGCTGGCGGTCGGCGCCGGTGCCGTTGCGGAGCATTTTGTAGATGTAGGAGATTTCTTCGCGGCTGCCGAGTTCGTCGACGACGTCGTCGATGAAGTGGAGGTATTCAAAGAGGAGGTCTTTGAGGGGGACTTCGATTTGTTTGCCGAAGTCGACGAGTTTGCCATCGAGGCCGTAGCGGGCGGCGCGCCACTTATTTTCCATGATGAGGGCGCGGCGGTAGAGGCGGAAGCCCTGGTTGTTGGAGTGGAGCTTATAGAGTTTGGCGACGGTGGCTTGGAGGAGGGCGGCGATGGCAATGGTTTCGTCGAGGCGCATGGGGAGGTCCATGATGCGGAACTCGAGGGTGGGGAAGTGGGGGTGTGGGCGGATGTCCCACCAGATTTTCTTGGCGTTGTCGATGCAGTTGGTTTTGATGAGGAGGTTGACGAAGTTAGTGTATTCGCCCCAGGAGGGGAAGTAATCGGGGATGTTGGTGCGGGGGAACTTATCGAATACTTTGCAGCGGTAACTTTTGAGGCCGGTCTCGAGGCCGAGCCAGAAGGGGGAATTAGCGGAGAGGCCGAGGACGTGGGGGACGAAGTAGCGGGCGGCATTCATGATGTGGATGGCGGCTTCGCGGTCTTCGATGCCGATGTGGACATGGAGGCCGAAGATGAGGTTGGAGCGGGCGACGGACTGCATGTCCTCGACGATGGTGGCGTAGCGTTCGTCGGGGTAGATTTCCTGTTTGCGCCAGTCGGCGAAGGGGTGTGTGGCGGAGGCGGCGATGCGGAGGCCGTGGTGTTTGGCGAGGCTGATGATGCCGGAGCGGAGTTCGCGGAGGTCGGCTTTGGCTTCCTGGATGTTGCGGCAGATACCGGTGCCGACTTCGACGACGGACTGGTGCATTTCGGGCTTGACGCGTTCGGCGAGGATGCGCTGGCCTTTGTGGATGATTTCAGCGGAGATATGTGAGCGGAGGTCCCGGGTTTCGGGATCGATGGTCTGGTACTCTTCCTCGATGCCGATGGTGAGGGAGGGCTGGCTCATAGTTACAGCATAGCGGTGGGGCGCGAAGCCAGGGCGGGCTGGCTTCGCGCGGAGACAGGTGGGGTGTGAGCGGCGGGAGTAGAGCATGCGGATGTCAAGGAACGGGGGCGGGCGGGTGATGCTGGCGCGCCGGGGTAAGGAGGTTGCCGGATGGCTTCGAATTCGAGCGGTTTGGATTTGGGGCTAATGGGTGTTGGGTTGCTGGTTGCCGTTGGTGTTGTTGTTGGCGGCGGCTTCCTGATCGCGGCGGGCGAGGTATTGGTGGTAGATGAAATAGAGCCGGTCTGGGAGGGGGGCGGTGGTGGGGTTGAAGGAATCGGGGTCGAAGGGTTTGGCTTCGATTTGCGGGGAGGGGGGAGCGGGTTCGGGGTCGTCGAAGAGTTCCTGGGGGAGAGGGGGGGCGTCGGGGATGGGTTCGAATTGGAGTTGGGGATCGTTGGCGATGAGGGCGTGGCGGGAGGCGATCTCCTGGCGGAGGAGTTTGGTGGTGCGTTCGATGCGGAGGGGGAGGCGGTGGAGTTCCTGGATGATGGTATTGAGGAAGGGGGCGGGGGAGGCGAGGATTTGCGAGATGGAGGGTTCCATGGCGTGGGAGTAGAGGCGTTCCATTTGGAGGAAGCGGAGTTGGTGGTGGATGAGTTGGTGGAGGAGGGAGACCTCGGAGGGGGTGACGGCGTCGAATTGGAGGAGGAAATTCTGGACGACCTCGAAGGCGATCTGGTTGTCATGGACGAAGGTATTGAAATTGGAGAGGGAGAAGATGCCGTGTTTGAGGGCATTGGAGGCGGAGGCGAGCTTGCCCTGGGCGGTACGGGGGCCGGTGGATTTGAGGGCATTGGCGCGATTGGCGGCGAGGGCGGCCGGGGACATGGTTTTGGTGCGTTTGGGGGTGGAGTTTGGGTTGAGAGGTTCCATGGCGAAGATTGGAGCATGGGCGGGGGCGGGAGGAGAGGGGGGGAGGGAGCTAAGTGATTGAGGGGAGGGGAGATATTTTTTGAGAATTTTGGGTACTGACCTGGGAGGGAGGGTCACGGACAGCCAGAACTTCGTGCCTTCGTTTGCGGCGCTCCACAGTCCCAACCTGTGCTTCTGGCCATCTTGGAGGATTTCGGAGCAGGGCTGGAAGGCAGTGAATGCTAAACCGTTGAAAGGAATGGAGCGGGAGATGGGACAGCGTTCACAGCGGTGAATCCAGGTTTAATGGATTCAGCAAGTTCCGGCACTCCTTCCTCCACACTCCCGTTCATGGAGTGGAAATAGAGTGGAAGCCTTTTTGGAGTGAAGTGGAAACCGCGGTTTGAAATTCCAGTATGCTTAGCCTGGCTTAGCGTTCTGCGTCACTTTCAAACTGGACTTTGGTTTGAGCACGACGACTTGCACAACTCGCCAGGAACGCAACTATTGGGCATCCGCTTTCTAGTTCTGGCGAACCGGTTTGGGGCTACTGCCGGGATGCCGTTCCGCCACCCTTTGATTTGCTTGTCTACCATGGGTATTGTTTCAATCGCGTCCCAAAGTGCCGCATAGCCGATGATTTATGGCCGGGCGCAGTCCCAGTTGTACGAATCACTCGAGGAGGCTCACTACCGGGTGCGAAGCCTCGCCCGAAGTTCGCGGGCGGGAAACTTGGGCGGCGACGACAAAAGCTGGCTCGCCCACGAGGGGTATTATCTGAGGTCAACTATCTACAAGTTGAGCATTCCGGCCGTCTATCTTCGTTTGATCCAACGTAGAATCACCTTTGTTGATCTCGGTTTGGACCCTACTATACGCCTTCGGTACTTGCTCCTTAAGCTTTACAGCCGGTCATTCACAGACGACTTCGTATTCGCCTCCCTGGATCCAAAGCTTCCGTATGACCCGAATCACGAAGATTGGGCGGCTCAACGGCAAGACAACCCGAGCGTCTATTCGCGCCAGGCGCTAGTGGTCGGTGATCTCGAAAACGTTGCGGACGGTCTCCTGAAGGTCGACGAGGGGGCAGCCCGGCCACTGTTGTTTGCCGAGTTTGAACTGTTGCTGGAACGACGAAAGGCTCAGGATGATAGCCTTCAGGAACTAGTTGACCTCTTCGTGGGTTTCTCTCCGGCCAAGAAACCGATCCTTGCTCGGCTGCTCACGACGCAGGCATATTTGGCGCAAATGATTCTGTCAACCTACCACGGACGAGTAGATGCCGAAGGCCTCTTGCAAGGAATAGACGCGCTTCTGGAGAAGGAAGAACTCCGGGCAGAATTGGATTGGGGCGACTCTGGAGGAATTGACGCAGGGCCAGAGCAGGCGAGAGCCTATTTGCGCCAGCGATTGGAATGGCTCCAACAATCGGAGGCCCGTCTCGAACCGAATCAGCATACTGAACTTCGAGACCCAAAGACGTAGACGATTAGAATACTCCTCAGTGAAGAGGTGCCAGAATCTCAGCTCCTGTAAATCAGCCTCGATTTTGTCTGGCGCCGCCCCCAAGTCTCTGACAGCGCTAGAATTAGGGATTCCATGTCTAACAAAACAGTGGCCGATGTACCAGCCGAAGAATCCAAGAGCGGAGGCGGAGCCGAGGTTCTGGAGGAGGGGCTGATCCTTGACTACATTACACAGCTTTTGGTCAAAGAAGCACCCAAGGAATTGGTGCGTCAGCGCGTTGCCAGAGCACTGTTTCACGAGTACGGCATCTCCGTGGACGACATGCTCCCCGACTTCGCAATCCCCGTCGGCGGGCGCAAGAAGAAAGTAGACATCGCGATTTTCAAAACGGGCACGGCCAAGGCGTTTGAAAACGTCCGTCGAATCGTCGTCTGCCGGCCCGAGCCCAAGAAGAACGGGCACAAGGGCGTCACGAAGCTTCGCGACCATGATCAGGCCGAAAAGGACCTCGAAGAATTGAAGGCAGTGATGTCGGAAGCGCCTGCTTGTGAGTGGGGCCTTTGGACAAATGGCCTGGAATTTTTCTTTCTTCATAAGAAACTCTCGCGATTTGATATTGAATTTGAGCCAATTGGAGATTGGCCGCTCGCCGACGAAAGCCAAGGAAGCCGAGACGTCGCGTCTGCGGCGTATACCCGGCGTGCCGACAAGGACATGCTTCGCGTGGCTTTCCGTCGCTGCCACAATTTCATTCACGGCAACGAAGGTATGCCGAAGGACGCCGCGTTCTGGCAGTTTCTCTACCTGACTTTTTGCAAAATGCATGATGAGCGCCAGCCGAATCGCCGATTCTGGGCAGGTCCCACTGAGCAGTTTGATCCCGAGCAACGCAAACAGATTCGCGCCCGCGTCCTGCCTCTCTTTGACGAGGTGAAGAAACAATACCCTTCGATTTTTCGCGGTAACGAAGAGATCACGCTGACGGACCGGGCGCTCGCGTTCATGGTGTCTGAACTGGCCAAGTACGACTTTACGCGGACGGACATTGACGCAAAAGGGGCGGCGTATCAAGAGATTGTTGGTAGCAATTTGCGTGGTGACCGAGGCCAGTACTTCACGCCGCGCGGCGCTATCAAGCTGATGGTGAAAATGCTTGCGCCGAAGCCCAATGAGCGCATGCTGGATCCAGCCTGCGGTACGGGCGGATTCCTGGTCTCAACACTGGAATACATGCTCGATACCTTTCGGCAGCGCGCCGGACACGTCGCCGCCGAGGAAGATACTCAACAATTCTTGTCGCACGTGGACGAGCTTCGTAACTATGCGGCCAAGTACGTCTTTGGCGCGGATGACGACCAATTCCTGGTGCGAGCTTCACACATGAACTTGGTGATGGCTGGCAGCACGAAGGTGAATTTATTCCACATCAATTCGCTTGAGTTCCCCGGAGGGGATCGGCCCGGCCTCGAAGAAGCGCAGAAGAACATCAAGCTAGGTTCGATCGACGTCTTGATGACAAACCCGCCATTCGGAGCTGAGATTCCCATCACTGATCCGCAAATTCTCCGTCAATACGAACTTGCACACATCTGGGAGCGGACCGATGATGGCCATTTTAGGAACACGGGGCGTGTTCAAGGCAGCGTTTCTCCGGAAGTGCTCTTCATCGAACGCTGTTTGCGCTGGCTTCGACCTGGCGGGCGAATGGGTATTGTACTGCCAGATGGAATTCTCGGAAATCCAGGCGACGAATACATCCGATGGTGGATTTTGAGGAATTCATGGGTACTTGCTAGCGTGGATCTTCCGGTAGAGACATTCATTGCTGAAGCCAATGTCAACATCCTCACGAGCCTTCTTTTTCTGAAGAGAAAAACTGACGACGAGATACGTGGGGAGGATCTGGGCGGCGCCATTGACTACGCCGTGTTCATGGCAGTCGCGGAGAAGGTGGGAGTAGATCGACGCGGCGCAACAGTATATAAAAGGTCGCCAGATGGGGAAGAAATCATTCAGGAAGTGGATGAGTCGGAGAGAATCCGCGTCGGAGGCCAGAACGTCGTCCGAACTTTGCGGCGAAAGGTGAAGATTGTTGACGATGATTTGCCGGTGATCGCAGAAAAGTACGCCGACTTCCGAGCGAGCAATCAGCTTCCAGGCAAATGAAGACTACAATCATTCCATCGCGATGGCTTGGGGACGTGGGAAGGCGGCTCGATCCTGGTCCGTATTTGTCTGGCGCAATTGAAGCCAAGGAAGTGCTTCGCCTTCTCAAGGTGAAAAAAGAGCGGCTTATTGACCTTACCAAGGGGCACGCAGGCGGAATTTTCAACGGTCCACAATTCTCCCGCAACTATGTGGACTCTCCGGATTATGGAGTACCGTTCCTTGGAAGCAGCTCCATGCTTCTCGCCGATCTTTCCCACGTTCCATTGTTGCGGAGGAAGGACGCCGAATCGAATAAACTGAAGCACCTTCGTCTGGAACCTGGCATGACGCTCATTTCCTGCTCAGGCACTATCGGAAGGATGGTGTACGCACGTCCGGACATGGCCGGGATGTGGTCTTCACAAGATGTGATGAAAGTTGCTCCTGACCCGGACAAAATCCCACCAGGGTACTTGTACGCGTTTCTGAGCAGCCGCTTCGGGGTACCCATGGTGACCTCCAGCACATATGGCGCCATCATTCAGCACATCGAGCCGGAACACCTGCGAGACTTGCCGATTCCTCTCCTTGACAAGTCAGTGATGTGCGACATAGGCGACCTTGTTGGCAGGGCGGCGATACTTCGAAGTCGCGCGCAAGCGCAGCTACGGGAAATGCGAGAACTGGTAGCTATTCGACTACAAGGAACCGGCCTTCCAGCTAGTTATTCGTATTCATCCCCTCAATGCGGATCAGCCGGCATCAGAAGGCTCCAGAAACGTGCGGACGCGGAGTACTATGCCCAAATCTATACAGACGCCGAAGACATAATTAAGAGGGCCGGTGAACATTTTCCCCTCCAATCCCTTGGAGAAGTCGCTGACGTTTGGAATCCCGGTATTTTCAAGCGAAGGTTCGTGGAAGATAAAGCATATGGCTACCCCTACCTCCTCGCAAAGGATGTTTTTTCAGTCGAGCCCAAGGCGGAATCATACCTTTCGCGCCGACTAGCGGAGGATCTTAACTTGGTCCTTCGCAAAAACATGATCCTAATCCAGGATTCAGGACAGGTTGGGGGCCTAATCGGCCGAGCTGTGTTCGTCGGAAGGCAGTTAGAAAATTGTTCCTGCACGAATCATATGATCATGATCACGCCAAAGGCCGACGAAGATGCAGGATATCTATTCGCGCTTCTGTCATCGGACTTGGGGTATAGGACGGTAGTAAGAGAGGCATCGGGTTCGAGCATCCCAAACCTCGAGGTTGGAAGGATGAGGGAGTTAAAGCTTCCCTGGCCTTCTCGACAACAAAGACTGGAGTTCCACGCAATGGTTGTCGACGTCAATTCGAATCTTGACGAAGCTGCTGATCTTTGCGAAAAATCGGCGGCACTCCTCGAATTGGCGCTGACTGAGTCCATTTGAGTCACTATGGCAACTGTATTCGCAATTGGTCAACCAGAAAACGAAGATGAGCGTCTCGCTATCCGTTGGCTTCGCGAAAAGCTTCCGCTTAGCTACGAGATCTACCACAACTTCGAGATTGAACGAGACGGGCAGAAGTACGAAATCGATCTAGCGATCCTTGCACCCAATGCCGTCTGGCTGGTTGATGCCAAGGGCACTCGTGGCAATATCACGGTGTATGGCACCCAATGGCACCCGGAAGGCCGTTCGCCATTTGCGTCGCCACTGCCAAAGCTTCGACAGCACGCGAAGTCACTTCGTGGAATGTTGCTCGACTCGAATCGCGGGCGACCAGACCTTGATCGCATCCACTTTGGGGCGGCCATCATTCTCACCGCACCGGACGCAGAACTGGCGGACACCACTGGATACGAAGCCGGAGACGTTTGTAAGTTAAAGGACTCGGCAAATTTCCTCCAAGATGGAAGCCGGATTCCGAATAGTCGCCTCCGCGACATTCGGCAGCATATTGGCTTGATTCGATCTCTGATCAAGGGCAAGGCTAGACCGCGCACTTCTTCCAACCGGCTTGGCGACTACGTTCTCGAACAGAAGCTGGGCGAAACCGATCATTATGTGGAATGGCGAGGCTACAACGAGAGCGCGGGTCTGAAGTCCGGGAAAGTGCGGCTTCGAGTCTATCGGGCGGATCCTTATCTTCCGGAGAGCGAACGGATTGACCAGAAAAAGCGAATTCAGACCGCATATACGGCGCTGAATCGCCTCCCCAGTCACCCGAACATCCTAGGAGCCCGTCACTTCTTTGGTAGTGAAGGAGAGGATCGCTTCGTGCTCGTCACGGAAGACGTAGTGGCCAACTCACTGCGCTTGCACCTGGACAAGGCAAACTTGGCGCTGACATTTGATCAAAAGATGTCCATTGCACAAGAACTGCTTTCGGCACTCGCACACTGTCATGCGAATAGCGTGATTCATCGGGCTGTCTCGCCAACAACCGTGTTGGTCGCGGGGGACGGCAGGGTTCGGCTGCATGGCTTCGAGTTTGCTCGGGTGGGCTCGGATCGGTCTATTACCGTAGCTCGTGAAGCCGCCGATACCTTGGACAGGCATTACTTCGCACCGGAATGTGTTGCCGAAATGGGTGACGTCCGAACTGCTTCTGACATCTTTGCCGCAGGGCTTGTGATCTTCGAGATGATGACCGGCGACCGGCCTTTTCAGTCACCCACTGAACTGGTGGACTTAGGCGCACACTTTAGAACACCTCCCTCCGCCGGCGGAATGCGAGTCCGCCACGAACTACCGCCGGGCTTTGACGAGTGGCTCCAAACGCTCTGCGACTTTGACTGGAAGAATCGACCCAATGCGGAGCAGGCCCTTTCCTCGCTAACAACACTGCTTGACGTATCGGATTCTCATACTTCCACTGCCCCGGATACGACGGACTACAACAACCTGCCGCAGGGTACGATGCTTGACAGCGCGTATCAAGTTCAAGAACGCCTTGGAAAGCCCGGTGCATTTGGGGTTGCCTATCGAGTGATCGACACCTACGGCGATGTGGATCGGGTGATTAAACTGATCACCCGCGACCGGCACTCGAAGGTGGACCGCCTCAAGCAAGAATATCGAATTCTGGTGAACCTTCCGCGTCACCGTCACGTCGTACAAGTCTTGAATGCGCGCCAGTTGCCGGATGGTACGCCATTTCTTGTATTCGAATATGTCGATGGCGTGGATGTGCAACGTCTGCTCGACGACAAGCGGCTTTCTGGTGATGATGCGCTCTTGTTGGGAAAACAAGTTCTGGACGGACTGGCACATCTGCATGCGCACAATGTGTTCCATCTCGACATCAAGCCTCGGAACTTATTGTGGTCCAGAGACGGTGTCCGCATCATCGACTTCAACGTTGCGGCGAAGCTTGAGGATTCAGCGCAGCAGGGAGGGGGGTCTCGGCGGTACATACCGGCAGACTTCGATCTTGTATCCAATCCAACGGTCGAAGAGCTGCGGGATAGAGATCTGTTTGCCCTGGGAGTTACGCTTTACGAATCGATCACCGGTTCTTATCCCTGGGCTGCCGTTGGGAGCCCAATTCCGGGACAGGCACCGCAAGACCCACGGACGATTTCTGGCCTTGCGGATTTGTCGCCCATTCTCGCAGACGTACTCATGCGAGCCTGCGCAGCTCATCGCGCGGCTAGGTTTCGCACAACGCAAGAGTTTCTAGAGGCGCTGTCAAAGATCGAACGCGCGAGAGTTGCACCGCCACCCGAGCCAGCAAAAGTCCGAGTTTTCCCAATCCTCTCGCAAGGGCCAGTTCCGCCGAACACCAATCCTTATGTGAACCACTTGCTGACGGTCTACAGCCAAAGCAGGCGTAGCAATAGTGGAACTCGCGGACTAGATCAAGTGGCGCGTTGGACCTACGTCGATACGGCCCTGGATCGCACCTTGACGGGTGCAGCCTTGAACGGAGAATTCAGGCTCATTCTGATCTCTGGAAATGCGGGCGATGGCAAGACGGCGTTTCTTCAACAGCTTGAGAACACCGCAAAGAGTCGAGGAGCCAAGTTTGAGCCGCCAGGATTGAATGGTTGTGAGTTCACTATAGGAACCCGTGCTTTCAAGGTGAACTACGACGGGAGCCAAGACGAAGGCGAAACGCCCAACGAACAAGTCCTGCTCAAATTCTTCGATCCTTTCACGGGCACTGACGACAGCAACTGGCCTCCGGGGGAGACCCGGCTCATCGCGATCAACGAAGGCAAGTTGGTCGACTTCCTAACTCAGCATCGCAAGCTCTTCCCGTTGCTCTCGAGGATCGTCGAAAAGGGCCTTCGCACCTCCGAGGCCCAAAGCGGTGTGCTGGTGGTCAACCTGAATCTGCGCTCGGTCGTCAGCGATGGCGACGGGCAGGCGTCGTCTATCTTTGAACGCACCCTTAGAAAGATGGTTGACCCGGCATTGTGGCAACCCTGTGAGAGTTGCGATCTGCGCGATAAGTGCTACGCCAGGTTCAATGCGCTCACCCTCCAAGATCCCGTGGCAGGGCCGCAAGTGATTGAGCGGCTGAAAACACTTTTTACGTTGACTCATCTCCGCGGCTTGTTGCACATCACACTTCGTGATTTGCGATCCGCACTAGCTTACATGCTGGTTGGAACGTACGATTGCCAAGAGATCCATAACCTGTACACCGATGGCAAATCCCGGCGTAACGTACTCGACGGCTTTTATTTCAACAGTATTTTTGGTGGCCAGCTCGGTTCTCAGGACCGTTTGCTCTCGCTCCTCCGCAACATAGATGTCAGTCAGCCGAGCGATCCGCAACGCGATAGAGCCCTGGATTTTCTAGCGCCGGTAGACAACAATTTGCTTCTTCGGCCAAACGGGCGAAGCGTGTATATCCAGGAGTTGCTCAATGCGGAGTTCGACAGCCTCCCGCGTGACCTCACCTCAAAGAGCGGCAACCAGCCATTCTCGGCACACCAGGCTTATCTTGCAGTGATAAGGCGTTGGCACTATTTTGAACGCCGTGACGAGGCATGGAAAGCAATGTTGCCGTATCGATCTGCTGGTAAGCTTCTTAAGTTGATTGCAAGCCCGCAAGCGGCCACCGAAGCCCTACCGGAAATGATCGCAGCCATTAACCGAGGCGAGAAGCTGTTTGATCCAACCATTCTAGGTGGCGACTTGGCACTGAGTGTTCGTGAAGTGGAACGCGGAACAGTTCGAAACTACCGCGTGTTCGAACGCGGTCGATTTGAATTGGAGATTCGAAACATCGACAGTCCTAGCCGCTTCCTCGAACAGATGCCCGATGGGTTGAATCTCACTTACAAAGGCGAACATCCCAAAGCCCAGCTTGAAGTGAATCTTGACGTATTCGAACTTCTGGAACGACTCAATGATGGGTATCGACCGACCGTCGAAGAAGTGCAAGGGTTCTATTTGCGTCTGGCCGTCTTCAAAAATTCCCTTGCCGCCGCGCCGTACCAGGAGATTCTATTGACCGACACTGGGCACGAATTTCACAGCATCAAGCGCACCCCTGATGGAGTCTTGAAGGTGTCCAGATTGGAGGCGAAGGGAGCCTGATGCCACTCGGGAAGCAAGATACACTCTTCCGCTCGACCAAGGTCAGCTATATCGATTTCAAGACGATCCACATGGACCGTGTGTTGACAGCGCTGTTTGCGCGGCTGCAATACGACGGCTCGACAAGCCGATTAACCCGCAACTTCGATCTGGAGACTACACGTTTCTTTCAAGAGTTTATCGACATAAAGAATAAAGACTACTGCGTCGGCTTCGAGGACAACCAGGACATCGTCGAAAAGTGGATCGAGACGCACCTGATGGATGTCGTGAATAGAGGGAAGTGGAATCAGGCGATCGCGGCTCCTCGCCCACTTCATGGCTTCACTTACAGGTTCCGGAATCCGAAGCATTCACGGGACTACAATGCCTCGCAACATATCTATTGGATGCTCTATCACGCCCGCGCCAACAAGGGCCCTGCAGCCCTAGCCGAGTTGAAGCGATTCTTTTTCGCTGGCGTGGACCCCCAAACCGGCCAAGTTGAGAATAGCGGCCAGATTGATGTTGAGACCCAGGCTTTACTGCGGTTCAGCGCACAGGTGAAAGACGCCA
>Ga0068877_10002744_pt1 | contig 14113 bp, 10 predicted proteins | sample NOAtaG_FD_66437 | JGI IMG/M metagenome (GOLD analysis project Ga0068877, IMG submission 66437) | Freshwater lake microbial communities from Lake Erie, under a cyanobacterial bloom - NOAA_Erie_Diel6S_1000h metaG | ecosystem: Environmental > Aquatic > Freshwater > Lake | place: USA: Ohio, Lake... | reverse complement strand
GCAGCCGCTGGCTGCGTGGTTTCCCCGGCAGGATCCGCAGGTGGCACCGGAGGCGCTCGCCACGTTCGTCGCCGCCAGCGCGGTCAAGATCCTCCTCGTGTTCACGGTCTGGATGGTCGGCGTGGCCTTCCTCACGCTGGCCGAGCGCAAGCTGGCCGCGTGGTTTCAGGATCGTCGTGGTCCCAACCGCGCGGGGCCCGGCGGGGTGCTCCAGCCGGTGGCTGACGGCATCAAGAATTTCATGAAGGAGGAGACGAACCCCGTCTTCGCGGATCGGTGGCTCTTTCTGCTGGCGCCGGCGCTCGCCTTCGTGCCGGCGATGCTCACGTGGGCGGTGTTGCCGTTGGCGGCCCCCCTGCCCACGCCGTGGGGGCTCATCGACATGGCGGTGGCGCCGATACCGGTCGGTTTCCTCTTCGTGCTGGCGATCTCGTCGCTTGGCGTCTACGGGATCGTGCTGGCCGGCTGGTCATCCAACAACAAGTACGCGCTGCTTGGCGGGCTCCGTTCCAGTGCCCAGATGATCTCCTACGAGATCGCCATGGGGATGTCCACCATCCCCGTGCTCCTGCTGGCCGGCAACGTGTCACTCACGGCGATCGTCGATCAGCAGGCACACATGGGCTGGAACATCCTGTCGCTCACGGTGGCGTGGTTCACTTTTCTCGTGGCCGCATTCGCCGAGACCAATCGCCTGCCGTTCGACCTGCCGGAGGCCGAATCGGAACTCGTGGCCGGATATCACACCGAGTACAGCGGGATGAAGTTCTCCATGTTCTTCATCGCCGAGTATGCCAACATGGCGACGGTGAGCGGTCTGACCGCGGCGCTGTTTCTGGGGGGATGGGACATCCCGTTCACCAGCTGGGACAATCAGGCGCCGTATTCGGTGTTCAAGACCCTTCTGACGCTGGGCGCGTTCTTCACCAAGATGGCGGTCTTCCTGTTCCTGTTCATGTGGATCCGCTGGACGCTGCCGCGATTCCGGTACGACCAGCTGATGTCGCTGGGGTGGAGCGTACTGCTTCCGGTGGCGTTGGGCTACATCGTCCTCGTGGCGGGGGCGACGCTGGCGCTGGATCTGGCCGGGGTGGCGCGGGGGCCGCAGTTCAGTCTGGCGCTGTTGCTCCTCAATCTCGTGGTGATCGCCGGGCTGCTGCGCTGGCTCGATCGCGGACGCTTGATCAGCCCGGCCAGCGCGCGCATCGGGGGACCGACGCTTGATCGGCTCCGCGCCCGGGCCCTGCGGGATGGGGCGGCGGTCGGAACCCCGCGGCTGGAGGAGATCCACTGATGGCGATCGGCGTCAAGGTCATGGAACGTCGCCTCTCGCAGGCGAGCTACATCCGCGCCACGCTCCGGGGCATGGCGAGCACGTTCAAGCATCTGGTGGATCCCCACAAGGTCACGATGGAGTATCCCGAGACCAAGTGGGACCTGTCCCCCCGCTGGCGCGGCACCCACCGGATGCTCACCACGGAAGACGGCAAGGCCAAGTGTGTTGCCTGTGGGCTCTGTCCGACTGTCTGTCCGGCGAACTGCATCAAGCTCACGCCCGGCGAGGACGAGCAGGGCAACCGTTACCCGATCGTGTTCGAGATCGACGAGTTCCGGTGCATTTTCTGCGGCTACTGCCAGGAGGTCTGCCCGGAAGAGGCGATCCACCTCGGGCGCCATTACGAGAATGCCGAGTATGATCGGGCGCAGTTCGTGTATGACCTCGAGCGGCTCACGGCACAGACGCACCCCGTGAGCGAACTGTGGGATCCCGCAGACCCGAAGGGCGAATGACCGGCGCGCTCGCGTTCCAGTTCTACTTCTTCGCCCTGCTGGCCATCGTGTCCGCCGTGCTGTTCGTGACGCGCCGCAATCCCGTCCCGGCGGCGCTCTGGCTCGTGAACGTCATGTTCGCCCTGGCGGGGTTGTACGTGCTGCTCGAGGCCCCCTTCGTGGGCGTCATTCAGGTGCTCGTCTATGCGGGTGCCATCATGGTGGTGTTCATCTTCGTGGTCATGCTGCTCAATCTCGGACGGAGCGCGGTCAGCGACCTCCGGGGGCTGGCGGCCCGGGCGAGTGCCGGTCTCGTGTCGCTGGCGCTGCTCGCGGCCCTGCTGGTGGTCCGTCGGCCGGCCCTGCCGGAGCTGCCGGCCCGGGAGCCCACGGACAATGTGGTGACGCCGGTCGCGGCCAGTCTGTTCACGGAACACCTCGTGGCCTTCGAACTCACGAGCCTCGTGCTGCTCGTGGCGGTGGTGGGTGCCGTCCTCCTCGCCAAGCGCCGGGAGGCCGCGTGATTACCGAGAGTCTCGTGGTGTCGGCGATCCTGTTCGTGATCGGGGTCCTTGGCGTGCTGACGCGGCGGAACGCGCTCATCCTGTTCATGTGTGCGGAGCTGATGCTGAATGCCGTGAACCTGAGCTTCGTGGCCTTTGCCCGGCTGCACAACGTGACCGGTGAGGTCTTCGTGGTGATGGTCATGACCATTGCGGCGGCAGAGGCGGCCGTAGGCCTCGCCATCATCATCGCCCTGTTCCGTCATTTGGGGTCGGTGGACCTGTCGTCCCTTCGCTCGCTCCGCGGATGATCGCGACCCTCTTGCCGCTGCTCCTGCTGCTCCCCCTCGGGGGGGCTCTGGTGAACGCCATCGTGGCCGTTCGCACCTCTGGTCCGGAAGGGCCGGGTTCCCGGCATCATCCGGTACCTACCTGGGTGGGGCCCGGGGTCATCCTCGCCGCCTTCGGCGTGGCGCTTGCCCTGTTCGGCCGGATGCGCATCGGGGGGGCGGCGCCGGTCGTGGTCTCCCTCGGATCATGGATGCCCGTGGCCGGTCTGTCGCTCGACTGGTCGCTGCAGCTGGATGCCCTGTCGATGCTGATGGTGCTGGTCATCACCGGGGTCGGGTCGCTGATCCACGTGTATTCCGTCGGGTACATGCGGGAGGATCCCGGCTATGCACGGTACTTCGCGTACCTGAACCTGTTCGTCGCGTTCATGCTGCTGCTGGTACTCGGGGCCTCGTACCCGGTGCTCTTCGTGGGGTGGGAGGGGGTCGGGCTGGCTTCCTACCTGCTGATCGGGTTCTGGTATCGCGACCTGGCCAATGCGGAGGCGGGACGCACCGCCTTCATCGTCAACCGGATCGGTGACGCCGCCTTTCTGGTGGCGATGTTCCTCCTCTGGACCTCCACCCGGCACCTCGATTTTCTGGGCGCCCATGCCGCGGTCCCGGCGATGGCGGGAACGGGGACGGTCTTCCTGATCGCCTGCTGCCTGTTCATCGGCTGCGCCGGCAAGAGCGCCCAGTTGCCCCTCTATCTCTGGTTGCCCGATGCCATGGCCGGCCCGACGCCGGTGTCGGCGCTCATTCACGCCGCGACGATGGTGACGGCCGGGGTCTATCTCGTGGCGCGGGCGGCGCCGGTCTTTGCCGCGGCGCCGGAGGCCTCACTGCTGGTGGCTTCCGTCGGTGCGCTCACGGCGCTCTTCGCGGCGACGGTTGCGCTCCGCCAGTGGGACATCAAGAAGGTGCTCGCCTATTCCACGGTGTCCCAGTTGGGATACATGTTCATCGCCGTCGGCAGTGGGGCCTATGTCGCCGGCGTCTTTCACCTCGTGACGCACGCCTTCTTCAAGGCGCTGCTCTTTCTCGGGGCCGGATCGGTCATCCATGCCGTCCACCACGCCTACCACCACACCCACCGCGACGGGGATCCGCAGGATCTCCGCAACATGGGCGGGTTGGCGGGACGCATGCCGATGACGGCGGTGGCCATGGGCGTCGCGACGCTGGCAATCGCCGGCCTTCCCCCGTTTGCCGGCTTCTTCTCCAAGGATGCCATTCTGGCGGCCGTCGTCACGGCCGGCTCGGGGTCCTCGCTCGCTGACGCCACGCTGTTGGGGATCCCCGGTGGAACGATACTGCGGGCCGTGTACGGCGTCGGCATGCTGACGGCACTGCTGACGGCCGTCTACATGACCCGGCTGATGATGCTGGCGTTCTTCGGGACCAATCGGACCGGAACCGAGGAGATGGCCGCCCTCCATGAGGCCCCCTGGGTCATGACCGCCCCGGTGCTGGTCCTCGGATTGCTGGCACTCGGGGGCGGGTGGTTGAACCTGCCGGCGCTGCTCCCGTGGGGCCCAACGGGCGCGTTGGATCGCTGGTTGGCGCCGGTCGTGGGCGAGAGTGCTCGACGCCTCGTGGGCGATGCGCACCTGACACACGCGATGGAGTGGCAACTGCTTGGCGGCGCCGTGGCCGTTGCCGTCATCGGGGTGGCCATCGGCATCTGGTCGAACAGGCGTCCGATGGCGGACGCGTCCTCCTCGACGCCCGATACGAGTCTGCTGGCTCGCGCGTACGGTATCGATGGGCTGGTGCGTCGCACGATTGTCGGCCCGGTGGGATTTATGGCTGATCGGATCATGGGGGGCGTGGTCGATCACGGCATCCGTACCGGATTCGTTTCCGGTGGGACGCTGCTGGTCCGTCTGGCCACCGCGCTCGGTGTCCGGCTCCAGAACGGCGACGTGGGCACGTATGCCGCCCTGCTGACCGCGGGCGCGCTCGCGCTGCTGCTTGCCATGGTGGCGGGCTGATCGATGCGCGACACATTGCAGTCACTGGGGCTCGCCGGTTGGATTCTGCCAGCGCTCGTCTGCTGGCCCCTGATCGGTGCCGCGCTGGTTCGATCGATCGGCCACGATCCGGCTCCCGCCGGTCGGGGGGCCGACTGGCTCGATGCGCGGACGATCACGCTGGGCGTGCTGATCGTCGAGGCCGTGTTCGCGCTGCTGCTCTGGGCGGTGATGGATCCCTCGCAGACCGGCTGGCAGGCGCGCGTTGATCTCCCGTGGCTCCCGCTCCTCGGTGTTTCGCTGAGCTTCGGAGCCGACGGACTTTCACTGGTTATGGTGGTGCTGACGGCGGTGGTCATTCCTCTCGCACTGCTTGGCAGTTGGGAGCAGGTCACCGTCCGCACGCCCACCTTTGGCGCGCTGCTCCTGCTGGTGGTCGCCGGGTTCATGGGCGTCTATCTCGCCCTCGATCTGCTCGTGTTCTACCTGGCGTGGGAGCTCATGCTCATCCCCACCTATCTGCTGCTCGGGGTCTGGGGCGTAGCGGGCGGGGCCGCGGGCCGGGCCGGGTTGCGCTACGTGCTGTACACGCTGGTTGGTTCCCTGCTCATGCTGGTCGCGATCGTGGCGCTGGCCAGCCAGGGCGAGACGCCCTCGCTGCACCTCGACGATCTGCGCCAACTGGCGATCGCTCCGCGCCTGCAGCTGTTCCTGTTCCTCGCCTTCTTCTCTGCCTTCGCGGTGAAGTCGGCCATGGTGCCCTTCCACAGCTGGCTCCCGGAGGCGCAGGCGTCAGCTCCCACCGTCACGGCGGTCACCCTCGGGCTGAAGGTGGGGGTGTTTGCGCTCCTCCGCTTCGCGATGCCCGTGTTTCCGGCCGCCTCGATGCATCCGACGGTGCAGCGGGTCGTGCTGGTGAGTGCCATTGTCACCATCCTGTATGGGGCCCTCGTGGCCCTCGGACAGAAGGATATCAAGCGGATCGTGGCCTTCAGTGCCATCAGTCATGCGGGCTACATCCTGCTGGGCTGCTTCGTTCTCACCCCGCAGGCGATGCAGGGCGCCATGGTCAGCGTCGTGGCGAGCGGATTGGGGACGACGGCATTGCTCCTGCTGGCCAGTCGCGTGGAAGACCGGCTCGGAACGACATCGCTCGATGCGCTGGGGGGGCTGGCGCATCGGCAACCGTGGTTCGCGGCTGCGCTCGTGGTCGCCATTCTGTCGACCGTTGGCTTGCCGGGGACCGTCGGGTTCGTGGGCGAGTTTCTCGTGCTGCTCGGGACCTATGCCGAGGAACCGGTCCTCGCCGTGGTGGCCACGGGTGGCGTGGTGTTCGCGGCGGCCTACGGTCTTCGGCTGGTACAGGGCGTGCTGCTCGGTCCAGGGGGCGCGTCCACCGATCTGATCGAACTCGGCGCACGCGAGCGGACGGCCCTCGCCCTGCTGACCGTGGCCATGATCGGGCTCGGCATCGGGCCAGCTGGCTTGCTGAATCGGATGGCTGCCCCGACGCAACAGCTGATCGAATCCGTGCGCTTTGCGCCCCCGCTGGCCAGCGGATCGGAGAACGGATCATGACCCCGATCTTGTCGGGAAGCGCGTCCATCGCGTTGGCCAAGGCGCTGGCCCCGGAGTTGGTGCTGGCCGCCGGCTCCCTCGTGCTTCTGCTGGCGGCCGTGTGGCTCCCGCAGCGGACCGTTCCCGGGGCCGCCGAAGGGGCGGATCGCACGCCCGCCATCACGCGGCTGGCGCTCGTCTTGTGCCTCATCACCGCGGTGGTCGTACTGATCGCCTGGGGCGATAGCGTGAGCGGCTCGCCGGACTTGCGTCTGGCCGGCGATCCGTTCCGGTGGGTGCTCTCCCTGATGCTCATTGCGGGAACGGCCGGCGCCTTGGTGCTCCTGGACGCGGAGCATCGGCTGACCCGGGCCTTCAGCCCGGAAGTCCCCGTCCTGATGCTCTTTGCCACGGTCGGGATGCTCGTGTTGGCGGCTGCCCGCGACCTGATGCTGATCTTTCTGGGCATCGAGCTGATGTCGCTGGCGGCGTACGTCCTTGCCGGTGTGAATCGGCGCAGCGCCCGGGGCGCCGAGGCGGCGGTCAAGTACTTCCTTCTGGGGGCGGTGGCCAGCGGCTTTCTCCTGTACGGCATGGCGCTGCTGTTCGGGGCCACCGGCGGGACCCGCCTGGTGGACCTCGCCCGATGGGCCGCGATGCATCCCGACCTGTCGCCCTGGTATCTCGCCGGGCTGGCCCTCCTGCTGGTCGGCATTGCCTTCAAGATCGCGGCCGTGCCGTTCCATGCATGGACCCCGGATGTGTACGAGGGAGCGCCGCTGCCCGTGACCGCCTTCATGGCGACCTGCGTGAAGACGGCCGGGTTCGCCGTGCTGGGTCGCCTGCTGGTCGAGGCGTTTCCGCTGGCGCTCCCGAAGTGGCACGCCGTGATCTGGTGGTTGGCTGTCCTGTCGATGCTGTTCGGCAACCTGCTGGCGCTGGCCCAACGCAACCTGGTCCGCATGCTCGCGTATTCGAGCATTGCGCACGCGGGTTACCTGCTGGTTGGTCTGGTGGCCGGTTCGGCGGCGGGCGTTTCGGCCGTCATCTTCTACGCGGTGACGTACGGGCTGGCCACCTTGGGGCTGTACGGCATTCTGATCGCCGTGACGGCCGGCCGGGAGCGTGCCCCCTCCGTCGAGGACATTGCCGGGCTGTGGCTGGTACGCCCGTGGCTGGCCGGGGCCATGGCGGTCTTCCTGCTGGCCTTCCTCGGGATTCCGGTGCTCGGAGGCGCCGGCTTCTTCGCCAAGTGGTTTCTCCTGCGCGCCGCACTACAGGCGTCGGCCCCGCAGACCGTGTTGAGTGTGGTCCTCGTGCTGGCCAGTGCGCTGTCGGCCGCGTACTACCTCCGGGTGATAGCGGGGATGTTCACCCAGGCGCGTCCCGCGGACGCGCCACTGCCGCAGGTCAGCCGGGGCTCGGGTGTACTGATCATCGTCGCCGTCAGCGGGTTGCTCCTCCTCGGGCTTCAGCCCATGCCGCTCGCCTCGCTCGCCGATGACGCCCGGGTGGCTCCCGCCGGGGACCGGGGAGGACCGCCCGTGTCCAAGGACGTCGGACCGTTGCAGACGGCGAGCGGACCGGCCCGGACCTTGCCGTAGCCCGGAGCCACCAGTCGATTCGCAGGACCACCTCTCTCATTTCCACATCGACCAATGTCCATCAGCGCGGCCATCTTTCGTCAATACGATATCCGGGGGATCGTGGGGCAGGACCTCACGGAGGAGGTGGCGCTCCGCCTCGGTCAGGCGTATGCCCAGCTGCTGATGGTGCGTGGCATCCGGGGAGCCGTGGCGGTGGGACGAGACAATCGACCCAGCGGCCTGGCGCTGCGCGACGCGTTGGTGGCCGGCCTCACCGGCGCGGGGGTGGACGTGGTGGACGTGGGCGTCGTGCCGACCCCGTTGCTCTACTGGTCGCTGCATCACGAACCGGTGGTGGGCGGCATCCAGATCACGGGATCGCACAATCCGCCGGAGTACAACGGGTTCAAGATGTGTCTGGGGACCGCCTCATTGCATGGGGAGGAAATTCAGGCCCTCTACCGCAGTATCCTCGAGGCAGCGCACCCGGTGGGGCAGGGAACGGTGCGCCATGTGGAGGTGATCGATCGGTACGTTGCGGATATCGCCGCCCGCATCGGTCGCATCACCCGGCCGGATGGCACTGCGGTGCGTGTGGTGTACGACTGCGGCAACGGGGCCGGTGCGCTGGTGGCCCCGCAGCTCATGGCGGCCCTGGGCGTGGAGAGTACGGGGCTCTTCACGGAGAGTGACGGCACCTTTCCGAACCATCACCCGGATCCCACGGTTCCGGAAAACCTCGTGGATTGCATTGCGGCCGTGCAGCGGGAAGGCGCGGAGCTCGGGATCGCCTTCGACGGCGATGCGGACCGCATCGGGGTCGTGGATCGTCACGGCCGCATCATCTGGGGTGATCACATTCTCCTGTTGTATGCGCGCGATGTCCTGGCGCGCACCGGGCGGGGACAGCCGATCATCTTCGATGTGAAGTGCTCGCAGGCCCTCATGGACGGCATTACCGCGGCGGGAGGAGTACCCGTCATGTGGAAAACCGGACATTCGCTCATCAAGGACAAGATGAAGGCGATGGGGGCCCCGATCGCCGGGGAAATGTCGGGGCACATGTTCTTCACCGAGGGCTTCTACGGCCACGATGACGCGCTGTATGCGGCGGCCCGTCTCCTGCGCATCGTGGCCGATGCCGGTCAGCCGATCGATGTGCTGCTGGCCGACGTCCCGCCCTTCGTATCCACTCCCGAGATCCGCATCGAGACCGACGAGGACACGAAGTTCGCCGTCATGTCGAGAGCCGTGGACCACTTCAGGGCCAGGCATGACGTGATCGACGTGGACGGCGTCCGCGTGCTCTTCGGTGATGGGTGGGGGCTGTTGCGGGCATCGAATACGCAGCCGGTCATCGTGGCCCGCTACGAGGCCACGACCCCGGAGCGGCTGGAGGCGATCCGGTCGGAGATGGAAGGCTGGCTGCGCAGTCAGGGCGTGACGCCGTGATGCGGTCCGCGGCCACCTGATCCGCTGATGCGCGGCCGCCTCCTCTTCGCCCTCGGCGCGCTGGCCACCGTGCTCGTGGCGGGCCGTGGCGTGGCGGAGCTCGTGGCCGAGCGCGCGTGGTATCAGGCCATGGGCGTCCCCTCGCTCTTCTGGGAGGCACTGACCAGTCAGCTGCTGCTGCAGGGCGGGGCATGGGGCCTCGGGTCGCTCTTCGCGTTCCTCAACCTGCATGCCGTCCGGCGAACGGTGCTGGCCGTGGCCGTGCCGGTGCGCGTGGGCAATCTGGAGGTGACCACCCTGTTGCCCTCACGGCGTCTGACCATGATCACCGTGGTCCTGGCGCTGTTGATCGGCGGGGTGCTGGCGACGCCCCTCACGGACTGGTCGACCGTCACGCTGATTCGCCATGGCCTGCCCTTCGGCGAGCTGGAAGGCATCACGGGCCGGGACCTCGGGTTCTACGTCTATTGGCTTCCGCTGGAGGAGACGCTCTACCTCTGGGCGTTGCTCAGTGTCGTGACGTCGACGACGGTGGTCCTGCTGCTGTACGCCCTGACGCGCTCCCTGCGGATCGAGGGCCGACGGGTCACGGTCTCGGTGCACGTGCGGCGGCACCTCAGTGTGCTGGCGGCGCTGGTGCTGCTGCTGTTGGCCTGGAGCCACCGGCTGGACGCCTTCGACGTCCTGCAACAGGGCAGTGGTCCGGATGGACTCGTGCTGCGCGTCGACCATGCGATCACGCTGCCGATGGATCGGCTGCTGGTGGTCCTCGCCGTGGTGGCCGCCCTCGTGGTGCTGCGCACCGGCTGGACCGGCCAGTTGCGCTCCGCAGTCCTCACGCTCGGTGCGGTGTTGGTGGCGGCGATCGGCTTCCGGCATGGCGTGCCGTTCCTGGCCGCCCAGGGGTCCTGGCTCGGGGATCCGAGTCGGCGGGAGAGCGACTACGTGGCAGCGCGTGCGTTGTTCAGTCGGCGGGCCTTTCGTGTGGATGCGATTCAGTCGGTGACCGACAGTCAGCCCGCGAGCGCGCGAGCCGCGTGGCGGCAGCTCACTGTCTGGGACGCGCCGTCGCTCCTGGGAGTGCTCCCCCCTGCCGAATCGAGCGGGGACCACCGGGAGGGGCGCAGTCCGGCGTCAGCAGGAGGCGTTGCGGGATGGGCAGCGGACGGGGTACTGATCGATCTTCTGGTCGGTCGACCCGTGGCCGCCGCGGACGGCAACTGGTCCTGGTGGCGGGTGGCGAGTGCCGGTCGGACGGACGATCCGGTCGAACTCCCCGAGGCCCGGCGGGAGGACGGGGGACGTTCGCCATTGACGGTGGCACCGGGCGTGTCGCGGCCACTGGTGCTGCCTCGGGATCAGATCGGCGCAGTGCCCGCCGTCCCGCTTGCCAGCTGGCGCGATCGGGTTCTGCATGCGTGGGCCCTTCGAGAACCAGCGCTGCTGCGAGCGGTGGAGGCGGGTGATGCCGCAGCGCTCGTGCTCCACCGCGATGTCCGTTCACGGGTGCAGCGCCTCGCGCCCATTTTCGTGCAGGGCTCCGTGGTCACGCCGCTGTGGGTGGACCACCGCCTGTTCTGGATCGTGCACCTCTACAGCGCTTCGGACCGATATCCGATCAGCCAACGCTGGACCGTCGCCGGAGGCACCTACGGCTACTTCCAGTTGGCAGCGACGGCCGTTCTGGAAGCCGCCACCGGGCGGGTGACGTTGCGTCCGGTGGCGGCGCCCGATCCGCTCGCCCGCACCTGGATGCAACAGGCCCCCGCGCTCTTTGTCGGTGGGACCTGGGTTCCGCAGGCCCTCGAGGCCCTGCTGCCGGTGCCGAATGACCAGATGCTCGTCCAGATGCGGACCTTCGCGCGCTACGGCGCACGCTTCGATGGCGCGGCGCCGCGGCTCCTCGCCGACAGTGTGTGGACCGGCGGGCCGCCCGACACCCACCTGCTGGAAGATCACGGCCAGGTGGTCCCCGGATGGGCCGTGCCGATCGTCGACGCGGGAGGACTGGTTGTCGGGGTGATGCGCGCCATGGGGGGCGGCGCGCCGCGTCTGCAATGGGAACCGCTGCGTGGTGCCAGTCCGCGGTGGGACGCGCTGCGAGCCGGCACCGCCGCGCTCGAGGATAGCTTGCGCGGGACGGCCCCCGAGGGGCTGCGATCGGCGGCGGTGCTGGTGACGCGGCCATCGTTGATCGATCGGGACCGCCAGCTCCTGGTCGTACGGACGGCGCGTGCCATCAGCCGGACGGGGCGCATCGAGGGCACGCGCGTGGGCGTATCGGACGGCGTGCGATCCGGGATTGGCCGGACGCTCGAGGAGGCGGCTGATCGGGCGCAGCTGATCGTGCCCGGAGGGCGCGCGATTCGCACGGCAGCCGCTACAGAAGACCCGCTGGATCGTGCCGCCCGCTGGTACGCCCGGATGCGCGAGGCCCTGCGGCAGGGCGACTGGCCCGCCTTTGGTGCGGCCTTCGACAGTCTGGGACGTGACCTGCGCCGGAGTCCCCGCTGACCCGTTGCTGCGTCTGTGCCCCGCTTCTAGCATTGTGACATCGACATTCCCCCGTTCTTTGGAGAGCGCGTGAACCTACACGAGTATCAGGCGAAGGAGCTGTTGCGGGCCGCCGGGGTCCCCATTCCCCCCGGTGAAGTGGCCACCACGCCGGAACAGGCCGAGGCCATTGCGGCCCGATACGGCTCGGCGGTGATGGTCAAGGCGCAGGTGCACGCCGGTGGGCGCGGCAAGGCCGGCGGCGTGAAGTTCTGCCCGACGCCGGCGGTCGCTCGGGAGAAGGCACAGGCCATCCTGGGCATGACGATCAAGGAGCTCACGGTCGAGAAGGTGCTGGTGACCGTCGCCGCCGACATCGGCTCCGAGGCCTACGTCGGCATCATCGTCGATCGCGCGAGCAAGAAGCCGGTGTTCATGGTCTCGGCCGCCGGCGGGATCGACATCGAGGAGGTGGCGGCCTCCACGCCGGAGAAGATCCTCTATCTGCCGGTCGATACCCGCTACGGCCTGCTGCCGTTTCAGGCGATGCGGATGGGCTTCTTCCTGTACAAGGACGTGAAGCTGGCCCGTCAGGCGGCGAAGATCATGCAGCAGCTCTATGCGGCGTTCATGAGCGCCGGCTGCTCGCTCGCCGAAATCAATCCGCTCGTGATGACGCCGCAGGGCGACCTGATCGCCGTGGACGGCAAGATGGTCATCGATGACAATGAGCTGGATCGCCGCCCCGAGATCGCGGCGCTGCGCGACGAATCGTCCGAGGCGCCGAGCGAGGTGGATGCGCGCAACAGCAGCCTCACCTTCATCAAGCTCGACGGCAACGTGGGATGCGTCGTGAACGGGGCCGGGCTGGCGATGGCCACGATGGATCTCGTGAAGTACTACGGTGGCGAGCCGGCCAACTTCCTCGATATCGGCGGCTCGTCGAACCCGGAGAAGGTCGTGAACGCCCTCCGCATCATCACGGCGGATCCCAACGTGAAGTGCATTCTCTTCAACATCTTCGGCGGCATCACGCGTACCGATGACGTGGCCAACGGCATCGTCACGGCCACGAAGGCCAATCCGCTGAAGGTGCCCATCGTCATCCGTCTCACCGGCACCAACGAGGAGATTGCCGTGAAGATCCTGCAGGAGAACGGCTTCTCCGCGTCGAACGACATGGACGCCGCCGTGCAGCGCGCCGTGGCACTCGCCACCGGAGGTGCGGCGTGAGCATCTTCATCGACAAGGGTACGAAGCTCGTCGTCCAGGGGATCACCGGGCGTGACGGCTCGTTCCACGCGAAGCAGATGGTCGAGTATGGCACGCAGGTGGTGGCCGGCGTCACGCCGGGGAAGGGGGGACAGCACTTCGAGGGCACGGTCCCGATCTTCGACACGGTGCACGACGCCGTACAGGCCACCGGGGCCAATACCTCCGTGATCTACGTGCCGCCGATGTTTGCGGCCGATGCCATCATGGAGGCTGCAGCGGCCGGGGTGCAGCTCATCGTCTGCATCACGGAAGGGGTCCCCGTGCTGGACATGACGCGGGTCTACCCGTTCGTGAAGGAGTCCGGCGCGCGCCTGATCGGTCCCAACTGCCCCGGCCTGATCACGCCGGGGGCGAGCAAGGTCGGCATCATCCCGGGGCGGATCTGCGCGCCGGGGCCGGTGGGCGTGGTCAGCCGTTCCGGCACCCTGACGTACGAAGTGGTGAACGCCCTCACGAAGGCCGGTATCGGTCAGAGCACCTGCGTCGGCATCGGCGGTGACCCGATCAACGGGACCAACTTCATCGATTGCCTCGCGGCGTTCGAGAAGGACCCGGCCACGACGGCGGTGGCCATGATGGGCGAGATTGGCGGGACCGATGAGCAGGAGGCGGCCGACTTCGTGAAGCGGCACATGACCAAGCCGGTCGTCGGCTTCATTGCCGGTCAGACGGCGCCGCCAGGGCGCCGGATGGGGCACGCGGGGGCGATCATTTCGGGTTCGGCCGGCACGGCCGCCGAAAAGATCGAAGCGTTCAAGGCCGCGGGGATGGGCGTGGCCCAGCGCCCCGTCGACTTTGTGGAGCTGATCCGCGCCCGGCTGGGCTGATCCAGGCGCTGCCGTCGGGGAACCAGCCTCGGGGAACTGCCGGGAGCGGCTGGTCTGTTTATCTTGCGCGCGGCGGGGCATGTGGCCCCGCCGCGCGTCGTTTCCTCCTCGCAGGTTCCCGGCTGCCCCATCGGGGCGCCGTTCCCCGTTGCTCCCGGAGTGTCTCATGGCTGGTCGTCGCACCCTCACCATCATCAAGCCTGACGCCTTCCAGGGCGGCAAGGCCGGACTCATCGTCGCGCTGCTCGAGCAGCAGGGATTCGCCGTGAAGGCGGCGCGGGTCATGCACCTGACGACCGCTCAGGCCGGCGCGTTCTACGAGGTGCACCGGGCTCGGCCCTTTTT
>Ga0068877_10002740_pt1 | contig 14122 bp, 10 predicted proteins | sample NOAtaG_FD_66437 | JGI IMG/M metagenome (GOLD analysis project Ga0068877, IMG submission 66437) | Freshwater lake microbial communities from Lake Erie, under a cyanobacterial bloom - NOAA_Erie_Diel6S_1000h metaG | ecosystem: Environmental > Aquatic > Freshwater > Lake | place: USA: Ohio, Lake... | reverse complement strand
ACTTCTGATTGCAAAAAATGCGGACGATACGGATGCGATGATTCGATCCGCTTTCCAACGCTGCTTGAGTCGAAGCCCTGACGAAACCGAATTGAAGATTGCCAAGAATCTCTTAAGCGAGCAAATCCAGTTCTTTCAGAAAGATCCCGAGGCGACGAAAGAGTTTCTCAAAGTCGGCAGTCGTCCGTTTGCGGAATCGATTCCGATTGCGACCCTTGCTGGGACGACGGCATTGTGCCAAGCGTTGATGAATCACGACGCTTGTGTTGTGAAGCGTTAACCGAATAGAAAGTTTCTCATATGGATTACAGCACTTTTTCGACACTTCAAAAGTTCCAAGCGCGACGAGCCTTTCTTCAGCAAAGCAGTCTCGGACTCGGCAGTATCGCACTTGCAAGCATGATGGCCCGAGATGGTTTCGCCGATAGCCTCGATATCCCCGGTGGCGGTGGTGATCTGAAATCATTTCATCACGCCCCCAAAGCAAAGCGAGTGATCTATCTGTTCATGTCCGGCGGCCCATCGCATATCGACCTCTACGATCACAAGCCTTTGCTCAAGGAACGTGAAGGGGAGCAACTGCCAGATTCCGTACGAGGTGGGCAACGCCTGACCGGAATGTCTGGCAATCAATCGTCCATTCCATTGGTCGGTTCTCCGTTCGAGTTCAAACAATACGGGCCTTCGGGTGCTTGGTTTAGCGATCTGTTGCCACACACCGCGAGCATCGCCGACGAACTATGCGTCCTTCGCTCCACGTTTACCGAAGCGATCAATCACGGCCCAGGCGTCACCTTCTTTCAAACTGGGACACAGATTGCAGGACGCCCGAGTATTGGAGCTTGGTTGAGTTACGGGCTGGGCCAAGAGAACGCGAATTTGCCATCGTTCGTGGTCTTGGTCACCAAAGATAAATCGGGGCAACCGCTTGGTGCACATCTATGGGGAAGTGGGTTCTTGCCAACGAAGCATCAAGGAGTATTGTTTCGTGCCGCCAAAGATCCAGTCTTGTATCTTGGTAATCCAGCAGGAGTGAGTGCCGAAAGCCGTCGTGCATTGCTCGATCGATGGAAAGAGCTTCAAGAACATCAACATACGCTCACCCCAGACAGTGAGATCAAGAATCGTATCGAACATTACGAGATGGCTTATGCGATGCAATCCAGTGTTCCGGAAGTTGCAGATCTCTCGTCTGAGCCGAAAGAAGTCCTCGAGAGTTACGGTCCGGATGTGAGCAAGCCTGGATCGTTTGCCGCAAACTGCTTGATGGCCCGACGACTAGCGGAGCGAGGCGTACGATTCATTCAACTGTATCATCAAGATTGGGATCATCATGGCGGATTGCCAGGCGCTTTGCCGAAACTATGCAAAGAAACGGATCAACCGAGTGCCGCATTGGTCAAGGATCTCAAGAGGCTTGGGCTGCTCGATGATACGCTCGTGATTTGGGGTGGCGAATTCGGCAGAACCAACTACTGCCAAGGGAAGATACAGAAGAACTTTGGTAGAGACCATCATCCACGTTGCTTTACGACGTGGTTCGCAGGGGGCGGAACGAAAGCAGGTTCGGTTCACGGCGAAACGGACGAATTCGGCTACAACATTGTCAAAGATCCAGTACACATCCACGATATCCAAGCGACCGTGATGCATTTACTCGGTATCGATCACGAGCGATTGACTTACAAATTTCAAGGTCGCCGCTATCGATTAACGGATGTGCATGGCCGATTGATTCCAGAGCTGATGAGTTGATGGCTCACTGGCATTTGGCCAACGCTCTCAAGCGTTTTGAGCAATGAACTGGAACAATGTTCAAGCGGACGCCTTCTGTTCGGGCTCGTCCCGCACCGCTTCTCCCTTGCGGCAAGGGAGAAGGGTGCCGAAGGCGGCGAAGGCGGGTTGAGGGATGATTCTTATAGCAACAGTACCTGATTCACTGATGGCGCAAGGCCACTGGTGTCTGAGTCACGTGGCGCGTTTCGGGTAGCCACGTTTGCCGAAGCGTCGATGTCCTCTTGATTCACTATGCTCTTGCGAACGTAGTTACGCTTTTAAGTTTGGCTTACTTGGTCGACGGCTTTGGAACCGGCAGATTGACAACTTCACCCCCAGAACGCGTCAGCAGAACGCGAAAATCCGAGTCCTTGAGACTTGGTGTCACAATAGGTGTCATGTAGGTGTCATGTACGTGTCATGTTGGTAACAGGACTATTTCTTCTTGAGCTGCTCCAAGAATTCAGTCAATTCTTTCTTTAGCTCTGGCTCCGCATTCTGGACGGCAAGCGTTTGTACTTCGATAGCGCGTGCTGTATCTCCCTGAGCGTGAAGCAAATGAGACAACGTGTCGAGAATCGCAGCGTTCTTGGGTTCGAGTGCGACGGCACGCTCTGCGCTCTTGGTCGCTGCTGCCATTAACTCCTTTGGCAGGTCCGACTTCTTTTGCGACGCTTCGAAAATATTCCATGCGAACATATTCAAATTGGCAGCGGAGGCAGCTTTCGATTCTGCATACGATACCAAATTGCTTGCTGCAAGTTCGGCGTTCTTGCCCGTCGCAATCGTCATCGATACCAGCATCTGAAGTTTGTTCTGTAGAATCTGAACTTTCTGCTCGGGTGTAACGGTTTCAGCGATAGCATCCAATTCTGCAATTGCTTCTTCCACTTTTCCAGAACGCATCTTTCGCATCGCGCCCGACATTTTGACGTTGAGTGCAAAACCATCCAACATGGAAATCATTTGCGGATCTTTCGCATACTCTTCCTTGGCCTTTGCGATTTGTTCCATCGCTTCGTCTATCTTGCCAGCGCGACCCAATTGACTGATCTTGCCCATCAGTAAATCGCGGTCTTGTGCCTTTTTGAACTCGGCCGCGAATGTATCGCGATCCCATTTGTCATCGACCACTTTGTCCAGAGGTTCATCCATCTCCATTGGATGGCCGATCCATTCCACAATTCCGGTCTTGCCCACAATGAACGCGGTCGGGATACCGTTTTGCCCAGCAGCATCCATGTATGTCTCGTAGACAGATTTGTCTGGATCGGTCGTCAAGCAATAAGCGCTTGTGAGTTTGCCGTACGTTTGTTCTTTGTCCTCGCTACCCTTCACTGGTTTGGCCAAGAACTTTTCAACGGTCTCTAAGTCCTCATCGCTAACGCTGACCAATTGAACTTTTTTGCTGGCATACTTTTCTTGCGTTTCGGCAAGGTGTGGCATACTGGCGATGCATGGACCACACCAGGTAGCCCAGAATTCAACTACATAGACATTCCCTTTTTCGAAGCTCGTTACCGGCTTGAATTTATCATGACCGTTGCTCACCCAGTGTTCGATGTTTAACGCAGGAGCTTTCGAGCCGATCGTTAACGCTGGTGCATCTTGAGCTTGGATCGTTGGGGCCGCACAAGCAACTGCGGTCAGTAACAGGAGGTTTCGGAACGTTCTTCGCATCGGTTTCTACTTCGCTTGGACAGAGTTTTTAGGAATGTTTCTGAGAGGAAACTAGGGCCCCATGATACGCTCGCACGCAGCATTAGTCTAGCTCATCGGCTGGCAGGTTTGGCTTTCGGTTCGCGTAGAACTTGGTGATATCGATTCCTTGCCTCTGTTCATCTTCGAAGAGTTTGATTCGAAATTCGAGTCTCTCCAAACGACGTTGCATTTGAGGGATCATTTCGATCGTTTGGTCTTGGATGGCACGTCTCGGGACGGCGGGGTAGCCGAGATGGCGCTGCATGGCAGAGAACAAAAAGAGGGGATCCTTTTGGCGGTTCGCAAAGGCGATCTTTCCTTCCCGTTCGCCGAACAAGATCGGATACTCGGCTTCGGCATCTTCTCCGAGGTGCCTTTTTCGATATTTAACAAACTCTTCGCTACGGCCGTAAATCAAATCAGCAACATCGACGAACCCTAACTGGCGTCGAACGACAAGTATCCATTCTTTCCACTCAGGAGAATAAAGCGGATCTTCGCTCATGGCCTTTAGCCCAATGTCATAATTGAGTCGATTGCGACAAAGAGTTTCGAATTGATAGAAGAAGAAGCCTTGCCGATTGTCGGATCGACCGCGATAGTCCGCTTCGTGCTTGAGGATGCTGAGTGCAGTACGAAAGTCAAATCGGCCGCGATCTGTTTCCGATTGTTCGACAATAAAGGTTTGGAATGGGGTGAAGTAGTGTGACAGCTTTTTCATTGCGGGAGCCATCACGCCCAAGTGTTTCAACTCGGCTGACAGAAAGTCGATAGCCATGGGAAGTTTGGTCGTTGCCAACACTTCGTAGCGGCATTGCGCTAGCAGTTCTTGGAGTGTGATATCCTGCCCGAGTCGTTCGAGGAGAACTCCGTACAGATACGCTTGTTCCACATACTCTTCACGTTCAATCATGGCTCGGCTCAATCCTGTGTCGGCACAGTGTTTCCATTCTTCCAAAAAAAAAGCCGGCACATAACGTACCGGCTCTCAGAAGCGTTTACAGTCTAATGGCTTGCAGCGCCACCGTCCAGCGATTTCATTTCGGTCCAGTAGCTTGCCGCGACAGTCAAGGTGACGGACGTGTGGCGATCAGTCGTAGAGGTAAAGTCGCATGCAGGTGTCAATTTCTTTCCTAGAATAGTCACGGCATCTATACTTTTAGGTATGAGTACACTAGATCAAATATTGGATGCAGCTCAATTGCTCAATTCGCGTGAGAGGGCTCAGTTGATTGCAGCGCTATGGGACAATGTCGCTACATCCGATTGGGTGCCTCCTGAGCCGCATTGGATTGCCGAAGCGAACCGCCGCAGCGATGCATACGACGCAGGTCAATTGACGGCGTCAACATGGGAGGAGGTTCGTGAAAGGGCCCGTCGCAAGGCTGGGCTCGATGGCTAGTCTTCTGGTTTGCTCCGCTGCCGACCCCTGAGTTGTTTCCAATGTGCGATTCACGGCATCGATTCTATCTTCTAAAACGCTTCCCTTTTCAAGTCATATACCGTGTGCTACTGAGCGAAGTTCTGGTTATCGCGATTGCACATAACTCACGTTCGAACGACTATTAGCAATCAAGATAGAATCTTGCGGTTCCCACACTGAAAGCATTTGGCAATCAATAGTTTTGGAATGCCTCTCGAGCAATTGGGAACTTCAAAAAATAGCCGGCACATGACGTACCGGCTTATTATATCGACTGTGTTATAGATGCCTGCTTCATGGTCCCATTCAACTAAGGACAAAGCTCAGGAAATCTTCCTCACTACTCCTTTAGGGATACAACCTTATATCCGCCGATAGACTTGAAGTACAACAACAATATGAGATAGATCACGGCCATGGTCGCTGGAATAATAGCGTCCACTTGTAGTGTTGTTCGATCCCCTTGCTGATCAGCTTGAACTACCTTTTCTTGGTCCGCTGTACGTCGTTCTTCTCCTTCCTTCAGATCTTTGCCCTCAGGAACTGCTTTCTTCGCAGCGCCCAGTTTCGTTCCGTCTAGTCCGTAGATCTCTGTGGCAGGTATATTGAGGAATCGGCTTGGTTTCTCCGATTTGTATTCATCGGCTAGTTCCGGGCTGACCTTTCGAAGCTCGATTCCCGCGAATCGATCTTTTCCATATCCGAGACCAGGGCCACCGATCAAACCTGCCGAAAGCATTCCGATCCCACCCATGATCGACATCGCAACAGCACCTGTTTGCGGGAATCGATCACCAACAACAGCCAACATGGTTGGCCAAAAGAAGGTTTTTCCAACAGCATAGATTCCTAAAGCGACGAGTGCCATTGTGAATGTCTGCATGCCACTGGCAAGCGTTAGACCGATACATCCGAGCACCGAACAAACCAGAAGCAGCCCAATTGGGGAAAGCTTTAGGGTGTTTTCGATCCAATGAGCACAGAACCGTAATCCAAACATGATTGCGGATGTCCATAGGAACAAGTACTTACCTTGCTCCGAGCTGAACAAGTTGCCCGTGATGTTTTGGATCCAACTGTCCGTGCCTAATTCTACAGATCCAACCAAAGCATGTGTAACAAACAGAATGAAGAGTAAGAAAGAGCCTAGGGAGAATCCTGTCATTAGTCCGACTGCAATCAGCAACGCCCCACCGATGCCGTAACCGACCCACGGAGCATAACCACCAGGAATGAGGTCCTTGAAAATATCTCCAAAGAACAAGGCGATTAAGTAACATGCAACAAGCGAACCCAACATGCCAACAGACTTGTACATTTCCACAAAACTACTGCCGCTGGCAGCCGCTTCAGATTTCGGAAACTTCTGCCCGATGAACATCAATGCATAGAGAACCGTTGGCACCAGATACAGTGCTAGTTGTAGCTTCCAGTGCACCTTCAACATGTCATCCAGGAGCCAGCCTGCTGCCGATCCTAGAATCAAACCAGCGGGCCAACTAGCATGAAGAATGTTCAGATAGTGTGTTCGGTTGTTTGGGAAAACTGTCGCAACGAGGGGGTTGGCAACCGCTTCCAACGTGCCGTTGGCATATGCAAATATAAACATTCCCCAAAACAAGAACGTGTAAGCGTTGTCCGGAGTCGTAGCAGCAAAGGTAACAAATGCAGAAATGATATGGCCCAGTAAAGCCAAAGCGACAAGTTTGCCGTAGCCAATCTTATCAACAATCACACCCCCAATGATGATGCCGAAACAGAACCCGGAAAACCCCGCACCGCCGATGGCTCCGAGTTGAGTTGAATTGAATCCGTATTCTGCTCCCCAGTTATCAAGGATACCACCGCGTATCGCGAAACCGACGCCTGCGGCTAGGATCGCCATGAATCCGGCCCACAAGAGCCGGTGAGCGTTGGGGGCTGCCGGCCCATCGATTGAATTGGATTTGCTCATATGTGTGAATGTCTCAATTTGGAGAGGTACAACGCAAACGACCGTGCTGAGAGGTAAACGCCACTCGGCAGTTTTCGCACGGGTATCAAGGGTGGAAGTGTAATCCGCAACGTTTCGTTTTGCTACGGTACCGAAGCACTAAAGAGGCCTGATTTCCCTTTGCTTCCCGATTTCAGCAAACGATTTTGTCGTCCGTCGATAATCTAGGGAAATTGTAGTGCCGAACCAGGTCGGTCAAAACGCAAAAATAACCGAGTCGATTTCTTTGGTTCCAGCAGAGCGTGCGGACACTCCGGCTGCCGAGATGTCTTATCTTGAAATCACGTGCTACGGTTGAATTGGCAGCTTGCTGGCGGCTCCCAGGGGTAACGCGTCCTCTTGGTAGGTGTTCACGTGATAGTTGTGGCACTGCGTGCAATTGTCTCCTGCCGACTCTTTCGTGTGGCATTTCGAACAATTCTGAAGGAGCATCGATTGAAATTCATGATGCAGGATCATTCCTGATTGTGACCAACCATGTGTTCCTGCTGCCGACGAGTTCTGGGAGTGAAGCACATGGCACGATTTGCAATCACTCAACGCGGGGATGGTCAAATGTGGAGTGTGGCTGAATTTGGTGATGGTACGTTCGGCACTCGGTCGTTGGGAAATTTTCCAACAACTATTGATTTGCTCCGATACCTTAAAGTCGTTATTGCGTCCCAACGACACGAACCTTGCCGTTGCGCTCTGGTTACCATCCTCTTGAAGCATTCCGCGGACTCGGTCTCCTGAAACAGTGTGGCACTGGATGCATTGCTGAGCTGTCGTAAGCTCTCCGACTGAACCGTTAGGTGAATCTGACGAGAGTTTCTGCCATTCAATCCATCTCGATAGCCACGGGTCGCCATGTCCCTGAGGTACGTAAACGATCGCAACGCGACTCTCATCGAGCATCCAGCCTCCGTACGGAAGGTGATCCCACGGTTTAATCGGCTTGTCCTTTCCCACGTTTGGTTGCGATGAGTCCGGTCCTCGATCGGCTGGAGTTGTTAGCAACGATTCGCTACCCAGTAAATCTCCTCCCAGAAGATCCGAATCTCCCGATGTCCCCTTGGAGAGTTGGCTCGGACTAGCCAATAGATCATCGGACTGAGATTGAGATCTTGTGCTGACAACGATGCTACTGGGTTGTCGAACAAATGTGTCTGCGAGTGGCGGTCGATTTTGTGGTTTCGAATTCTCTCGCGCGCGGAACCAACGTTCGCGCGCGGTTCGAACCAGGTCCGGTGAAAATCCACTACTGAAGTTGTTGAGCCAGTTCGACATCATGGAGTGCCTCGGCGCATCGAGCTTGACCGATGCCATCTGCGACGAGTTGAGACCAACGGTATTCGCACTCACTAGTTTCTGCGTTGTGGTAGGCTGGATCGATATCTCGGACAACTGTTGTTCCAAACTGTTTCGAAGAAAAGGCTGACCGTTGCTTGCAAGTTGATCGAGGATAACTCGAACAGTCTCGGCTAGCTTCACAACAGTTTTCGCTTGTTCGCGATCCGATAAGTTGACATCTCGAAGTTTACCGGAAGCTGGTAGCTTCGCGAGAATATCGGTCCCCTCCGGTTGGCGTCGTAGAAGTTCCATGAGCAGGGGAGATAAACTACCATCCATGAGTTGACTTGCGCTTTCAGGCCATTCTCCTAATTCGAATCCGGCTAGCTTCAGCTTGGAACGATCTAGACTGGGCACTTGAAGAACAACCAATCCTTCAGAGATTGCAGAACGCAAGGGTTGGTCGTGGCATTGAGCGCATGCTTGTTCGTAAGACACGCTTCGAAACACACTTCCAATTGCCCCTGTTTCACTCGTGTTGACGTGACAAGTTCGGCAATCAAATGTAGTGTCATTCTTTTGGAAATGAAGATCTTTATGGCGTCCGTGATCAAATGCGATACTACGAAGTTTCGCTTGTGGATAGTTTTGAAACTCTGGATGACCATGCGAAAAAGACTGAAACTGCCGACTGTGACATGACTGGCATCGCTCCGAAGTGATCGCTTGAAGATTCTCGCCTGAGCCTCGATGCTCACGATGGCACTGGCTGCATTCGGTCACGCGATTGGCTAATCGAGGACGACTCGCTGTCGCGGACGTCCTTTGCAATGCGAGCAATGATTCACCAACCAGGTCGTGGGGCGAACCATCGAAGCCATTCGGCATGCTTTGTTGATGGCAATTCATGCAAAGCTGTGATTGAGCCCCGACTTTTGCTGTGATCAGTTGTCCTGGAATCTTGGCTGATTCCGCGTTTGTATCATTGGAGGAGGGGTGGCATGCTTTGCATCTGTTATCGCTGTTGATCGTCATGGTCAGATGCGGATCGCCTTCTGCTCCATTACTGTTCAGCAACTGCGCATGCGGGTTCGACAAGGCACCAGGAGCAATCGCAGTCTGTAGCCTCGTGGATGGCACCACGATGAGTAGTATTGCTATAGCGCCCAGCGTTCCGATGCTCGAGACGATTCGTGTCCAACCGGCAAGAGTCCTCGCGGGATAGCATTTCTCTTGGTCTTTATCGCTTTGACCGCACGAGCCACCGATGGGGCCATGGAGGCATGGTCGTCCGGCATTCGTGAGTCCGCAGCGGAAAGGTTGGCCCGGTTTGCGATAGAATTTTGTTGGCTCTGTCATGGCTTACCAGTGACTGGAATATCGATGGGCCAATACGATGTGCATCATGGAGAAAACCACAAACGCACCGAGTAGCCATGTATGGAATGCGGCACACATCCTCACACGTTGTTGGATCGCCGACTGAAAATCGAGGTCGTCTTTCTCCAAGACGAGGGTACTCAATTGCGACTTCAGCTCTCGACCTATCTCGTCAAGATAGCGGTCCAGTCGCTCCAAGCCTGAAAGGAGATTTCTTTTCTTCTTTCCTGTTGGGAGGAGTCGATACCATATGCTTCGGGGTTTCGAAAAATACGAAGTCAAATTGCTTCGGTAGTAGTCCGCAATCGCCATAGAACCCTTGCTGCCCGCCGCCTGCAAGGCAATCTGGTATGCTTGCTCCGACACTCGCATCTTGACGATTGGAATATCGCTGCGCAGTATCGCGTAGCCTGCAGTTCGCAACATGCGAGGGGATTTTTTGTTGACATACCAACTCAAAAAACCGCTTAGCAAAATGGTCCAAAACAATATCGCCAAAGCGGATTCAAACCAACCGGTCGTGATGGCTCCGGCATGAAGACAATACGCGATAAGACAGAATGTGCCCAAGTAGTGATGTGCACTTTGCCAAACGGCCACTCGGCCAAGAGGAACGAGCGGAAGCCGTTTTCGAACTCCGAGGGCGACCAATCCCATGCAAGTTGCTACGAGTACGTAGCCAGTCGCAAACGCTTCATTTCCCAAGTGGGAGATTGTCCAGTTGCGATAAGCAATTGTGCAAACGATCGCCATCGCGATCGTCGATATTCCGAGTGTTCGCAAGCTCAGATGTGCACGATGCAGGACGGCGGGAGATTTACGATCCAAAGCATTTGCGGCTGACTTTTGCATACTATGCCGTTCTCCTCAAAAGCCATGATTGCAAAGTAGAACTATCGCTAGTATTCACGCGATAAAGCGCCTGATGTGGACACGCGTTTTGACAGGCGGGTCCCGTCGAATGGTTTTGGCATAGATCGCATTTCGATGCTTGGAGGATCGGCAGGTTAGTATTCCGATCCACGGCCGCTCGGCCTTGTTTGTCGGTCACTTGAATCATGACGATATTCTCGTAAGGGCAACTCTCCGAGCATGTTTTGCAACCAATGCAGGTTTCCGGATTAATCGAGATGATGCCGGTATCGGAGTTGCGATGGATGGCACCTGTCGGGCAACCGATCATGCAAACGGGATCGACGCAATGCATACATGCGTGCGCAAACATCAGGGGTCCATACTGCGGTCCATTGCGAATGAAGCGAGGTGTACCATCGTGTGTAGAGGCGCACGCTTTGACGCATTCATCGCAGCCTGTACATCGATCCAGATCGATCAGCATCGATTGCTTGCCATTGATGATGCGCTGGTCTACGAGAAACTCGATGAGTGGAGTTTCGATGTTGGACTCGGGAATCATTCTCGTGGCGTCGGGAACAACGCGGCCGCCAGCATCATAGCGGAGATTCTCGATCGTTGATGGGAGCTCTGAACGACGAACTTTCGGAAGTAGCAATTTCAAGGCCGCTTCTCGCGGGATCCGTAGAAAATCCACAAAGCCCAATGCCCGCAACGAGGATTGGAACGGCAGAGGTTGTGAACCGGGATTCAAAAAGGAATGGGATATCTCTTCCAAACCAAACATCTGACCGCGCCCGAGATACGCCGTCGTACGATGCCCACTACCATGTTGGAAACTGACGCGTGCGAATCCAGCACGAATCAAGTACAAATCGTTCGCGGGCGTTCCTTCCATCGCGATCGTAGGTTCCGACTCGATAATAGAACAAACTTCTTTGCTCTTCGTGTCCTTGAATTCCGCGAACCATTCCATCTCGCCAAACGATTCTAGTTTGGTGACCGCTACCACTTTTTGAATGGTTTCATCATCGAGGAATCGAAGAAGCGGCGTCTCACGAAGGTGCGTCTCTAAGCCTGTACTACGGTATCGTTCGTCCAGATAAGTTCTAAAACCTGTATCTCTGCGTAGCAAGCGGAGTCCCTGCCATCGAATCTCAAGCACGACAGTCGGAGCGTCTGCAATAACGCTGAATCGATGTGGAGTTCGCGTGATGGCGGCCATCTCTCCGAAGATGTTTCCAACTCCCAAGGACTCTGATTGATAATCATTCAGGATGGCATTGATGTCTTGCAAGAAAATGCGATTCTTCCCTTCGACGACACTCACGCTTTGGACGGGAGTGTGTTTGGGATGCGATTCGACGTCTCTTCCTCGGCTTCGTCTGTTCCCACTTCCTTGATCAGAACGCTTCTGATTTGCGAACTTGCTTCGAACAAACTGTTGAAGAGCTCCCCAGATGTCGGTGGATGGCACCGGTTGCGTCTGCTTCTCCCAAAGAGAAACGAGAAATGCTCGAACAGACCCGCGAAGAACAATGAAAGCGCTGCTCCCGTAATCCCCTTCACGTACAACGATGTCGCCTGGTTCATACCTGACCAAACGTGCGTCGTGCTTCAATATTGTTTCAAGAGAACCATTCGCTTTGAAAACGTCAGGGTTCAAATAGGCAAAGGGCGGCTGAGCCAACAGCCACGAAATGTCGCGTTGCAGCATCTCCGGGTCGAGTGGGTGGTCCCATCGAACGGGTCTTTCCTGCGCAATGGTTGCTGTTGACGACATCCTGTCCTGAAGCTTCGATGAATAGATTGCGTAAAAGCATGCGCCTCATGCCAATCCGTTGGCAAATGACCGCAAGCAATTGTCTGCTTTTTTCGCTCTTCGGTGCAAGACAGGTTTCGCAGCCGATAAAAAGCTGGCTAATGTGTGCTGGCTGATCGCAGCAACAATCCGGAGGGACTGGCATATCGCGCCGTTGGCTGAGGTGCTTAGAGGACACAGCTGGCTGAGGTGCTTAGAGGACACAGCAGACAGAGAGTCAAAGTAGGCTGGGACCATTGTCCCGGCCGTCAATAACTACTTAGAAAACCCATCAGCTCGGGACATTGGTCCCAAGCTACGAGTGAGCTGTGATTTCTGTCAGTGACGTCTATTCAAGAACGATTACTCGTTCATCACATCCGCTTCGCGATTTTTTGCTAGCTCACCAACGGAGTTTTCGAACTTCTTCGTGAGTTCCTGAATGTCTTCTTTGGACTTGTCTCGATCGTCTTCGCTAATGGTTTTGTCTTTTTCAGCGGTTTCGATCGCTTTATTTGCATCGCGACGAACATTGCGGATCGAGACACGAGTCTCTTCGGCGAGTTCCTTGATGCGAGCGACCAATTTTTTCCGAACGTCTGTGCTCAATGGCGGAATGTTGATCCGAATGATTTTCCCGTCATTTTGAGGATTCAGACCGAGTTCGCTCGCGACAATTGCTTTTTCGATATCTTTGATCGTGCTGGGATCAAAAGGACGGATGAGCAACTGCTGTGGCTCAGGGGCACCAACGCTAGCTAACTGCTTGAGCGGTGTCGCGGAGCCGTAAACGGTAACCTTTACAGAGTCGAGCAATCCTGGGTTGGCTCGTCCTGTTCGGATGCCAGCTAGGTTGTTTTTGAGAACTCCGAGCGCTTTTTCCATGCGTTCTTCGGCGTCCGAGAGGATGTTATCGACAATCATCTGATTACTCCAAGTTCTGGTTGGTGGGATCAAGTAGCGTTGATAAGAATGCGTTCACCCGATGCGGTGCGAGGGCTGATGCGAGTACCGACCTTTTGGCCACTCACCGCCTTCACGATGTTACCCTCCTTTTTGAAATTGAAAATGAGGATGGGCAACTGGTGAGTTCTGCATTGAGCTATGGCCGTAGAGTCCATAACCTTTAGGTTCTTCTCGATGACGGTATCATAATCTAGCTCGCGATACAGGATGGCGTGCGGATTTTTCTCGGGATCGTCGCTATAAACGCCATCGACGCGTGTGGCTTTGAGGACAATATCTGCGTCCAATTCCAACCCGCGATTCGCTGCACATGTGTCGGTTGTAACGAAAGGTGCTCCTGTACCAGCAGCCAGAATCACAATTCGTCCTTTTTCGAGGTGGCGTATCGCGCGTCGGCGAATAAACGGCTCAGCAACACCGTCCATTTTAATTGCGGACATCACACGTGTGGGGACTCCGATATGTTCGAGGGCATCCTGCATGGCAAGAGCGTTGATAACGGTCGCCAACATTCCCATGTAGTGGGCAGTGGCTTCTTGGATCATTTCTCCGCTTGAGCCCTTGAATTGTGCTCCTCGAAGTATGTTTCCGCCCCCGACCACAACAGCAATTTGACAGCCCAACGCATGAGCATTTTTTACTTGGTGAGCGATTGCGGTCACTTCGTCCATGCTAATCCCACGTTCGCCCGTGTGGGCCAAACTTTCTCCGCTCAGCTTGAGGATGACACGTCTGTAGTAGGGGTCGAGCTTTTCGGTTGTTTGCGTTGTCATGAGACTCGGAAAAGAGGGGTGGATTGTGAAACCGGTATCATAACCAGATTTCTGTAATCCAACGAGTCATCCTAGAAATTCCAAATCGACCCCAACGCGACGGAAATGCCGGGAATAGAAGAGCAGTCGATTTTGTCCGACGATTTTGTGAGTACGCGATAAGATCCATTTTCCAAGATCCA
>Ga0068877_10002739_pt1 | contig 14125 bp, 10 predicted proteins | sample NOAtaG_FD_66437 | JGI IMG/M metagenome (GOLD analysis project Ga0068877, IMG submission 66437) | Freshwater lake microbial communities from Lake Erie, under a cyanobacterial bloom - NOAA_Erie_Diel6S_1000h metaG | ecosystem: Environmental > Aquatic > Freshwater > Lake | place: USA: Ohio, Lake... | reverse complement strand
CGCCGCGAAAAAGCTTTCGCCAGCGGCGCTCAATACATCAGCACAGACTTCCCGGAACCTGTGGCCACCTTCTCTGACTACTGCGTTTGCTGGCCAGACCAGGCCCCCGCACGCATCAGCCCACTGTTTCCCTCAAGCACTCTCAAACCCGCCGCTTCCGACTGGGAAGCAGCAACCGAACCCTGATCGTCCCGCCCGCCGCCAACCAGCCGCTGAAATCGGAGCCCCCCCGGATGTGGTCCATGCACGGAAAAGTCGCTGTCGTCTCAGGAGCCGCCCAGGGACTCGGAAAAGCCACCGCTCTCGCTCTCGCTGAAGCCGGAGCTGATCTCGTTCTGATCGACCGCAACCTCACCGCTGCCGAACAAACCAGCCAGCAGATTCAGGCCCTCGGACGACGCACTCTCGTGTCCGGCTGCAATGTCTCAGACCCCGCTGCCATCGCCGAACTGTTCACCACCATCGACAGCCAGTTCCCCACCGTCGATTTCCTCGGAAATATCGCCGGCGACGGCTGCCTCGCCCGCCCCGAAGAACTCTCCATCGACGACCTCCACCGCGTCCTCCAAAACCTCGTCGTCGGTCGCTTTGCCATGTGCCAGCAGGCCGGACGACGCATGCTCAAACAAGGCACAGGATCCATCATGAATATCGGGTCCCTCGCCAGCAGCACCGCACTCGGCCGCGGACACATCGCCTACAGCATGGCCATGGGCGCTGTCATCCAGATGACACGCGAACTCAGCACCGAATGGGCCCACCGGGGTGTCCGAGTCAACTGCGTGACACCCGCTCAGGTCGTCAACCCCAGCCTCCAGGCTCGCATGGCCGACGACCCACAACTCGAAGCCCGCTTCCTCAAAGGCATCCCCGCCAATCGACTGGGACAGCCCGATGACATCCGCGGCATCGCTCTGCTGCTGGCTTCCGATGCCTCCGCCTGGATCACCGGTGCCATCATCCCACTCGACGGCGGCAATATGGCAATGAACGCCGGAGCGACCCCCGGACACCAGCTGGAAAAAGTCCAGTCGTTCAGCCCCAAATCCTGAAGCCGCACCCATTCGCCCGCCGCCACCGCCACCGCCCCGGCAGGAGCCAGCCCCGCGGCCTCCCTCACAAAACAAATTTCACACAAAACACATTTCACAATTGACACACTACATAAAGAACCCCATAATTCCCACAGCAACACACCCGCAACGCCAACCGCTTCAACACAAAACACCACACCCCACAGACCACTCCCATGAAAGCCAACGCCGGCGGAAACCTCCAACCACAGCACGTCTACGGACGCGACCACTTCATCGAATTCCTCTGGCAAACCCTCCAATCCCAGTCCATCCTCCAGTCCGGCGAAAGACGAACAGGCAAAACGCAAATCCTCCGCAAAATGCTGCAGCAGCCAAAACCCGGCTGGAAACCCGTCTTCCACGACCTTGAAAAAATCCACTCGGCACTCGAATTTGCTGAACTCGTCTACGACGACATTCAGCAGTTCCTCGGCACCGCCACTCGCGCTAAAAACTTCATACAGCGATGGTTCGAACACAACGAAACTGATTACATCAACCTCAAAGGTCGCACATGGAAACAGCTGCTCAACTCTGCCGTCGCTGACCTCGACAAATCCAGTCAGACAGAAAAACTCGTGTTCTTCTGGGATGAAGTCCCCTGGATGCTCGACAGCATCTGCCGCCACGAAGGACTCGCTGTCGCCGCACAGGTGCTCGATGCCATCCGCAGCCTCCGCATTGAACACACCAGCTTCCGCGTCATCCTCACAGGATCCATCGGTATCCACCACATTCTGGCCAAACTCTCCGCCGCCGGAATCCCCACTCCCGCAATCAATGATCTGTACCAGGCTCACGTTCCACCTTTGAATCCCGCTGATGCAGTGCACCTCGCCACGGATCTGCTCACTGGCGAAAACATCCACTGCAGTCACCTGCATGATGTTGCCCACAGCATTGCAGAGGAAGTCGACTGCCAGCCTTTCTACATCCAGCACATCGTCGCCGCACTCAGACTCAAACAGGACCCCGTCACCCCGGACACCATCCGCCAGCACCGCCCGACCACGATCACCTGCTGCAGCTGCTCAGACTGCTCGACGCAGACCACTACATCACTCGCGATACCCTCGGACACTACAACTTCCGCAGCCAGCTCATCCGACGCTGGTGGAAACTTGATCGAGCTCTATGAATACACCTGCCCATACACAAACCGGCCAGCACCTCATCAGCCGCTACGCTCCACACCAGACCCCCCCGCTGGTGCTCAACTCCATTTCCACAAACACACACCGCCTGCTGACCAATCTGCAGGAACAGATTACTGCCAACCTCCCCTCCGGCAGCACCCATCATATCCTCCTTCATGGCCCCCAGGGCTGCGGCAAATCACACACCCTGACTCTGCTGTGGCACAACCTGCACTGCTCGCCGCAAACCGCCGACAAACTGCAGATCGCATGGCTCCACGAACAGCAAAACATCTCTTCGCTGCCCCAGCTGCTCCTGGCTGTCTACCAGTCGCTCGGCCTCCACTACCCACACGACTACTCCCACGACTGGCTCAATCAGCTCCTCGAACAGTCCCCCTCCGATGTTGCCGCAATCCTCACCCGCCGACTCGCCGCACGATTCACGAACCGCCGACTCGTACTGTTTATCGAAAACCTTGACCGACTGTTCACCGGACTTGGCAGCCACGGCCAGAAACAACTCCGAGCACTGCTGCAGGAACAGCCCTTCGCCTGCCTCATCTCCACCACGCGCCAACTCTTCCATTCCGTCACTGACCGCAATCAGCCTTTCTTTGGATTCTTCCAGACAATTGAAATTCCGCCACTCTCACTGCAGGACACTCGCCGGCTCACCTCCGCCGTTGCTCGCACCAGCCACAAACCGGCTCTCGCAGATACCATCCTGTCACCCAACTTCCTCAGCGCCGCCAGCACTCTCCACCAACTCACCAATGGAAACCCGCGCGCCTGTATCACATTCGCCACACAGCTCACGGACACAACGCCAAATCAGGTCATCGCAGCAATCTGCAGCACCATCGACGACCTCACACCCGCCTGCCTGCAGCCACTCAGGGAACTGTCACCCCTGCAGAGACAAATCGTGCAACTGCTCTGCGAACACCACTCCGCCATAAACCCCAAAGAAATCGCCCGCAGGCTGCTCACAGAACAGGGCAGCATCGGCAAACAAATCCGCTTGCTCGCAGAATCCGGACTGCTCATTTCTCGCCAGCGCGGTCGCGAAACCTGGTACGAAATCAAAGACACACTCCTGCGACTCGCCTGCCAGCACTGCACACCGGGCCAGACTCCGGCAATCGTACCCTTCCTGCTCCACTGGAATCAGGCACGGCTGCTCCGGCAAACGCCCGCACAGTTCCCTGTGCTGCTCGAAGAAAACGCCCCACCCTATAACACACAAGGCGATCCAGCAGAAAAATTCGCTGCCATCTTTCTGCTCCACGAACAACTCGACACACTGCAAAATGGTATTCGCCAAATGCTGGATATGCACCAGCCACTCACCTCAGCCCGGCTCATGCTGCTCGCCGTCGGACTGCTCAGAGCACTGCCCAAACTGGCACAGTGCCGCTTCGCACCCGACAGACTTCACGACTGCGCGGCGGCCGTGATGCTGCAAACATCCCAGTTCCCCCAGTTCCAGATTGCCAGTCGACTGTTCCAGACAGGCATCCGCTGCCTCATCAGCGGAAACGATTCACAATCCGTCACTCTCGTCCAGCTCGAACGCACCATCCTGCAACAGGCACTCAACCCAGCCACCAGAGGCGACGAGGAACCAGTTATCCCGCCTTCCGAATTTCCTGCTGTTCCGCCTGCCTCCGCTGCTCCGCTCGCACCTGCTCCAGACGCCGTCGACGCCCATTTCGACTAAACCGGTTCGCAAAATCAATCAGCCATGGCGCCAGTCGACTCAACATTGACAACCCATGCGCCATCGGTGTCACCAGCACCCTGCGACGATCCCCCAGAATTCCCCGCACAGTCGCCGCCGCCACCTGCTCCGCCGTCGCACACAGCCACGCCGGTGGCAACGGAACCCGCGTCCCGTCCCGCAGTGACTGACCTGAATCATACAGATTCGTCCGCACAGGACCCGGACAAATCGCCGTCACACCAACTCCCCGACGACCATACTCCGCCCGCAATGCCTCCGTATAACCCACCAGTCCAAACTTGCTCGTGTGATACGCCGCCAGACGTCCTCCAGCCACCAGACCCGAAATGCTGCACATGTTCACAATATGCGGATCCTCACGCAGCAGCAAATGCGGCAGCAAGGCCTGAGTAATCCTGATCGGTGACAGCAGATTAATACTCATCAGCCAGTCCCACTGCGCCTGAGTCATCTGGTCCGTGGGACCATAACAGCAAACCCCCGCATTATTGATCAGCAGGTCAATCCCCCCCGTCTGCTCCAGAGCCCTCATTACCACCCGGTCCACCGACACCGCATCCGCCAGATCACAGACCACAGACCGCACTGTCACACCGGAACCCGATAACTCGTCCTGCAAACGCCGCAGCCCATCCGCATCCCGATCCACCAGAAACAAATGACAGCCCGCCGCTGCCAGCGCCCGAGCCAGCGCGCGGCCAATCCCCGCCGCTGCCCCCGTCAGAAATGCCGTCCGTCCTGCCAGTGTCTTCATCCCTGAACCTCACCCCGTCAAAACGTCAGCACCTGCCACAAACCCGAATAGTCATCAGTCCACTGCAGCACCCGATCACTCTCCGTTGACAGTGTGCCGGCACCCCCAATTGTCGGATCCTCTGTCACAGCACTGCTCGCTGTCAGCAGAAACCAGGTCGATCCAAAGACTCCCGTCGTATCATCATTCCCATTCGACACCTCAATCGCCTGCCAGCCCAGATGACGAGCCATCCCTCGAGCCACCGGGGCCAGATCCAGAAAACGATTCGAAATATGCACCGCCAGCACTCCGCCGTTCCGCAAATGCTTCTGATAAATCTCCGCACACTCCGTTGTCAGCAGATGCACCGGAATCGCGTCACTGCTGAATGCATCAATCGCCAGCACATCAAACTGCTGCGAACCACCCTCCTCACCCAGCTCATGCTCCAGCATGATTCGCGCATCACCCAGAACCACCGTCTTCTCCGCTTCACTGTCCGCCAGATACGTAAACACACCTTTTGTTGATAACTCCACCACATCCGGGTTGATCTCGTAAAATCGGAACACATCACCCTTCCGACCATAAGCCGCAATCGTACCCGTACCCAAACCCACAACACCGACCTTCAATCCGTGACCATCGCCTGCCTGCGCCTGCGCACGAGCCCACTGGATGGCCATACCCAACCCGCTCTCGTAGCCATAGTACGTCGTCGGCTGCCGACACCAGTACTCGTCCTCAAACTGAAACCCGTGACGGATCTGACCATGCGTCAGCGAAACCTTCGACGGCAGCAGGTCTCCCTCAGCGTCAAACTCCTGCTCATCCTCAGCCTCATACCTCCTGACCCTCAGCACTCCATAAAAATTCCGTGACAACGCCACCACATTGCCCTGCCGCGCATCCGCCTCGTAAATCTCCCACAGCCTGAGCCCCAGCACCAGCAACAGCGTCGCCCCAGGAACCACCAGAAACAAACCCAGCTCCGGCTTGCCACGCCCCCGAAAACCACGCGCCGCCACATCCAGCAGCAGCCCCGACACCGCCGTATACAGCAGCGCCGATACTGTCTGCCGAATCGCCAGCTCAACTCCTGCTGCTCCCAGCAACAGCAGCGTCCCCGCCGCACCTCCACACATCATCGCATACACCGATCGCATCCGCCCCGTTCCGCGGGAAAATGCCCAGTACACCAAAATCGCCTGCGCTGATAACAGCACGCAAATCAGCGGGAACCAGCGGAGCACACCGGGGGGCAGACTCAGCGACTGCTCCTCAGCCGCAGACACCGCAGCCCCAAACTTTTCCTGGAAGGCAGCCGGCGCCTTCCACCACACAAAACCCGACAGCCAGCAGGCCTCCAGCACACCCACACCCAACCACAACACACACAGCCGCCACAAACTCTCCCGCTGCAAACCCGTAACCAGCAGACCGCCCGCCAGCAACGCCCCAAAAACCGACACCAAAATCGTCCAGTTCGAATCCGACAAATTCGCCTCAACCGGCTGCAAAAACCACCGCGACACAACCAGCAGCTGAGCAGCCGCAGCAGCGGCAAACACCCAGAAATGCAGCCGCGGTGTCAGCAGCCACACACGCTGCCAAACCATCGCCAAAAACACCGCCACCGCCACCAAACCCAGTCCCGAATGATACTCGTAATATCCCGTAAACAGCCGCGGTGCCCCCAAAGCAACAAACAGACCACCCAAAGCACCGCCGGCTGAAATCACCACAAAATACAACGTCAGCCAGCGTGACGCAGGACGCAGACCATACAACTCGCCATGACAGCACATGCAGCCCGCAAACAACACCGTGCAAAACACCGCAATCTGCAGTACCAGCCCCGCATCCGCCCCGTCCAGCAGCACGTCGCACACCACCGGACAGCCCAGCATCAGCAGCACCGCAAACACCGTCCGGTTATACCAGTGCGGACTGTCAAAACACAGAATAAAGGACAACAGGTACAGACTGAGCGGAAGTATCCACAGAAATGGCACAGTGGCCACGTCAATGCACAGCTGATTCGTTGTCGCCAGAAACATCACAGAACTGGCCGCCGACAGCAGCAGCCAAAGACCCATCGTCGTCCAGGATGGTCGCGGAGTCCTATCGTCGTCGGGTAACCTCGCCGCATCCCCCGACACCGCTCCAGCGTCTGCTCCCCCCGCCAGCAGCACTCGCCCCATCCGCCACACCGGAATCGCACACAGACCCGCCAGAACTCCGTAACTCAAATACAGCACGCTCCACCAAACCACCTGACTCCGCAGCGTCAGCAACGGCTCAAACACAAACGGATAACTCAGCAGTGCCAGCAGCGAACCCACATTCGACAGTGCATACAGCCGCCACGGCGATGCCCCCGGACTCGTCCACGTAAACCACCGCTGCATCAGCGGTCCCGTCGTCGAAAGGACGAAATATGGAGCACCCACGGTGGCCGCCAGCAACAGCAGAATTCGAGACAGCGGCGCCTCACCAGCCGTCGGCTTCCACGACACGTCCGGTGCGATCGGCAGCCACAGCAGTGACAGCAACACCAGCAGACCATGCACCTGCACCTGACGACGCGGCGGCAATCGAGACGTCAGCAGATGCGAATACAAATACCCGCCCAGCAGCAGGATCTGAAAAAACAGCATACAAGCCGTCCAGATCGACGGCCCGCCGCCAAACCACGGCAAAATATAACGCCCCGTCAGTGGCTGCACCTGAAACAGCAGAAACGCACTCAAAAAAATCGTCGCCGCAAAACGAAACATGGCTGCCTTTCCGGGTAAGGAGCGGCAGTATAGCCGCAAATCAGCCAATTCGGGCAAGTCCAGAGCCCCCAAAAACTCAGCAACGCCACACCCACCCCCGCACAGACCAGGAATTCCTGCAATTCTCCCCGCGGCCCAAAAGATTTCCCCCAGGAATCCGTCGCACCAGGCGAACGGTTCAGGTGTTCTCCTGTTTCGGGGAATTCCGCTCCCTGCTGACCTTGACCGAATTGGGGATTCTCACAGAATGCCCGCCTGGCTCCGGGGCGCCCGTTGATTCAGCAGTCGTCTCCACGGCTCCCTGCCAGTTCCTCTTTGAGTGCAAAGGATTCTCCATGTTGCTGGCTCGTTTCCAACATTCGCTGCTCGCCGCCGCGCTGATGCTCAGTGGCCTGGTGGCTTCAGCCCACGGGCAGACGTCCTCCGGCTCGCGGATTACCGCCAGCCAGATTCTCCCCAAAGACACCTACCTGTTCCTGAATATCACCAGCGCCGAAGACCTGAAAAGCCAGGCAGTCCAGTCCGCCATCGGACAGATGATCGCCGACCCCGCCATGGATAACTTCCGCAACGGCATCGTCGGTGCCGTCGGCAGCCAGGTCGCCGAAGGTGCCGCCAATGTCCAGGCCGCACTCGGCATGACCGTCGAAGAACTGCTGGCCATACCCACCGGTGAACTGACCATCGCCTTCTCAAAGGCGCCTCCGAATCGCATGGGTCTGGTCCTCTACATGGACTACGGCGACCACGAAGCCCAGGTCAAAAGCCTGCTCGAAAAGGCCCTTCCAGCACTCCAGAACAGCCCCGTGCTCGAAGCCGCTGATGTCGAACATGATGGCACCACCATCACCATGTTCAAAAACACCTCCGAATCCGCTCAGGCCACACCGCTCGCCAAAGAATTCGGCTGGTTCCTGAAGGACTCCCGCATGGTCGTGTCCAACAGCAGCGCACTGCTGAAACTGGCACTCGACAACTGGGACGGATCCTCCGAAAAAACCTTCGCGAAAAACGAAAGCTGGACCTACATCCTCGAAAAGACCGAATCCAAACCCGGCAGCGGCATCGCCACCGTCTACTTCGACCCCATCGGACTCTTCACACAGCTCGTGCAGACCGGCTCGCTCGGTGAAGCCGGACTGCAGGCCGGCATGGCCATCAGCGTCTTCCCTATGCTCGGACTCAACCAGCTCAAAGGCCTCGGCGGCACCATCGAACTCAACCCCGAAGGCTACGAGTCCAGCCAGCAGCTGATGATCTTCGCTGAACAGCCCCCCACCATGCTCATGCAGATGTTCCAGCTCAGCGACGTCGAAAAAACGCCGCCGTCATGGGTCAAGGAAAACGTCACTGCATGGACCGCCACCCACTGGAAAGTCGAAGAAGCCTACAAGACCGTCGAAATGATGGTCGACATGTTCCAGGGGCCTGGCTCACTGGCCCGCATGATCGATGAAGCCGCCGAACGTGATCCCGGCATCCATGTCAAGGAAGACATTATCGATCAGCTCGACGGCAGACTGCAGTTCGTTTCAGCCGCCGGAAGCTCCTCCAACCTCGCAGAAGCCAACGACATTCTCATCGCCGTGGGCTGCAAAGACACGGCAAAAATGACACAGCTGCTGACCACCATCGCTGCCACGCCCGGCTTCCCCGGAACTGAGCGTGACATCAATGGAACCAAGGTTTACGAACTGGAACTTGGTGCCGGAACCGGCAAGGTGGTGCTCACCGCCGCCAACAACATGCTGCTCATCGGAATCGGTGGCGGACAGCTCGAAATGGCCATCCGTGACACCTCCGATGTACGGCCGCTCTCCGAAACTCCCGCATTCCAGGCAGTTGCCAAACACTTCCCTGAAAATGCCCGCCTTGTCGGCTTCTCACGCCCCAGCGAAAGCGTACGCTCCATGTACGACATGCTCCGCAAGGGCGACGTCGCTGAAAACTTCCCAGGCATGGACGAAGTCCTCTCTGTCGTCGACTTCACCACCCTCCCGGAATTCGACAAGGTTGCCAAATACCTGACTCCCGGCGGCGCCTACTGGGTCAGTGACGAAAACGGCATCATCCTCAAGGCCTACTCCCTGGAAGTCTCAGAATAATCAGCCAATCTCAGTTGCTGACGTTCCCTGACAACACGCCGACGGGGTCCGCGAATCACTTTCGCGGACCCCGTTTTGCTTCCCACACCCCAAAAAGCCCGCGAATCGCCCCGCTTCGATAGCATGACTCCCGCGATCCGCTAGAATCCCCGCAGGCGGCCGCAACAGGCAGCCCCTTCACACCATCACCGTTTCCTGCTGGCTATCGCCCGGATCTCCAGTGACTACAGCCGCCTCCCCAACCTCAGGCTCTCACTACACGGTGCTCGCTCGTCGTTTTCGGCCACAGGCCTTCGACGATGTGGTCGGACAACAGCACGTCTCAAAAGCTCTCCGCAACGCCATTCGCGCCGGACGAGTGGCTCACGCCTACATGTTCACCGGAGCCCGCGGTGTCGGCAAAACGTCGACTGCCCGCATCCTCGCCAAAGCTCTCAACTGCCCGCATGCCGTCGACGGCGTCCCCTGCAACCAATGCGATATCTGCCAGGGAATCTCCGCCGGCAATGACGTGGATGTCATGGAAATCGACGGCGCCTCCAATCGCGGGATCGACGACATCCGACAGCTTCGCGCCACCGTCGGCGTCCGCTCGATGAGGACTCAGTTCAAAGTCTACATCATCGACGAAGTCCACATGCTCACCAAGGAAGCCTTCAATGCACTCCTGAAAACCCTTGAAGAGCCGCCACCAAACGTCAAATTCATCTTCTGCACCACAGAACCCAACAAGGTTCCCGACACCATCCTCTCACGCTGTCAGCGATTCGATTTCTCCAGCATCGCTGAAGCCTCAATCGCCGACCGGCTCCGCGAAATTGCCACCCAGGAAGGCTACACCGTCGCCGAAGAAGCCCTCGAACTGGTGGCTCGCCGAGCCCGCGGCTCCATGCGCGACAGCCAGTCACTCTTCGACCAGCTCCTCGCCTTCAGCGAAGGCACCGTCGCCGCCGAAGACGTTCACCGCATGCTCGGTACTGCCAGCGACGAACGAATGCTCGAACTGTTCTCCGCCGTCGTCAACCACCAGCCAGGCGAAGTCATCAGCCTGCTCGACAATTGCTTCAGCGCAGGCGTTCAGCCCGGTGAACTGCTCGACCAATGCATCGCCTACGTCCGTGACCTCATGGTCGTCCTCTCCGGCGGCACAGCAGTGGCACTCGCCAGCGTCGCGGATTCCCGCCGCGATCTCCTGAAAAAACACGGCACACAGCTCAGTATGCCCAGCGTCATGGCAGCCTTTCAGATCCTCGCCAGCGCTCGCTCACAGATGTTCCGCAGCACCTTCGCTCGCACCATCATCGAAATGGCCATGGTCCAGCTCAGCCTGCTGGAAAATCTCTCCGCCATCAGCGACCTGCTCTCCGGTCGACTCCCCGCGCTGCCCGAACACACACCCGCAGCAGCCCCCGGGACACCACCATCCCAGCCCCCAGGCACGACGCCCGCCACCGCCGAAAAAAAAAAGCCTCAGAGCTGACTCCTGAAAATTCGGAACACCACACACCCGAAACCACGGCAGTCGCTGAAACTCAGGTTCCCGCCACACCCGCTCCACCGGCCCCGGCACTCGAACTCTCCGACAACACACTCCCACAGATCATGCAGCTCCTGCTGAAATCCGCCAAACTCACAGCCGTAGCCGGACTTCGCATGGCACGCTCACTGCAGCTCGCCGGACCGGCACGAGTCGAGTTTGTGCTGCCCGCTGGAGCTGAATTCGCCCGCAAAGCCCTCGACTCCGCAGAAAATCGCGCCTGGGTCGAATCGGAAATCCTGAGACTCACCGGAAAAACCGTGGCCGTCGGAATCCGCCTGGCACCGCCCGATCCCCCCGCCACACAGCCCCCCGAAACCGCCATCGATCCCGGCACCACTCCAACCCAAAACAACAAAGCCGGCACTCAGGCCAGCCGGACACCCCCGAATTCGCCCGCCGGAAAACCGCAGTCAGCCCCCGCCGGCAGCCAGCGTCGCGAAACACGCCGCGAACCTGATGAACCACCTCAGTCAAACCTCATCGGCGAAGTTGACCCCCGCCGCGACGCCTATGTCTGCCACGTCATCGAAACCTTTAACGCCACAGTGGTCCGCATCACGCACGCACCCGCCGCACGCGGCACCAACAGCGATCCCGCATCACCGTAAAGGAGACACCACATGTTCGAAGGACTGAAAAACCTCGCCAGCATCGCCAACATGACTCGCCAAAGCGGCGAAATTCAAAAGAAAATGGCCGAGCTGAAAGAACGTATCGGACGCATGGAAGTGGAAGGCACCGCCGGAGGTGATGCGGTGACCGTTCGCATCTCCGGCGACTTCCAGGTCCTCAATATCCACATTCACCAGTGGCTGGTCGAAGCACGCAATCAGCAGCTGCTCCAGCAACTCACTCAGGACGCCACCAACAACGCCATCCGGAAAGCCCGTGATATCGCTGCTGCGGAAATGGCCCGCGTGGCGGAAGAACTGAATCTGCCCGGAATGCAGGACGCTTTCGGGAAACTCATGGGCTGAATTTCCCGACACCACACACAACGACAACCCTCTCACACGCAGAAACTGGATGTCTGAAATGGCTCGACAGCCCGAAACTCAGGATCACCCCTACGGTCAGTCCGTCTCCAGACTCATCGATGAGTTCGGTAAATTGCCCGGAATCGGTCGCAAAACCGCCGAACGCCTCGCCAATCACATCCTCAATGTCTCCACCGCAGAAGCCACCGCGCTGGCAGATGCCATCCGCGATGTCAAAGCCGCAGTCCGCCGCTGCTCCATCTGCTTCAACCTCACCGAAGAACCCGTCTGCCGCATGTGCCGCGACCCGCGACGCGATCAGCACGCCGTCTGCGTCGTGGAACAGCCTCGCGATGTCGTCGCACTCGAATCCTCCGGTGTCTGGGGGGGCATGTATCACGTCCTCGGTGGCCGCATCGCTCCGCTCGAAGGCATCGGCCCCGAAGACCTCACGATCCACCAGCTGGTGCACCGCATCCGCAAACAGGGTATCACCGAAGTCGTCATGGCCACCAACCCCACACTCGAAGGTGATGGCACCGCCCTGTTCATCACCAACCTCCTGCAAAATGACCCCGTCCGCATCACACGGCTGGCTCGAGGTATTGCGTCGGGCAGCGTTCTCGAATTTGCCAACCGCGAAATGCTGGCCGATGCACTCCGCGGACGACAGAAATTCTGATTCACATCCACGGCCCTGTCCCGGAACTGTCCCCGGTTCCGGTCCCGGCCCCGATCGCCAGACCTCTCAAAACACGAACAGCACCGCCTGCAGACAGAAAATCACCAGCCCCACCGCCAGCTTGGCCGCCATCCCGATCAAACGCCCCTTCATCGCCGCCGCGCCGATCTGCGCCCGCTGCTCAGGTTCCGTCCCCGCCCACGCTTCACCCAGCCACGCTCCCGCAAACGCACCGCCCGCAGCTCCCAGAATTGCCCCAATCACACCACCCACAAACGGTATCGGAAGCAGGACCGAACCCACCAGACTGCCCACCATCGACAATAACAACGACAGCAGCATCGCCCTGCGAGTCGCTCCGCGACGACTGGCCGCCGCAGAACCCAGCACAGTCTCCAGCACCTCCCCCAAAACCGCCAGAACACCCGCTGCACACACCGCCCACCAACCCGGACCACTCACACCGCCCGACAGCCACACCCAACCCGCCAGAGCCAGCACCATCAGCCAGTTCCCAGGCAGCATCACCAGTGACGCCGACAACCCCAGCATCTGCAACAACTGCAGCACCGCAAAAGACAGCCACCACGACAGCCCACTCATCGAGCCACCATCGCCAGCTCTCCAACCGCCGACACCGCCTGCGCCAACTCAGACTCCGTCGTAAACTCACCCACACTCAATCGCACAGCCCCACCCGCAGACTCCGTTCCCAAAACCCGATGAACCAGCGGAGCACAATGCAGGCCCGCTCGACAGCGGATCCCAAACGCCTGCTCCAGAACCATCGCCGCTTCATGAGCATCCAGGCCGGGCACCACAAAACTCACAATCCCGCAAATCTCGCCAGGTACACTCGGAGTCAGCAAACGCAGACCCGAAATTCGACCAAGCTCCGCCAACAGCCAGTCCGTCTTCGCCACCAGATTCGCTCGCAGTAACTCAGGAGTTCTCTCCAGAACCCAGTCCGCAGCCGCTCCCAGCCCCGCTATCCCCGGCATATTCAAATTGCCACTCTCAAACTTCTCCGGCATTCGCTCCGGCTGCGCCAGCAATTCACTCTCCGTTCCCGTTCCGCCAAACTTCAACGGTGAGACCAGATCCTCTCGACCCTCACGAAAAACCAGCACTCCCGTTCCCAGGGGGCCGCACAAACCCTTGTGCCCCGGCAACGCCAAAAAATCAGCCCCCAAAACATCCAGACTGCAAGGCCAGTGACCAGCCGTCTGCGCTGCATCCACCAGCACCAGGGCCCCCCGAGACGCTGCCAGGGCCGCCAGCTCCGACACCCGCTGCACACGCCCCGTCACGTTCGATGCATGCGTCAATACCACCAGACGAACAGG
>Ga0068877_10002731_pt1 | contig 14155 bp, 30 predicted proteins | sample NOAtaG_FD_66437 | JGI IMG/M metagenome (GOLD analysis project Ga0068877, IMG submission 66437) | Freshwater lake microbial communities from Lake Erie, under a cyanobacterial bloom - NOAA_Erie_Diel6S_1000h metaG | ecosystem: Environmental > Aquatic > Freshwater > Lake | place: USA: Ohio, Lake... | reverse complement strand
AGGTATTGAAGAATTACAAAAATTAAAAAAAGATAAATAACAATTATGCAACTATCTAAACATTTATCACTGGCTGAAGTAAGCCGTAGTGAGACAGCAAAGAGAAAAGGAATTAACAACACCCCTAGCGGTGAGCATTTGGAGAACTTTAAAAAGTTGGCGGAGAATATCTTCGAGCCTATCCGTGAGCACTTCGGCGTGCCTATCCACATCAGCTCTGGCTACAGAAGCAAGGAGTTGAATAGCGCCATTGGTGGTAGTGCCACATCCCAGCACTGCAGCGGCGAGGCTATCGACATTGATATGGACGGGTCTGCCAGCGGTGTGACTAACGCTCAGGTGTTTAACTTTATCAAGGATAACCTGCAGTTTGACCAGCTTATCTGGGAGTTCGGGAGCGACAGCAACCCTGACTGGGTACACGTATCTTATGAGACTACTGGCAAGCAGCGCAAACAAATATTAAAGGCGATAAAGTCAGGCGGTAAAACATCTTATGCACCTTATAAATAATTGATAATGAAAAAATTTATACACGACCTATTCAATGACAACAACACCATCAATGAGAAGGCGGTGGTTGGTTTCTTGGCATTCATCATGATGATGGTCACTCTGATAACAGACGTGGTTACTGGGGTTATGGGCAAGGAGATGCCGATCCATCAATTCATATTCGATGGCTTCATGATAATTGTGCTTGGCGCTTTTGGTATTGCATCTATTGATAAATGGATTAATAAAACAAAAAACAATGAGCAAGAAGGAACTGAAGGTTAACGCCCTTCCAATTAGCTTTGCAGAGTTTGCAAAGGAGCCCGTCAAGGGGTTGATGTTTATCTGTCTTGTAGCTGTTGGCTACCTGTACGTGGATGGTAAGGTTAATTACAGTAACCAGATCGAAGCGCAGGGGAAGAAGATTGAGCTGCTAGAGGGTAAGGTAGATATTTTAACTAACCAATTGCGCCGATCAGATAGCGCTCTTAGTTCTGCTATGTCTAAGATAGCTACTCTTCAGGAGCTTGGTAAAATTAAATAGCATGAGGCAATTATTATTAATACTTCTGGTTGGGTGTAGTGCGCCAGAAACAAACTTAAACGTAAATGAAAATAGTAAAGTTGATTCAGTCATTGAGCACAGTCAAAAAAACTTTGTCTCAGCTGACAGCGTTAGTAGACAAAGCGATAGCTTCATTAACAAAAAAGTAATCAAGGCGGTGGATCAAATCACCACCCTGAAACAAGAAGTCAAAACCCTTAAAGAAGAAAACAATGTTCTCAAGACTAAGCTTGATGATCCTACTGATGACAGTAAGCCTTTCCAGCTACTGCCAGTATCCGGTGGTAAAAACCATCGGTAAAGATACGGTGGTAATAATGACCGTTAAACAGGGCGATGACATCAATAAGAAGTTCATGTCTCTAAACGATTCATTATCAGCGCTTAACCAAGAGATACTTTCGCTTAGGCAATCCGTTAGCAGTCTTGGCGCCAAGAATATAGAGATCATTAAGACATACGGAGAAGAGATTAGTGAGGTCAACAAGCGTTATACCAAGTATAGATCTGGGTATGAGAATGCTGAGGCAGAGATTGATATGCTAAGAAGGGAAGACAAGAAGGCTGTCTGGGTTATGTTTATGATGCTGGTTGGAGTGGCGGTCTATAAATCTGGGGTATTATAAAGTTTAAGTATTAACTTTGCTGTATGGGTTTATTTGATATAATGAACGATGGCAAGAAGCCAGACAATGGTGAGAAGGGGTTGGTAAGGAAGTACGCCACGAGCCCCCTGCCTATGGGTAAAGGACGCACACTGGCTGATGTATCTAAGGAGGTTGGAAAGCAGCTCGGGATCAACCCTAACATGCTGGCTAGCAGCTCATTAGTAGAAGGCGCTAATATTTTATTTAACCCAAAGTCCGGATCAGAATCCTCCGCCTACCAGATAGCTGCTGAGGGTGGGATGGTGGACCGTAGTAAGTACCCAGTTGATGCGTTCTTATTTGCCGGTCTGGATAACTTCGGGCCTGTTGCTGATAAGTTAAAGACTAAGGGGTACCTGCCCAAGGACGTGGACTTCAAAGTATTCCCAGCATGGAATGAGCAGACTGAAAAGAGCATCGCTAAGTTTGATAAGTCTGGGAATATATCCAGCTATGTGATGCCAAAGGATATTGTAGATAAGGCCTACTTTGGCCAAGGGAAGGAGAGGCAGTCTGCAGTACAGGAGATCAATAGGAGGCTCAAGGATCAGGGGGTATCGCCAGTACAGACAGTTGCCTTCTCCAACACAGAAGATATGGTAAAGGCCAAGGGAGCCTATTTAAAGCTACTTCAGGACGAGACCATAGATTATGCCAAGAAGAAAGGGATCGCCCCTAAAGGCGAGGAATTAGACTATCTGGTGATGTCTGCATATAACGGTGGTCCCGGTGCCATGCAAGAGCTGGTTGACCAGATCAAGGCTGGCGAGAAACAGATTACTAAGAAAGGCGGGAAGAAGCAGCAGGTGCATCAGAATGTATCCAAGAGACTCGGGTACATGGGGTACATGTCTGACATATTTAATTAGTCTTGGGCGAACCATACGTTTGCTATACCCTTGTAGATGCTGACCCCCATTCTTTTAAATGGCCTATCCCACCCCTTCTCAAGCATAACATTGCGGTGTGGCGTTGATGCCACCCATCCGTCGAAGGCGTCTTTAGGAGTTATCTTAAAGTCTTTTGGCTGTAGCATGTAGGATATCTCATACCCCCGAGCCTTCATCCCGAGTAGCTCATATGGCTTGTTGTACATAATGTGCCACTGATCGTTCTTCCCTTCCGGTATACACCCGCCAGTCCAGAACTTGGAGAATGACCAAGTATGCAGGCTGCAGGGGTTGTCTATGTCGAAGTGGAAGTACATATCTATACTGTGCGTCTCTGCTACATAAGACAATGAGTCACAATACTTTAGGGCGGTTTTCCCGTGACTTATCCTGTACTGATTAATCTTATTAAACAGTTGAATCTCAGCCGGTTCGGGGGTGTGAAGCAGTAATAGTATCAATGATAGTATCATGGTTGATTGATTATGTCCTCTAATTCTTTTAGTGTCTGGCCAATGACGATCCCGATCTTCAGGTTATCGCCCTCCTCTATAGCCTTGGCTAGGGCTACGTAGATTTGCTTAAGATTTTCTTTCATATGTTTCGTTGTAGTATTGTTCTGCATTAGTAAAGTTTGGCCCGTCATCAAAACAACCCTGTTGGTATGCCTCAATTATCTGCTCCTTCTCCATTTGTTTGGCTTGTTCAAGCAATTCTGCATAATTAGTTTTACCATAAACTACTGTTTGGTCATAGTACCATTCTACTGCTGTTTGTTGTGCCATAGTTATTTGGTTTGTGTTTCCTCAATATCATAATAAAAGCAATCTCCATTCGTGCTCACCCATCTATCACTCTCCGACTCCACGCACTCAAGCGATGTGTCTACCTTGAACTCTTTGGGATCAACTGGGAACTTGTTCGTTATGAAGTTAGAGTCCTTCCAATATATCCGATTGTTGGGCTGGCAAAGCATGTACCCATCATCCGCCAGTAGGATATGACCGCACTTATAATCCGTAGGCTCGTCTGAGTATGAATTGCTAAACCAATCCACGGTGAATAAATAGGTTGCCCAAACAGACGTCTTGTCCTTGAGGATAACCTTGCACCTCTTCTCCGCCAGATATAGATACTCAATGACGCTTACGTTCTCGCTAAAGCAATCCCACAGCTGCTTGAAGTCACTGGGGATGTCGGCGGTCGGCTCGTGGTAGAACAACTCAGATATCGGCACCCTACTTCTGAGCATCCCGTAGTCCGTCATAATGTGGAACGTCAGGATCTTACCAGCCACGCTCTGCACCGCAAATGCGTAGCAGCTATCAAAGGTTTTGTTATCCGCCTCGTTCTTTGTCAGCCAGCTCCGTCTAACCTTTAGCTTTAGATTTGGTATGTTGGCGTTTAATACATTCTGCTCTGATGTTATCATCTGTTTTTAGTTGGCGTTCTAATAGAGGTTACTGATCCTGTCTTTTCTATCTTAATGTCGTTGAAGCCTAGCACCCCCGAGCATGCCGGACATTTGAACTTCGCTTTATGTACATCGCTATCCCAGACGTACTCCTTGAGTTCGGCGCCACACTTACACTTATAATTTCTTGGTACTAGTTTGTTTGCCATATCTTACTCATTACTAATTGAACCGTTTGTTTCAATGATTCCATATCCGAAACATTGGCAATCTTGTAATCGAAATCCCAATCATCAAGCGCTGTCTCGGATGGGTGATTGTTAACTGGGCCTATGCCCGGCCTGTCTATTCTAATGATAAACCCTCCTCTATCTTTAATCGCTTTAGCTTCATTAGGGAAACGGCAGTCAGTAAAGATCCAGTTAGGCAGCTGGTATACTGGGCTACCATTGGCGTCTACGCCACTGAACTGTGGCTGGTAATTAGCCATTGCTGCATTGACCCAAGCATTCGGGTGAAGGTTGTCTCGCACCGCATCAGTTCCTAGCTTTTGTAAGAACTCCCGAACCGACATCATCTTCACAAATTGCACATCATCAAATGCGTCATCTAGTGGCGTGTTTATTGGTGTGTGCCACTCGCTGCCAAGAAATGATTCCTTAAACTTCTGGTCCTCGAACATTCGCTCTGGTATCCCGGTAAGAAGACTGGCAATTTTCTTTAGTGCGTTAGAGAATTTCTTCACCACCCACCTTGATTCCATATCTAAAATAAAATCATGACCATCATCCTTTAAAGCATCTTCAAGTGTATAATCAATACCGCTTTCCTTTCTGTTTATATACTGGATAATTTTTGCTACAGTGTCTTTGCCGGATTTAGCATACCCAGAGATGCCGATTATCATGTTACATTTATTATTTTAGTTTTTAAATATCGAAAATAAAGGAGGCATACGGGTGCCTAACGCGAGGCAGTATTTCTCTACGCCTGTAGAGTTGACCGACTCTCCTCCGGGTGGTTAATTAAAAGGGTAGCTTCTCTTCGGTACTAGCTGGCGCCGCTGTGTATACCTGAAGATAGGGCTTACCTTCCTTGCTCTTACGCAGGGTAACATTAACCCATCCTTTCTCATTAAGGTTGTCGGTCAGCTTCTGAATGTCATCAGCTGTAAATCCGATACGAACCTCTGTCTCTCCGAACTTGTTGACCGCTTCTGTTGAGCGACCTACGTACACCTTGTCTGTGTTTGCCATGTTTATTTGGTTTTAAAATTGACGTGAATTGTTATTGTGTATTGAATTAAACCCAGCTCGACGTATAGCTCCTTATCTTTAATGTGCCATACAAAAGCAAAAATAGGTAGAAGGATAAACTCCTTGTGCCTCTCGGTAGTGGTGGTAACTGTCATTTGTTTATAGTATTTTATTGGTTCTGAGCATATCGATTAGTTCTTGAAAGTCATCAAGCGTCATGGCAACTACCGTACCCTGCCTATTTTTTTTGTGGAACACCAAATTTATATTAGAATCCTGAGGCATTTCACCTAGCACCTTGTGAATACTCCCCAAGTTTTCAACAGCCTTGCACTGGCAGTAGAAGGGATGCGTGTTCGTAAGATCTATCTTCTTATCATCCAGCATTTTAGATTCGTAGCGAGATGTTTGACATTTATCCCACCCCCGATCTCTCCACCATTCGGCCATTTGTCTTTCAAACTGGTGCCCCTTTATTCTGGCACTTCTACCTTTAGTTGCCATATGCGTTTGTATTTTATGAGTATTTGAATCGTCTCCCACTCTACCACCGGAGCAAACTCTTGAGCATAGAAATGATTGGGTCTCATAGCGTTAACCATATAGTAGGTTCGACCGGGTACAATATCATCCTCTGTGCATGGCACCAGCATATCATCGCCAGTCATATGGCGAACCCACTTCCCATTAGCAGCACTAAATACTTCCTGCTTGAATGAGCTTCTCGTAGGGCTGCCTAATGAACTTTTCTTTGTCCGTGCCATCGTTTACTTTTTGTGTGGGTGTGTACCTAGAGTTTGATATATCGAACTTGAAATAGTCGACATCCTCCTGACCAGAGAACCGGAACCTGATCTTCCAAAAGTGTATCTCCGTTTGGTTTGTCTCCCTATTCCTATAGACCGTTACGCCAATATCGGGGGCATTGTAGTAGTGTGAGCTGTCCCCTACATCGTACCCAGTGGGGACCTCGTATACATTCTGCTTGAGCTTGCTTAGCTTCTTGGGATGGGCGATCAGCCATATGTGTATCCCGTGCTCTCTTGCGAATGACCGTAGGTCTCTCATCATGTTACCGATCTGGTTGTGTCGGTTGTCAGAGCTACCCCCGAACTGCCGCTCTACCGTGCTCATGTTATCTATCACCAGCCCTCTAATGCCGTACCTCTTTACCATCTCCTCAGCCTTACTCATGATAGCCTCCACAGTACTATCGTTCTCGCTTAGCTTGTAGTACTTAAAGTGCTCGTTCAGAAATGGCGTGGTATCAACGACCTCCTGCTTTGTAATACGTGGCGTTGCTGGCGTGTTAAAGAAACTCTTGCCTGTCTTGATGGATAGAAGATCGGTCATAGCGAAGGTAGCATTAGCCTCCTCTGCAGAGTACAACAGGTACGACCAGCTGTGCCTTTCCGCCAGTCGGACCAAGACATTCTTTAGCCAAGTCGTTTTACCGTGGCCGGGGATGCCTGTGATTAGCGTGACCATACCGGGGTGCCAGACAAAGTGCTCGTCCATGTTATCCCATCCTGTGTCGAACCCCTCTGGGTATCCCTGCTCCCACAAACCAACGAGCTGGGACTCTGTGACAGTGTCGATTCCATCCACTGGATATGGTTCGGCATTCTGGTAACACTCCACGAGCCTATCCTTACCGTGTTTGAGAAGCGTTTCGTTCGCATCCTTCTCGGGCAGATTAATGACCCAGCAGTTTGTCTTACCCAGTCTACGAGCCAGCTCACTGCGCAGGCCAAGGCCAGCCTCGTCATTGTCAGTAGCAAGATAAATCTTTTTACCCTCGATGTAAGGGAGCATATCCTCGAGCCATTCAAGCTTTTGGTTACCCTTACTGGCGCCGTTCGGGACGCTGACTGCGGTTTTGATTCCTGCTTCATAGAATGATAAGGTGTCTATCTCCCCCTCTGTTATAATAATTTCAGTATCAGAATTATCCATGGAAACATCAAGGCCATACATGCTAAGCATAGCCCCGCTAACCAGTTTAAAGTTCTTTTCGCTATCCCGATACTTGATGTTAACAATCTCGTCATGTAGAAAATAATTAAAGTTAATGCACAGTGATTCAGCGCCAGTCTGTGGCATGTACTCTGTGGACTCGGTAACCTTATACCTTAGCAGGGTCTGATTGGAGATCCCTCTTGTGGCGAACCACTTGATCACCTTGTCTGACAGAACACGATGCTCGCTTACAGGCTTAGTGTACTCCTTCCTTTGCTTAGGAATTCCACCCTTCCACCCGCAGTTATGGCAATTCCACACACCCTCCTCCACATTAACGGAAAGGCAAGGGTCGTTCTTATGCTTGCGTGTGTCAGAGCACTTGGGGCAGATGGTCTTAACATCCCCCCGAGCCCCAGCCTTTACATTAATCCCGTATCGCCTTAACTGATCAATCATTTCTTTAATTCTTTTGCTACTGATTTAATCTTTAATTCCAGTTCATAGATCTTAATCTTCAAGGAGTCTGCCCTCTCGTAGTACTTGTTCATCTTCTTTACCAGTTCTTCTCTTTGGTCCTCTAGCTGATCGTACTTGGCGTGTAGCTCTTTTCTTTTGTCCGTCATTGTTGTTTGTGTTTTTGAATCCAGTAATTAGTTGCGTCATCTAAGTAGGTCAAGAACTTATTCTTAGACCCGAACAGAGTAGCTGGGCGAAGATAAGGTTTCATTTTTGGATCACCACCCCACGTTTCTTTTTTGTGTAGAATTACTGACTGGAACTGCTCGAACCCAACCTTTGGTATCTGTCTTATGACAGAGGCAATCCTATCTGCATTCCTATAGTGGCTATCGTTTACTTCATTAAAGTAATCCATTACCCGCTGCGCTAGATCTTGATCGTTATGCTTGTCAATCTCCTGCCATAGTAGTTGATAGCTACTATCGTACTTGATCAGCATATCAAGGGCAACCAGTGCGTCCTTCTTGGTGCTAAACTTCTTGAGGAAATTCTGTGCGTCCGTATTCATACATAGTGTCTTTAATGGTTTGCTCCATCCATCCTGCGGCAACAAGTAGGGCTGAGAATTTATCTATCACATCTTCAATAGGCGTCTCATCTATCTTGTTCCCATTCATAAATTCAACGCCATCGGTACCATACTTGTTTTCCCAGACGATTTTTTCTCCATAATACTCAATTGTTATTTTCATTTTATTCGTATTTAATTGATTCAAAAGATAGATAAGTGTCTCTGTGTGAATACTTAATAGCATTCAATGTAAGATTTACTTTAAGGTAGAACTTCTTTACCAGATCATCGTTGGCGTATATTAATCCTGCCGCCTCTCTTCTTCTGGCTTCCTTCATCAGTTCCCTAAAAGTGCTTAGCTTGTTTCTGTAGGACTCGAATCTCATGTCAAGGAAGTTCTTGATGTCATCAGATTGAAAACCATACATATCCGCTATGCCAACGAATATCATTCTTGCAATATCCTTCGCACCCTCTTGAGTCTCAAGTGTTTGCAAAGGCTTGGCCGGATTCTTTTCCCATACGAACTGAGGACGCATTGCTTTTTCTAGCTGAGTTAACTTATTCATACTTATTGTTTTATGGTGAGTAGTCAGGGCGGGTCCTGCCCCCGCATCTCCCATCTACAATGATGGGACTCTTACTTTGAGCTACCTGACTAAATTAAAGACCCACCTGAGAACAAGCGGGTCTATTGCTGGGGTAGAAACAAAAACCAAAACCCCTTTTAGTTATTAATAATCCCAGCAATTATGTTAAGCGCACGTTGAATTGTTTGCGCCATGTAATCTTTCCATTGGGTAGTTCCATCAACTGGGCACCACCGTTTTGCTCCATGTACTGCTTTAGCTTGTTGCCATACAGTAGCTTCTCGCTCTCCGCCAACTTGATCGTATTAGTGTATATCATATACTGGGCGGCCCATTCTGCTTGCTCATCTCCTCCATGGATAGTGATATCGTTCTCCCGATCCTTATGCTTTACAGATATGAAGGCGTTGAAGTCCTCTGAATTATCTGCGGGTGGCTCGAACTGCGCAGCGATACCATAGATCTCTTCTTTATCTACTGCCCCCGCTTCACGGATAGCCTCACGAGCCGACAGCGCACGCATCTGGTGCTCAGTTGCCTTCTGCAATATAGCCTGCTGAATCTCAGGATCGGCATCGAATGTTTTTACAAGCATGTTCTGGCCATCTACTTGCATGCATATCTCTGCGTACTTGTGCCCAGTGACCAGCATGTAGTGGTTCATCTGCGCGATATAGTTCGGGGGGACGCCATCGATATAAGAGTCTACGGTCATCTTACCCACGTTCTTTATCTCGAGGATTCCCTTCTTCTTGCCATGCACTGGGTGCAGTGTAACTTCACCATCCAGATTGGCGAATAGCATAGGGTAGTCAGGGTTCTCGATGATAGCCTTGATCTTTCTGAACTTGCGCACCTTGTTGCCGGCAATCATGTTCTGAATAAATTTCTCCTCTCCATCCCAGTACTGCCACATGTTGGCGATGGTATCCTCTAGCATCTTACCGAACGCCATCTGACGATTCATCTTGGTTGGCAGTAGGTCCATACCAATTGACTGGTAGAACAGATTAATGGGTGACTTCCACTTGTTCCATCCTAGTAGCGTACCTGCATCCGATCCGCCTACCATTCCCCGAGATGAAAACGACTGGCGTAGTTTCTGCCAGTCGCTCTCGGATAGTCCCTTCGTGCTTGTGCGTTTAAGCTTTGGCATCCTTGATTAGTTTGGTGAGTGTTGTTTTTTGCGCGAGGTTCAACTTGTACTTTGGTAGGGCCGCCTCAACGTCGGCTACCTTGCCATCCGTGATTGCCTTGACCATCGCATCAAATTGCTTTGGTGTCAACGCGGCTGGCTCGGGGGATTCAGGAACCTCAGGATTGGGAATTGGCTTGGGGGCCTCCTGAGGAACCTTAGCTTGCGTCTTCCCCTTCGTGTTTATGTGTTTGGTTAAATCCCATATACGCTCTCCTCTGTCATCTACTGGGTTGCCGTACTGGTCGCACTTTATTGTGACCATATCTAGGTCGTAGAGGAATCTCCCGACCCCCCACTGTACCGCAGCCCGCTTGAATGCATCGGAGGCAGCAGACTTACCTGCCTGCTCGTACATCTGGTCCTTCTCGTCGTTCTCAACTCTGGCCCCGCAGTCCCATCTCCAGACTACAGAACCATCGTCCTTGGTTACACCTATACCAGCAAAAATAAAGCCATCTATCTCCTTGAAGTCTGATTGCCAGCCATTTAGGCAGTGCTTATCAAGGGTGTCCATCACTTGGCGGGCGTCAATGTAGGCCGAGCAGAACGCCTTTGTCTTGTCTTTATTACGACTCTGTACCCTCCACTGATAAGGGATCGGTTGCTTCAGTTGAGCAACTAAATCTGATATGTTCATATTAAATAGTTTTAAAGTGAGCTAACGTAGTCCTGAAAGAACCCATACTCATTGGCTAAGAAGTAAATTGTCTGCCAGTCATAGTAGAACTTGGTCTGAGAACCAACCTTTATAGCCTTCACAAAATGACCTACCACCAAGGACTCATGGTTGCGCATGAGCCATTTCCTGTACGGCTTTAGTTCGTAGTCTACGCCGTCTACGGATACAATGTCCTTGGAGTAATCGTACTTCATGAGGACTAAGGTACGGCATCGGAGAATAAAATGTTGAATAGTTATTCACAAACTTATCTACAATTATCCAATAATTAAATTGATCCAGCTACGATCTTTCCTCTTCTCGTCCTTCCAAGTCTTAAAGGTTTGTCTCTTACACTCTTGGCATACAACCCCCATCCTGCTTCCAGTTTTCTTTTCAAACTCCTTGAGTGGTTTTACCTTGTTGCATTTATTACATAACTTCCTCATAATCTTTTGTTTATAGTAGCATACTCCTCGTACACTGGTCCTGATAATGTTGATCCAGCCACCTTTTTTTCTATCGTAAATTCAACCCACTGCTCATCCCTCAGTTCCTTGTCGGCATCCTTGATTGGAGCCCAAGCGGTGCGGCTTACGATCTGGCCGCCACCATAGGGGATATCCTTTGGGAAGCGAACCCACCATCTGTTCTCTAGCTTAAATGTTTGTCCTCGCATAACTAAGTGTTTAAGAATTGTTTATAGTAGTTGTTTATCTCGCTCTTGTGCACGCTATCTACCCACCCTTGATACCGCTTGATGGCGTCAGACCTATGGCCAGAGGCAAAGCGAACGTGGTCCAGTGATACCCCGCCTGCTAGCATCGTAGTGATGGCGGTCTTGCGAAGCATGTGCGGGTGCACGATATCGCAGAACCTTCTTGATTGCATGATCTTATTGCCAGTGTGGTCCGCCTTCTTGTAGGTGGTCTCCTCGTGCATCTCTGGGTAGGTCTCAAAGAACGGCTTGAGGTTCTTATTGATGAAGGTGTCCTTCCCAGCGAACCTGATCGGCGTGTACACTGAATCGTACTTCTCGATGTTATACATGTAGCGCTTGTACAAAGATTCAGGAAGAGGGAGGGTAGTCATTGCCCCAGTCTTCTGGTTCTCCTTCATCAGGTACACTGAACCATTCACCACAATGTCACCCTTGCTAAGTCTTATGGCATCGCCAATACGAAGAGAGGTGACTAGCATAGTCGCGCTCAACTCCCAAAGGTACTTATGCTCGGGGGACATAGAGTCATACCGATTAGCAGTGTCGTTAACAAAATCCTTGACGAACTGGATAGGCAAGGTCACGATTGGAACGTCCACCCCGATGGCACGCCTTACCTTTGGAATGGTAAGGAAGTAATGATCAGCCCAGTAGTCTGTCACTATCTTTAGAATATTGGTGACATCACGTCTGGTGTTGGCTGAGAATTTCTGTCGCGTCATCCAGTCAATGAACAGATCGATGTGGCGGTTGAACTTATCTGCAACAGCGCGCTTCTCCTCCAGTGATAGGTTGGCTAGATTGAACTCCTCAAGATTAATACCGCCATTTGAATAGCGCTTATAGGTCTTGTAAGCAAAGCTATAGGACTTGATGGACATTGGCTTGTAGTTTGTGCCGGAGCGTGTGCGTAGCTCTCCGCTTCTCATCATCTCTACATACTTGCCAAGCAGATGTGCTAGTTTCATGGTATCTCTCTGATTAGTTTTATGATTTCGTTTAGCGACTCTTCGTTCGGGTGCTCGTGCATCTCTAGCTTATCGTGTATCTTGGCGTAGCGATCATCAGACCGATACCTAGATGCGTGCATAGACCTACAATAAACGATGATGGTGTGGTCAACCCCCATCACTTTGCCGATCTCGGTTAATGTGAACCCCGCCTTGACACTTAGTATCTTGCCGATGGCATGGCGAATCCTTACCGATTCTGCACGTCTTGATCTGTCCTTCCTGATGTCGATTCCAAAGTGCTTGACTGCTTGGTCGCATAGTTCGTGGTACTCTCGCATAGTTCGTATTTTTTTATTAATTCAATAACGGCATCCGCCAGTTCCTCGTTGATAACCTTTAGCTTGTTAACTGATACTGCATTTCTTTCTATCTTTTCTAACTCTTGGTTGATAGCGAAGAACACCTTCTTTGCTGATTGTAACCTTCCCATATTGCTTGTTTAACTGGTTAAAAATATTTACCGATATCTCATTGAATGATAGTTCTTGTGGCGGGTAGGTTGTCCTGAAGGTAGGCCTATACACCACTGGGTCTTTCTTCTTGAAGAAGAATCGTTTGATTACCTGAAGCATATTCGTTTTTTTAGTTTGTTTGATGAACAGATTGTTTTACTCTTGACGTAGTCGCTAACCCTAGAAGCGGGGAGGCCGGTGAACTTACCAGCCTCTGACCGCGAAGGGAACACCGCTATTAGTTGCTTCTTCTCGACGTCGAAGACCTTCGTCTTTATGCCCTCGACATGCAGGCCTATCTTTTCTATTCTCATATACTAAGTATAACTGATATTAAAATGATTGCTAATATAACTACGACGGTATAGTCTTTCTTCATTGCTTTGTAATTATTATTCCGTTTGGTGTACGCTCCACCATGAATCCATTCCTCTCCATCTCTGCCAGTTGCTCATCCAGTGGCATCGGGATGCCGTCGGTTCGGGAGAAGCCCACATTGTCTGGGATCTTACCAGTCATAGTCTTCTTAACCTTGATACTTGATTGCTTGTTGAATGCGTTGTCGTTCATGTTAGTTGTTTTTAAGTTTAATAATATGATGCTTTAGTTCTTCCAAGTACGTTAGCATGGTGTGCAGTTCATGCTTATCCACCTCTGCCTTCAGGGCTCTCTCTGTCTCTAGCCCCTTGTCATACCACCTTGAGTCATCGCTCATTCGGTAGTAGAAGTCGTGGTCAATAACTCTTTTCAGTAACTCTTTCATTGGCAAATAGTTGTTTGAATCCTTTATAAACTCCTTTCTTGTAGGCATCCGTCTCGTGGTTGAAGGCGCCCGCCAGTATCAGGGAGGTGACTGATACGTACTTTGTTTCGATGTAGTGAAGAAGACTGGAGAAGGTCTTGCCTTCCCTGAGCCTGACAATCAAGTCCTCGGGGGACGTGACTGGGACGTCATCGAAGTAGTTGAGCCGCTTAGCCCTGATGTGGGCATCGGCAATGCTCTTTACTTGAGGGGTGATTCGTTTCATAGTATTTAATGTTTGGTGAATACAAGGTCTATATCCCTGAGACTGGGATAGTCCGCTACTTTGTTATCAGTTCGTAGCATCAGTGCTCTAATACGCATCCCCATATCCAAGGGATGGCGGTCTTCTTACGAAGTCTCAGGTCTCGGGTTGTCACCTTGAAGACATTGCCCGAACTTTTGAACCGCCACTATCATCTCCCGACTGGCGACTAACCCAATCGGTTAAGCGTAAAGAAC
>Ga0068877_10002730_pt1 | contig 14157 bp, 10 predicted proteins | sample NOAtaG_FD_66437 | JGI IMG/M metagenome (GOLD analysis project Ga0068877, IMG submission 66437) | Freshwater lake microbial communities from Lake Erie, under a cyanobacterial bloom - NOAA_Erie_Diel6S_1000h metaG | ecosystem: Environmental > Aquatic > Freshwater > Lake | place: USA: Ohio, Lake... | reverse complement strand
AACCGGCGGGCCGCGCCGCCTGAGGCGGTGAAGATCGCCGTGCCGTTGGCGTAGGGGCAACTGTTCACCAGCTTGATGGCGTCTTCCAGCGTATCCACGCGCAGCACGGAGAGCACCGGGCCGAAGATCTCGTCCTTGTAGATGCTCATGTCGGTCTTCACGTGGTCGAAGAGCGTGGTGCCAAGATAGAAGCCGTTCTCGTAGCCGGGCACCACCTTGCCGCGGCCGTCCATCACCAGCTTGGCGCCTTCGTTCTCGCCGGCGTCGATGTAGCTCTTCACCTTGTCGCGGTGCTGCCTGGTCACCAGCGGGCCCATTTCCACACCGGCCTTGTTGCCGGGGCCCACTTCGATCTTGAGCGCCTTCTCTTTCACCTTGGCCACCAGCGCGTCGCCCACGCCACCCACCGCCACCACCACCGAGATGGCCATGCAGCGCTCGCCGGCGGAGCCGTAGCCGGCACCCACCAGGGCATCGGCCGCGAAGTCGAGGTCGGCGTCCGGCAGCACGACGGCGTGGTTCTTCGCACCGCCCAGGGCCTGCACGCGCTTGCCGTTCTTCGCGCAGGTCTCATAAATGTATTGCGCGATCGGCGTGGAGCCCACGAACGAGATGGCCTTCACGTCCGGGTGGTGGAGCAGGCTGTCCACAGCTTCCTTGTCGCCATGCACCACGTTGAACACGCCGTCGGGCAGGCCGGCTTCCTTGAACAACTCCGCCATGCGCATGGAGCAGGAAGGCACCTTCTCCGAGGGCTTCAGCACGAAGGTGTTGCCCGTGGCGATGGCCACCGGGAACATCCACAGCGGCACCATCGCGGGAAAGTTGAAGGGCGTGATGCCGGCGCACACGCCGAGCGGCTGGCGCAGGGTGTGGCAGTCCACATCGGTGCCGACGTTCTCGGAATGCTCGCCCTTTTGCAGGTGCGGGATGCCGCAGGCGAATTCGATCACCTCGATGCCGCGCGTCACCGAGCCCACCGCATCCGGCACAGTCTTGCCGTGTTCTTCGCTCGCGAGCACGGCCAATTCGTTGATGTTGGCCTGCATCAGCGCCAGAAACTTCTGCATCACGCGCGCGCGGCGCAGCGGCGGTGTGGCGCGCCACGCGGGAAAGGCAGCTTTCGCGGCCTGCACGGCCGTGTCGATGTCCTTGGCGTTGGCAAAGGCCACGCGCTTGGTCACCGCGCCCGTGGCCGGGTTGGTCACCTCGCCGCTGCGGGTGCCGGTGGCCTCGACGCGCGCATTGTTGATCCAGTAACCGACGGTGGGGGTAAGCAGGGCGTTGTCTACGGGCTTGTTCATGATGGGTCCTGGGGGTGTGGGGCGTGGCTGCCGCGGATTGGGGATTCGGTTGCGCAAGGGACTTAAGCGGAGATGGTATATGAAGACGCCCGCCGTCAATGCCGGCCCGGATTCTAGCGCCGGCCCGCACCGCGCCGCCGCCTCCGACCTCGCCGCTTGATTCACGTCAAGCGCCCTGCCGCAGGCGCGGTTTAGGCTTGTCATCTCGTTGCGCCCGCCGCCCGCCTGCATGCCCGCCCAGCCTGCTTCTCCCGCCACGCCCGACGCGGTGTTCCGCGCGCGCGGGGTATGCAAGACCTATCGCATGGGCGAGGTGGAGGTGCATGCGCTCAAACACATCGACCTCGATCTCTACGCCGGCGAACTGGTGGTGCTGCTGGGCGCCTCCGGCAGCGGCAAATCGACCCTGCTCAACATTCTGGGCGGACTCGACCGGCCCACTGCCGGCAGCGTGCATTACCGCGACCACGACCTCACCGCCGCCGGCGACGACGAGCTCACGCGCTACCGGCGCGAACATGTCGGCTTCGTCTTCCAGTTCTACAACCTGATTCCCAGCCTCACCGCCGCCGAAAACGTGACCCTGGTCACCGAGATCGCCGCGCATCCGATGGACGCGGGCACCGCGCTCGCCCTGGTGGGCCTGGCCGACCGCGCCGGGCATTTCCCCGCGCAGCTCTCCGGCGGCGAGCAGCAGCGCGTCGCCATCGCCCGCGCGGTCGCCAAGCGGCCCGACGTGCTGCTGTGCGACGAGCCCACCGGCGCGCTCGACTATCCCACCGGCAGGCTGGTGCTCGAAGTGCTGGAACGCGTCAACCGCGAACTGGGCACCATCACGGTGGTGATCACCCACAACGCGGCCATCGCCGCCATGGCCGACCGCGTGATCCGCATCGGCAGCGGCCGCATCGTGGAAGACTTCCGCAACGCCATGCGCGCCGCGCCGGCGGACCTGGCATGGTGAGCGTATCGACGCGCATGCTGGTGCGCGACCTCTGGCATCTGCGCGGCCAGGTGGTCGCCGCGGCCCTGGTGGCGGCCTGCGGCGTGGCCGCGCTGGTGGCCACGCGCAGCACCTACCACTCGCTCATGGAGGCGCAGGCCGACTACTACCGGCAACAGCGCTTCGCCGACGTGTTCGCGCGGCTGCACAAGGCGCCCGAGGACCTGGCGCAATCCATCCGCGCCATTCCCGGCGTGGCCGGGGTGCAGACCCGGGTGGTGATGGACGTCACCCTCGACGTGCCGGGCCTGGCCGAGCCGGCCACCGCGCGGCTGGTTTCGCTGCCGGCGCGGCCGGAGGACATGCTCAACGGGGTGTTCCTCGCCGCCGGACGCCAGGTGGCGCCCGGCGCCGACGGCGAGGTGCTGGCCAGCCAGGCCTTCGCCGAGGCCAACGGCCTGAAGCCCGGCGACCGGCTGGGCGCCATCCTCGACGGGCGCTGGAAACGCCTCACCATCGTCGGCATCGCGCTTTCGCCCGAGTACATCTACGAGGTCGGGCGCGGCATGCTGTTTCCCGACAATCGCCGCTTCGGCGTGCTGTGGATGGCGCGCGAGGCGCTCGGCCCGGCCTTCGACATGCAGGGGGCCTTCAACGATGTGGCGCTCGCGCTGGCGGGCGGCACGCCCGAGGCCGACGTGCTGGCCCGACTGGACCTCCTGCTGCAGCGCTACGGCGGGCTTGCCGCGCATGGCCGCGCCGAGCAGGCCTCGCACCGCTTCCTCACCGACGAGCTGGCCGAAATCCGCATCATGACCAGTTTCATCCCGGCGCTGTTCCTGTGCGTGGCCGCGTTCCTGCTCTACGTGACCCTGGCGCGCCTGGTGACGCTGCAGCGCGCGCAGATCGGTCTGCTCAAGGCATTCGGCCATACCGATGCGGCGGTCGGGGCGTACTACCTGCAGTTCGCGCTGGCGACCGTCGCCGCCGGGCTGGCCGCCGGCCTGCCGCTCGGGCTCTATCTGGGCGGGCTGCTGGTCGGGGTGTATCGCGAGTATTTCCACTTCCCGCACTTGGCGCTGCGCGTGGATGGCGGCTTGCTCCTGATGGTGGGCGCCATCAGCCTGCTGGCCGCCGCGGGCGGCGCCCTGGCCGCGGTGCGGCGCGCGGTGCGCCTGGCGCCGGCCGAGGCGATGCGGCCGGAGGCGCCGGCGCGTTATCGCGCCGGCCTGCCGGAACGCCTCGGCATGCTCCGCGCCGCCGGCCCGGGCGCGCGCATGGTGTTGCGCAATCTGGCGCGCCGGCCGCTGCGCGCGCTGCTGTCGGTCGCCGGGATCGCGCTGGCCGTCGCCCTGATGCTGGCCGGACGCTTCACCTATGACGCCGCCTCGCACCTGCTCTCGGTGTACTTCGACCATACCCAGCGCGACGACGCCACCGTGATGTTCGGCCAGGTGCGGCCGGCCGCCGCCGGCTTCGACCTGGCCCGCCTGCCGGGCGTGCTGCGCGCCGAGCCGTTCCGCCTGGCGCCGGCGCGCCTGGTCCACGCCGAGCGCTCCAAGCGCATCGAAATCATCGGCCTGCCGCAGGACGCCCTGCTGCGCCGGATGATCGGCCGCGACCTGCGGCCGGTCACGCTGCCGCCCGAGGGCCTGGTGCTGGGCAGCAAGCTGGCGCGCATTCTCGCGCTCGAGCCCGGCATGACCGTCCAGGTCGAGATCCTCGAGGGGGCGCGCGCCAGCCGGCCGGTCGCGGTGGTGGCGCTGGTCGATGAAATGCTCGGGCTCAACGCCTACATGGACGAGGCCGCCCTGGCGCGCCTCCTGCGCGAGGACCGCAGCATTTCCGGCGCCTGGCTGCGGGTCGACCCGGACGCCGCCGGCGCCCTGTATGCGAGCCTCAAGCGCTCGCCTTCGGTGGCGGGGGTGGCCATCCGCGCCGTGATGCAGGCCGGCGTGCGCGACACGCTGGATCGCAGCTTCGTGTTCTTCAGCGCGGTGCTGCTGGGCTTCGCCAGCGTGATCGTGGCCGGCATGGTCTACAACGGCGCGCGCATCGCACTCTCCGAGCGCGGCCACGAACTGGCCAGCCTGCGCGTGCTGGGCTTTCGCCGGCACGAGATCATCGCCATCTTCATGGGCGAACAGGCGCTCCTGACCCTGCTGGCCATTCCCGCCGGGCTGGTCATCGGCTACGGCCTGTGCGCGCTGCTGGTGCCGGTGTTCGACCGCGACATGTTCCGCCTGCCGCTGGTGATCGCCGCGCCCACCTGGGTCTATCCGGTCATCGCGACGGGCGCGGCAGCCGGCCTGTCGGCCATGGCCGTGGCGCGCCGGCTGGGGCGCCTGGACCTGGTGGCCGTCCTCAAGACCCGCGAGTGAACCGATGAACAAGCCTTCCCGGCGCAGTGTCCTGATCGCAGGCGGCAGCCTGGCCGCGCTGGCGGCGGCGGCCGCGCTGCTGCGCCCCGCGCCACTGCTGGTCGATGTCGCCACGGTGGCCGCGGGGCCGCTGCAGGTCACGGTGAGCGACCAGGGCGAAACCCGTGCCCATGACCGCTTCACGGTGGCCGCGCCGGCCGCCGGGCGGCTCATGCGCATCGAACTGCACGACGGCGACGCGGTGGCCGAGAACCAGGTGGTCGCGCGCATCGCCGCGCCGCCGCTGTCGATCCAGCAGCGCACCGAAACCGACGCCCGGGCCGCCGCCGCCGAGGCGCTGGTGCGCGAGGCCGACGACCGCCTGCGCCATGCGGAGGACGACGCCGCGCAGGCCACGCGCGAGCGCATGCGGGTCGAAAAACTGGTGCGCGACGGGTTCGTGTCGCCGCAGGCGGCCGAGCGCGCGCGCAACGCCGAAACCACATCCCGCAACGAAGCCGACGCCGCGCGCCACCGCGCGCGCGCCGCGGCCGCCGAGGTGCGGGTGGCGCGTTCCGCCCTCACCGCGCAGCGCGAAGGCGGCCTGCTGGCCGTGCGCGCCCCGGCGGCCGGGCGGGTGCTGCGCATCCTCGAGGCCAGCGAGCGCATGGTGGCCGCGGGCACGCCGATTCTCACCATCGGCGACATGACCCGCCTGGAAATCGTCATCGCGCTGCTCTCGGCCGAAGCGGTGAAAGTCGCGCCCGGCATGCCGGTGCTGCTCGAGCGCTGGGGCGGCAGCGGCGCGCTGCGCGCGCGGGTGCGGCTGGTCGAGCCGCATGCCTTTACCAAGGTCTCCGCCCTGGGCATCGAGGAAAAGCGTACCAACGTGATCGCCGATTTCGTCGACCCGCCCGGCCCGCTGGGCGACGGCTACCGGGTCGATGCGCGCATCGTCATCTGGAGCGGCGAGCGCATCCTCAAGGTGCCGGCCAGCGCCCTGTTCCGCTGCGGCGAGGCCTGGTGCGCGTTCGCGGTCGAGGACGGCCGCGCGCGGCGCCGCAGCGTGCAGACGGGCCGGCGCAACGACCTGGAGGTCGAGGTGGCGGGCGGCCTCGCCGCCGGCGACACCGTGATCCGCTTTCCCGGCAGCCAGACCGTCGAAGGCACCCGCGTCAGGCCGCGCTGACGCCCGCGGCCGCGACGATCGGCTGCGCGTAGAATCGAAAGGGCGCGCGCACCGCAAGCCACGTGTGCGCATTCACGCCCGCAGCCCCAACCCAGGAGACCCCCATGCTGGAAGACAAGAACACATTCGCAGACTCGCAGCTCGAAAGCCTGCTGCCCAAGGTGAAGTTCAGCCGGCGCGGCTTCCTGGCCACGGCCGCCTCCACCGCCGGCTACTCCCTGGCCGCCGGTCCGGTCATGGCGCAGACCGCCATCACCACCCCGGCCGACGGGCTCGAGGTCAAGGACATCAAGGTGCCGGTCGCGGGCGGCGACATGCCCGGCTACATGGCCGCGCCCAAGGCGGCGGGCAAGCGCGCCGCCGTGATCGTCGTCCCCGAGATCTTCGGCATGCACGAATACCAGAAGGACATCTGCCGGCGCCTGGCCAAGGCGGGCTATGTCGGCGTGACCCTCGACCCGTTCTTCCGCTCCGGCGACCTGACCAAGATCTCCGACATCAAGCAGGTGCTCTCGGCCGCTAATTCGCTCAAGGACGAGGTGATGCTGGCCGACCTCGACGCGCTGGTTGCCATGCTCGAAAAAGAGCCCAAGGTCAACGCCAGGAAGCTCGGCATCACCGGCATGTGCCGCGGCGGCCGCACGGTGTGGATGTATGTGGCCCACAGCAAGAAGATCCGGGCCGGCGTGTCCTGGTACGGCGGCCTGAACCCCATGCCGCCGGCCATGCCGCTCTCGCCCATCGACGTCACCGACAAGCTCAACGCCCCGGTGCTGGGCCTGTACGCGGGCGCCGATGCAGGCATTCCGCAGGTGATGGTCGATCGCCTCAGGGCCGGCCTGCTGGCTTTCGGCAAGGATCAGGAATCGCCCATCCATGTGTACCCGGATGTGCCGCATGCCTTCCACGCCGACTACCGGCCCAGCTACCGCAAGGCCGAGGCCGAAGACGGCTGGAAGCGCATGCTGGCCTGGTTCAAGAAGCACGGCGTGGCGTAAGGGAGCGCCGCAACCATGCGCAAGGGGCCCGCGAGGGCCCCTTGTTTTTGCGCGCCCGGACAATGGGGCCCCTTCAATAAATGGCAATAAATGGGGTCTGACCCCATTTATCTGTTTACCACCTTTACCTGCCGCCGGTGCAGTCGATGGTCGAGGCGGTGGTGTAACTGGCGGCGTCCGAGCATATCCACAGGATCGCCTCGGCGATTTCCTCGGGCCGGCCCGGGCGCTGCAGCGGGATCAGGTGGGCGCTGGCCTGGGCGCGGCCGACCTCGCCGCTTCTGGCATGGATCTCGGTGTCGGTGATGCCCGGGCGCACGGCGTTCACGCGGATGCCTTCGCCGGCCACCTCGCGCGCCAGTCCCACCGTGAAGGTGTCGATGGCGCCCTTGGAGGCGGCATAGTCCACGTACTGCCCGGCCCCGCCGAGCCGCGCCGCGCCGGAGGAAATGTTGACGATGTTGCCGCCGCGCCCGAAACCGACGCCCCGCGCCGGCCCTTCCCTGGTCGACATGCGCCTGACGGCCTCGCGCGCGCAGATGAACGAGCCGATCACGTTGATGCGGAACATGCGCTCCATCCGGGCCGCGCTCGTCTCGGACACGCGCGCCCTCACGTCGACGATGCCGGCGTTGTTGACCAGGCAGTCCAGCGGCCCGAGTTCGCGGTCGACGGTGCGGAACATCTCCACCACGTCGTGCTCCACGCCGACATCGGCGCGGATGGCGATGGCGCGGCCGCCCGCGGCCCTGACCGCTGCCGCCACCTCGCCGGCGGCCTGCGCCTCGCGCGTGTAGTTGACGGCCACGTCGTAGCCGCGCCGCGCGGCCAGCAGGCAGGTGGCCGCGCCGATGCCGCGGCTGCCGCCGGTGACCAGCATGATCTTGCGCATCCGGGTTTTCCTTCAGTAGGACTTCGGCAGGCCGAGCACCTTCTCGGCGATGAAATTGAACACCATCTGCATGCTCACCGGCGCGATGCGCGGCAGCATCGATTCGCGCAGGTAGCGTTCGACATGGTATTCCTTGGCATAGCCCATGCCGCCATGGGTGAGCACCGCGGTCTCGCAGGCGCGGTAGCCGGCCTCGCCCGCGAAGTACTTGGCGGCGTTGGCCTCGGCGCCGCAGGGCTGGCCCATGTCGTATTTCCAGGCCGCCTTGTAGACCAGCAGTTCGGCGGCTTCCAGCTCGATCCAGTTCTTCGCCAGCGGATGGGCCACCCCCTGGTTCTGCCCGATCGGCCGGTCGAACACCACCCGCTCGCCGGCGTAGTGCGCCGCGCGCGCCAGCGCCGCGCGGCCCAGGCCCACCGCCTCGGCGGCGATCAATATGCGCTCCGGGTTCATGCCGTGCAGGATGTAGCGAAAGCCCTGGCCCTCCTCGCCGATGCGGTCTTCGAGCGGCACTTCCAGGCCGTCGATGAACAATTCGTTGGAGTCCACCGCCTTGCGGCCGAGCTTCTCGATCTCGCGCACGCTCACCTTGCTGCGGTCCAGGTCGGTGTAGAAGAGCGTGAGCCCCTCCCCCGACTTGGAGGTTTCCGCCGGCGCGGTGCGTGCCAGGAGCAGCACCTTGTGCGCCACCTGCGCGGTGGAGATCCAGACCTTCTGCCCGTTGACCACGTACTTGTCGCCCACCCGCTTCGCCTGGGTCTTGAGCTTGAGGGTATTGAGCCCCGTGGTCGGCTCGGTGACCGCGAAGCAGGACTTGTGCTCGCCGCGGATCAGCGGCGGCAGCCAGCGCGCTTTTTGTTCCTCGGTGCCGAACATCACCACCGGGTGCAGGCCGAAGATGTTCATGTGCACCGCGGAGGCGCCGGAAAAGCCCGCGCCGGATTGCGACACCGTCTGCATGATCAGGGCCGCCTCGGTGATGCCACGGCCGGCGCCACCGTGCGCCTCCGGCATGGCGATACCCAGCCAGCCGCCGGCGGCAAGGGCCGCATGAAAGTCGTGCGGAAAGCCGCCTTCGCGGTCCAGCTTCAGCCAATAGTCGGCGGGAAAGCCCTCGCAAATCCTCGCCACCGCGTCGCGGATGGCGAGCTGTTCCTCAGTAAACGCGAAATCCAATTTGTGCTCCCGGTTGCATCACTCTGCCTTGATGTTGGCGTCCTTGATCACTTTGCCCCACTTGGCGGAGTCGCTTTTGACCTTCTCGACGGTTTGCGCCGGGGTGAGGAATTCGGCATCGCAGCCCATCTGCTTGTACTGCTCCTGCAGGTTCTTGTCCTCGCCCGCCTTGAGCAGCGCCTGCGAAAGCCGCGCCACCACGTCCGGCGCCATGCCGGCCGGTCCCACCAGCGCGAACCATCCGGTCGAATCGAAGCCCTTGTAGCCGAGCTCATCCATGGTCGGCACGTCGGGAAAGGCGCCGGAGCGCTTCGGCGAGGTCACCGCCAGCGCGCGCACCTTGCCGGACTTGTACGGCCCCACCGCCGGGGCGAGCGAGGAGAACAGCATCGGCACCTGGTTGCCCATCAGGTCGGTCATGGCCGGCGCACCGCCCTTGTAAGGGATGTGCAGCAGGTTCACGCCGGTGAAGCTCTTGAACAGCTCGCCGGAGAAATGATGCGGGCCGGCGATGCCCGAGGTGCCGAAGCTCCATTTGTCCGGTTCCTTCCTGGCCGCCGCCACCACGTCGGCCACGCTCCTGAACGGCGAGGACGGATGCACCACCAGGACGCTGCCGGTGCTGCACACATGCCCGATATGGGTGAAGGAATTGAGGGGGTGATAGTTCACCTTGGTGAGCTGCGGCGCGGTGGTGAAGGGCCCGCCGTCGGCGAAGTACAGGGTGTAGCCGTCCGGCGGCATCTTGCTGATGAATTCCGCCGCCACGCCGCCGGCGGTGCCCGGCTTGGGTTCGATGATGATGGACTGGCCGAGAATGGGCTCCAGCACGCGCATCAGGGGCCGGCCCGCGGCGTCCGCCGCGCCGCCGGCGGTATAGCCCAGCACCACGCGCAGCGGCTTGTTGGGGTAGCCCTGCGCGTGCAGGGTCGAGGCGGCCGCCATTGCCAGGGCCAGGGTCGCGATGGTCTTGAACATCTTGTGTCTCCGTGTGAAGTTGTGGTTGCCCGCGCGGAACGGCCGCGGGTACGCTGCCTCATTCCGCCTTGATGTTGGCTTCCTTGATGACCCTGCCCCACTTGGCGGCATCGGCGCGCACCTTCTCGACGGTCTGGGCCGGCGAGAGGATGTCGGCGTCGCAGCCGGTGGCATTGAGCTGGGCGATGAGGTTCTTGTCCTCGCCGACCTTCTGCATCGCCTGGGCGAGCCGGCCCACCACCTCCTGCGGCAGCGCGGCCGGGCCGATCAGCCCGTACCATGCGGTCGATTCGAATCCCTTGAGCCCGAGTTCGTCCATGGTGGGCACCTCGGGAAACGCGGCCGACCGCTTCAGGGAGGTGACGGCGAGGGGGCGCACCCTGCCGGCCTTGGCCGCGCCCACCACCGGTCCCAGCGAGGAGAACAGCATCGGCACCTGGCCGCCCATCAGGTCGGTCATGGCCGGGCCGCCGCCCTTGTAGGGGATATGCAGGATGGACGCCCCGGTGACGCTCTTGAAGTACTCGCCCGAGAGGTGGTGCGGCCCGCCCACCCCGGAGGTGCCGTAGCTCCATCTGGCGGGCTCCTTCTTCGCGGCCTCGACCAGTTCCGTCATGGTCTTGAAGGGGGTCGCCGGGTGCACCACCAGCATGCTGCCGCTGCCGCACACATGGCCGAGATGGGTGAAGGAGGTGTTGATGTTGTAGCCCACCCTGGCCAAGTGCGGCGCGACCGTCAGCGGACCGCTGTCGAAGTAGTAGAGCGTGTAGCCGTCATTGGGCGCCTTGGCAATGGACTCCATGGCCACCCCGCCGGCCGCGCCGGGCTTGTACTCGATGATGATGGATTGCCCCAGCACCGGCTCGAGGAACTTGGCCAGCGGGCGGATGCCCGCGTCGGCCGAACCGCCCGGCGCGTAGCCCACCATCACGCGGATGGGCTTGTTGGGATAGGCCTGGGCATGCGCCTGGCCGGCCGCCGCCGCCAGCATCAGGGCTGCCGCAATCGCTCGCTTCATGTTTGTCTCCGTCCGGTATTGCTGCGTGGGACCGCGAAAGGCTTCAGGATGGCAGGTCGAGCACCTGCCTGGCCAGGATGTTGCGCTGGATCTCGTTGCTGCCGCCGTAGATGGTGGGCACGCGCGCCTTGTAGAAGATCGACAGCGCGTCGATCGAGGCCGCGCCCATGGCGACATCGCCCGACAGCCCACCGCAGTCGGCCGCCGTCTCGATGGCCAGGTCGGCGATGCGCTGGAACGTCTCGGTGGCCCAGATCTTCAGCATGGAAATGTCCGGGCCGAGCGGCTCGCCGCGCACCAGCGTGTCGGCGAAGCGTGCGTACAGGTCGCCCAGGTGCAGCACGTCCAGCCGCACCTGGGTGAACTTGTCGCGGAACAGCGGATCGCTGTCGACGCCGCGCGCGCGCGCCAGGTTCTCCAGCATGGCCAGGCCGTATTCCGGCAGCTTGGGGCTGCCGATGAAAATGCGCTCGAAGGTGAGCAGCGACTTGGCGATGGTCCAGCCGCGGTTCTCCTCGCCCACCAGGTTGGCCGCCGGGGTGCGCGCGCCGTCGAAGAACACCTCGCAGAATTCCTCGTGGCCGGCCATGTCGCGGATCGGCCGGATGGTGATGCCGGGCTGCTGCAGGTCGACCAGCAGGAAGCTGATGCCCTCCTGCTTCTTGGCCTCCGGCGCGGTGCGCGCGAGCACGAAGATGTGGGTGGCGTCCTGCGCCAGGGTGGTCCAGATCTTGTGCCCGTCGATGACGTAATCGTCGCCCTCGCGCCGCGCGCGGGTCGACAGCCCCGCCAGGTCGGACCCCGCGCCGGGCTCGGAATAGCCCTGGCACCAGATGTGCCTGCAGGAAAGGATATGCGGCAGGAAGCGGCGCCGCTGTTCCTCGCTGCCGAAGCGCTGCAGGACCGGGCCCACCATCAGCACGCCATGGTCCTGGAAGCGCGCGATGCCCCAGCGCTCCTGCTCCTCGATGAAGATCAGCAGCTTGGCCGGGGACAGGCCCATGCCGCCGTACTCGGCCGGCCAGTTGGGCGCGATCCAGCCCTTCCCGGCCATGCGCAGGTACCAGCCGGACAGCCTGGACCAGCGCAGCCGCCCGGGCGGGAAGCGCAGCGCTGCGGGGTAGTGGGCCTCGAACTCCGCGCGCACCAGTTGGCGGAACGCGTTGTCGGGCAGGGCATTCCAGTCGCGTTCCTGGGCCACGCCGTAGTCGGATGTCCGGGTCGTCATGCCGCCTCCGCGGCGGCGGCCGCCAGGCCGTCGCCCACGGCGCTCAGGTCGCCGTAGCGGCGCCGGTGCGCCGCGGCGTTGCCCAGCCATGCGCACAGGACCAGCGCGCGGTTGAAATACAGGCTCAGGTCGTATTCGTCGGTGAAGCCGATCGCGCCGTGCAGTTGCACCGCCTCCTTGCACACCCTCAGGGCCGCGTCCGCCGCGCGCGCCTTGGCGCTCGAGGCCGCCAGGGCGCGGTCGCGCGCGGTGGCAGCGGCGGCGAAGCGCCGCAGCGCCGCGTCGAGCGCGGCCCGGGAGAGCTCTTTCTGGATCCAGATGTCCACCGCGCGGTGCTGCAGGGCCTGGAAGGCGCCGATCGGCTTGCCGAACTGCTTGCGGGTGCGCAGGTATTCGAAGGTAAGTTCGAGCACGCGTTCCATGATGCCGACCAGCTCCGCCGCGGTACACAGCACCGCCGCATCGGCGGCGTGAGCGAGCGCGCCGGGCGCGCACAACGGGCTGGCCAGCCGGTCGGCCGCACCCACCGCCACGCCCGCGAGCACCAGGCGGGCGCTGGCGCTGCCGTCGGCGGCGCTCTCGCGCTCCACTGCCAGGCCGGCACGGTCGCGCTCCACCGCATACAGCGCAAGGCCGTCCGCGCCGCGCGCCGCCACGATGAAGACATCGGCCGCGGCCACGCGCACGAAGCGGCAATGCCCGGCCAGGACCCCGTCCTGCTCGGTCACGGCGGTGGCCTCGGCCGCCAGGGCGCCGGCATCGTCCTGCCAGGCAACGGTCACCAGGCGATCGCCGCCGCACAGCTCCGCCAGCAGTTGCGCGCACGGCGCCGGGTTGTCGCCGCGCGCGAGCACCGCCGTCGGCAGCACCGCGGCGGCCACGAAGGGCTCCGGATAGTTGGCATAGCCCAGCCGCGTGGCGATGGTGGCGGCCGCGTCGAGACCCAACCCGAGCCCGCCGGCATCCTCCGGCACCGTCACGGAAAACCAGCCCTGCCCGGCCATGCCGCGCCAGACCGCCCGGTCAAAGCCGTCGGGGCGCCCGCGCAGGGCGCGGATGCGTCTTGAATCGGGCTTAGCGAACGCGGCCGCCGCGTCCGCCAGCAGGGTGAGGGTATCGTCGCCCATGAACTGTCCGCCGCCGCGGCCCGCCTCAGATGGGGTCCCAGGAAAACACGTCCTGGGAGCGCGCCAGCGGGAAGAAACTCGCCTGCATGGCGGGGATCGCGTGGCTGGCGATGGTCTCGGGCGTCCAGCCCTCGGAGCGATGCACCGAGCGCACCGGGCGGTGCTGGCCGAACAGGAAGATCTCGTTGGCGCGCACGCCGAAGATCTGCCCGGACACGCCGGCCGCCGCGTCGCTGGCCAGATACACCGCCAGCGGCGCGATCTTGGCCGTTTCCATGCTCTTCAACTTTTCAACCCGCGCCTTCTGGTCCGGCGTTTCGGTGGGAATCGAACCGATCATGCGGCTCCAGGCAAACGGCGAAATGCAGTTGGAACGCACGTTGTACTTCGCCATGTCCATGGCCATGGACTTCGACAGGCCGACGATGCCGAGCTTGGCGGCCGAATAGTTGGCCTGCCCGAGATTGCCGATCAGCCCGGAGGTGGAAGTCATGTTGATGTAGACCCCCCCATTCTCGCTCTTGAAATACGGCGCGGCGGCGCGGGCGACATAGAACGAGCCGTTCAGGTGCACATCGATGACGGCCTTCCATTCCTCGACGCTCATGTTGAAGAAGAAACGGTCGCGCAGGATGCCGGCATTGTTGACCACGCAGTCGATCCGGCCGAAGGCGTCGATCGCGGTCTTGATGATGCGGTTGGCCGACTCCCATTCGGACACGCTGTCGGTGCTGGCGACCGCCTGCCCGCCCGCAGCCTTGATCTCGTCGACCACCTTTTGGGCCGGCCCCGCGTCCTTGCCTTCGCCGGCGACCGAGGCGCCGATGTCGTTGACCACCACTTGCGCGCCCGCGCGGGCGAAAGCCAGCGCGAAATCACGGCCGATGCCGCCGCCCGCGCCCGTGATGACCGCCACCTTGCCTGCCAGCATTCCCGCCATGTCG
>Ga0068877_10002729_pt1 | contig 14159 bp, 24 predicted proteins | sample NOAtaG_FD_66437 | JGI IMG/M metagenome (GOLD analysis project Ga0068877, IMG submission 66437) | Freshwater lake microbial communities from Lake Erie, under a cyanobacterial bloom - NOAA_Erie_Diel6S_1000h metaG | ecosystem: Environmental > Aquatic > Freshwater > Lake | place: USA: Ohio, Lake... | reverse complement strand
AGCGCGCCTCCTCAGGAGTCTGGGGAGCGGCCGCCTCGGCAGCGGCGGCCTCTGCGGGGGCGGCGGCTGCGGGGGCGCCGGCGAGCTTGTCGAGGATGGGGTCACTCATTGTTCACTCCTGGTCGCGGCCTTGGCGGCGACTTCAGCCTCCTGTATGGCGATCTGGTTCTCGAGGCGCCGCAGGAGGCGGCTCGGCACATCGAGAAGCTGGTACGCGGCCCAGATGGCGCCATGTCGGCGAGCCTGCTCTTCGGCCGGTCGTGTCTGGTCGACCAGCTGCCTGGTCGCCATGTCGATCTCTTTCTGCATCATGTCGCGGACCAGGGCCCAGCCCGGATGGTCCTCGAGGTCCTTGACCTGCCTGTAGGCTTCCTTCGGGCTCATTTGGGCCAGTGCAGCCCCGCCGCGAAGACCATCGCGGCTACGATTGCGAACGTGAACATCCGCCCCACTTGCTGCATCGCCCCTCTCTTCACTTGCTTGAAACTGTCCAGGAGGTTTCTCAGGTCCCGGACATCGTTGACGGCGTCGTCGTCGTGAAGCCCGACACTCTCCAAGGCGCGTTTCGCGCCCTTGGCTGCGGCTTCGTCGAGGAGCCTTGAGATCCTCTCCTCTGTCAGCTGGACGACTGGATCGGGCACGGCTCGACTCCGGAGAGGACCGCGCCGGTGAGGATGTACAGGGCCCCGGCCAGCACGGCGCTGTTGTAGGTGTAGGAGTTGTCGCACGCCGCGTCCCAGAGTTCGTCCTCGAGGAACATGCAGGCCCCCTTGCAGAGCTGGACAACCGGGCAGTCGAGGCACTTGGGCCGAGTGGAGAAGTGCCTGGCCTTGCGTAGCCGGATGCGCTCGAAGCTGGCCACGTTTCCCATCAGGTGGTCGGTGTCCGAGCTGGTGTTCTGGCAGGTGATCGCGTTGCCCTTGAGGTCTACGGCGAGGGCGTCCGGCTGGTCCATGCCGCATTTCTGGCCGTTGGCCATGACCGGGCGGGCGCTTGCGACCGAGCGGAAGAAGTCGTCGATCTTCTGGCGAACCTGGACGACGTCGGTCGACTTGCGGGATGCGATCTCGCTGAAGACCGTGTCGTACACGCGTTGGTGCTCTTCGCGCGTGTACGGGGAGCTGGCCATGCCCTTCAGGTCGTAGGGGAGCAGGAGCTCCTCGGTGTTGAGGGTGATGACGTGCTCGTCGACGTCGAGTGCGTCAGCGATGTACTTGCGGACGGCCGCCAGGGAGCAGTGGTCCTTGGTGAGCACGCAGTTGAAGCCGATGCGCGGGCGCAGCTTGACCAACGCACGCCTTATGACGTCCGGGTTGTCCAGCGGGTCCGGACCCCGGTTCTGCTTGTGCGCCGGGCCATCGTGGGAGATCGAGATCGAGAAGAGCATCTCGTGAAGCCAGTCGACCTTGGCGTCGTCAAGAAGGGAGCCGTTCGTGACCATGCCCATGTTGGCGCTCGGGAACTTCTCCCTGAGGCGCTCGGCCAGCGGCTTGAGGATCTTCCAGTAGGCCAGTGGCTCACCGCCCCAGAACTCGATGCGGTCGGGCGGAGACTTCAGCCAGTCGTCGAGACTGGCCATGAACTTGTCGATGTCCTCGATCTCGCCCTGGCTCTCGTTGGGCTGGCTGGCCTGGTTGCAGTAGTTGCAGCTGAAGTTGCACTTCAGGCCGAGCTGGATCTTCAGCGTGCGCGGGGCGTGCGACTTCGGAGCCGGGCACTCGGGGCTGGTGATGGTCGGCAGGGGAAACGCGCGGTCCCTGTACTCGAGGCCGACGCCGGCCAGGCTGACGCGCTGCCCGCTGTCTTCCCAGGCCAGGTGGCTCGTGGCGTTGTCGTAGATGAGGTTGCGGGGCGCGGAGCGCCCCTGCATGACGAAGCGGAACTTCATCCGTACTCGCGCTCCATGCGGATGGTGACATTCGTGGTGATGGTGACCCGCTCGCCAGGGCCTGGGTAGGTGTTGGTCTCGTGAAGGACGTAGCCGGGGAACAGGACCATCAACCCGGTTCTCGGGTGGATGCGGAAGGCAGCCCCGTCCTGGAAGGTCGGGTTCCGGTTCTTGAAGAGGTGCTGGGTCGGCTTGTCGTTTATCAGCGAGAGGGCGCCATCGTTCAGGCGGTCTTGCTTCTCTGGCCTGTCCACATGGGGGTAATAGACCACGGTGAAGTGGGAGCTGGAGTGCCTGTGCGCCGGGATTCTGTCGCCAGCCCTGGCGATGGCGCACAGGCAGGCGTAGTCGATGTCGCAGTCAGGCTCCGCCATGTATGCGAGCTTGATGGTGCTCAACACCATGTCCGACACTGAGCCGAGCCACCAGTTGACGGCATCTTCATTGCCGAAGCGGCGTATCAGGGGGGTATGGTCTAGCCGGCTGGAGACGAAGTGGTAGTCGTGGTCGCAGACCCTTGTGTGCTCGACAACCTTGCGCGCCATCTCGTGCAGAGACGCGTTGACACCGTCTGGAGCGACGAGGTCTGAGCCCGCCACGATCGACGGCCACAGCATGCTGAATGCCGGCTTCACAGGCTTGTCTCCGGGACCCTCTTCTCCTCTACGCCGGCGAAGTTGATTGTCATGTCGGCCACCCAGCAGACGCGGGCGTCGCCACGGAACCTGTTCGTCGCGTGGCGCACGAAGCCGGGGAAGAGGACCAGCAGGCCAGGCTCGGGCTTGACGGTGCAGTAGCGCCGCTCGGGGTGGCGCTCTCCGTGCGCGTCCCAGTCACGGCTGATCGGGCGGGGGTCTTCCAGAAGAAGCTCTCCGCCCTCTCCTGTGCTGCAATAGTAGATCGCGGCGATGTGCGACGAGCCAAGATGCGAATGCCAAGGCGTGGAGTCGTTGTCGGACTGGACGTTGACCCAGCCGATGATGTCGACCCGATACTCGCGCTTCTCCTCGTAGGCGGCGTCGATGTAGTCGCGCGCCGCGCGCACGAACATCCGGCCCATGCGGCGGACCTCGGGGTCGCTCGCGTGGGTCTCGAAGATGTTCTGCTTCGTGCGATCGAAGAAGGTCAGCGGGTTCTCGGCCATGGCCTGCGAGTTGATCTCGATAGCCTTGGCCGCGAGGCGAGCGTCGAGGGCCGGGTCCTCTCGCTTCGCCGTCCACAAATAGGTCGGCCAAAGCGGGCGCATGAAAGCCATCAGGTCACCGTGATGATGTGCTCGGCCGCCCCGGTGAAGTTCCAGAAGCCGGCCTTCAGCTTGATGGTGTCACCAGGCTGGAGGTGCATGGCGTGGAGGTCAAAGGCCGCCTCGCCGTTCTCCGTCGTCACGCGACGACGCGGCAGGTATCCGGCCGTGGACTCGAGATGAATCTCGACTGGACGGGGGACGGACGGGAATGGGAGGCCAGTCTTCGGGTCGACCAGCCGCACGACGAACCTCCCCGAGGCGTTCGGCGAGATGAGCCCTGGCCCTTCGATACCGAGGGTCGGGAGCAGCGTGCGCGACGTCTCGGGGCCGTCTTCGATCGGCAAGTCCAGGCCGATATCCATGTTGGAGATGCAGCCTAGCGGACCGATGTCGAACAGCTTCCAGACGTCGTCGTCGTCCAGGCTGTCGGCGCCAAAGCGCGCCGCGAAGAGGACGAGCTGCTGGCGGCCGTGTACGGCGGAAGCATGGCGACGCGACATCTTGCTGTTCATCGTGTCGAGGAACCGCTCCATGCCCTGGCTCAGGAAGCCGGTGTGCATGACGTTCACATGCCAGTTCTCGCGCGGGCGGAAGCCTCTGCTGAAGTCCAGCGTCACCGTCCCCATGAAGCGGAAATATCCGTCATGGCTCTCGATCTTGCCCATGACATTCGGGTGCGACAGCAAGTCCGATGCGCGCGCAAACAAGATGTTCTCGTCGCGCCTCGCGCCCTGCCACGGCTCGGTCGGAGTCTTCACTGCCGAGTCCAGGTCGGCCATGGTCATCACCTGACGAGCGTCCGGGGCTCCCCATTGCCAGGCGCGCCACAGGCCAACGACTACCTTCTGGGTGCCCGCGATGCGCCAGAAGCTGGGGAACATGTCCCTGGGCAGATTTCGTGCGTATGTCATCTGGTCCTCACGGGCAAGACACGCAGTCGGCGCAAGCGCAATTGCAGTTGCAGTCGACGTAGCAGTTGTTCGCGCCGCAGTTGCAGTTGTTCCAGTTGGAGTTCCAGATGTCGATGTCGTCGCGGTCCTCGGAGAACGTGAACGACGTCGTGATCTGGCCCCCGTTCGTCGACCAGGTCGCATTGGCCGAATAGCTGCAATTCGTCAGCGTGCCATTCCAGCTGCCGGGATTGCCAATGTAGCCATAGGGCGTGTTCCACCAGTTGCCGTCCGGCGTGTCGTAGAAGACGCCGCCGGCATAGCTGGTGCAGTTGCCGTTGCCGATCGTGCCGCCGCAGTTGGCGATGCGCGTGCGCTCGTCTCGGCGGAACTGGTCGTAGTTGCGCTCCTGCGAGTGCTGCGTGCTTGCGAGATTGTCTCGCGGGCCAGGGCCAGCTGCGGCGGAGCTGTTGCCGGGCCAGTCGACCATCGGGGCGACGTCGTGCGGGATGGCGAGTGCGGTCCGGGCCACGGCCGAGCCGCCGCCGGGGTGGTCGATCAGCGGATGCAGCTTCGCCGCACCCTGCCTCACGCTCGGGCGGGTGGGATGGTCGAGCCTTGCGGGCTCGGGGAACTCGTAGCCCCTGGGCATCAGGTGTAGTCGCCGAGACCAACGGTCACGTCGGTGCGGCTCGTCGTGGTCATGGCCGTGCCGAGTTGGCCGACCAGGATGTCGTTGGGGCCGAGCGTCAGGAACCGGCCAGGGCTGCCGTCGATCATCGGCCACTGGGTGGTGCCAAGGGCGGCGACGCTCGGGACGGAGTTGCTGTTGCCAGCGGAGGCCGGGACGTTGTGCATGGTCTGGAGCGCGACCTTGTAGAGATGGAGGTTGTCGCTCATCGGGCCCTGGTTGGTGAAAGGCGTGCCGGTCACGGCCAGGGCCGTGGCGCTGACGCTCGAGACCACGCCGAAGGCCGAGTGGTTGGCGTCGGTGAAGAAGTCGGCGTTGTTGGCCAGCATCACGATGTCGTTCACGCGCCAGCCATCGGTGATGAACGAGCCAGACGCACGGTTGATCGTGTTCTGGGTCGTCACGGTCTTGGTGGCGCCGAAGTTCGTCGGGCTGGAGAGGCGGCGGCCGATGCCGATGGACAGGTTGCGCGCCGTGCCTTCGGTCTGCGCCGCATTCAGGTAGTGGACGCGGCAGCCGTTCGGGCTCGGGCTCAGGGCCAGCAAGCGCCAGTTGGTGCTGTCGGCGGCGGCGAAGCTGTACCCCTGGATCGGGTAGCGGGCGACGTAGATCGGGGACGTTGCCATGGCTCAGTATCCTGCGGCTCGAATGAGTTGATGGGGGATTGCGCTGGCGGCCAGGTCCGACTGCTCGACCGTGTTCTTGGTGGCCAGGGCCCCGAGCGCCAGGGCGGTCCTGGCAGCGGCCGCGTCGGCGAGCGTCAGGAAGGCACGGCCATACGCAGTGGTCGCGAGGGCGGCGATGGCCGTGAGGTCGGAGTCCAGGGGTTGGGCCCCGATGTCGCTCAGGACCTGAGCGGCGCTGCGGCCGACGAAGCCGGTGGAGGTGCTGTTTAGGCGCGGGAAGTTGTCGGCGCCAAGGCTCGTGTCGGCCACCGTGCCTGGAGGCAGCGTGCCGGACAGGTCAGCCATCGCCGTGAACTTGGTGACGTCGAAGCTGACGCCAGAGGTGTGCGCGGTGGTGCAGATGTAGAGGAGGCTGCCGTTCTTCACGACGTCGAGCAGGTTGTAGACGGTGCTCGCCGTCCAGCTGCTGCGGTAGGTGTAGGCGCTAGGAGCGCCGGTCGTCGTGTTGAAGATCTGGGCCAGGATCTGGTCAAGGCGCAGGTTCCCGAACTCCACGGCCTCGAGGTAGGTGTCGAGGACGTGGCTGCCGGTCTTCGAGCTGCGGAATGACAGCTGCTCGGCTACGGGAGCGGTCGTGCTCACTTGAGGTCATGCTCCTCGATGAACCTGGCAATTCGTGCCTTGGTGAGGGCGAACTTGTCGTCCTCCTGGTACCGGCGCTCGAGGAGCGTGACCCTGCCGTTCAGGTTCTGGAGCAGGCGCTCGATCTCGGTCAGGCGGTCATCCAGGCTCGCGACCGCCTTGTGGAGGCGGTCGGCCAGTTCCATCGTCGCGCCCCTGGCCACGCCCTCGACATACAGGCGGGTGTTCGGCGGGATCATGGCAGCCAGCTGTTCGGGGCTCGGGGTCGTCATTGGGGCCTCATGGGGACAAGGTTGCCGCGATCGACTTCCTGCTGGATCTGCTCGTTGGGCTGGACGCTGGCCCCGCGCATCTTCTCCATCAGCTGGATCTTCTGGCTGGGGGACAGGCCCTGCTCGCGCTGCTCGGGCGTGATCTTGAACTGGTCGAGGTTCGAGACGCCCATCGCGCGGATCGCCTCCTCGGCGATGCGGCCCTGGTTGTATTCCATGCTGAGGCCAGTGTTCGTCAGGATGGTCAGCATGTTCATCCAGGTCTCGGGGCTGCGCGTCGGCTCGATGGGGAGCGTGCCGTCCACGACCAGGTAGTCGATGTCGCCCTGGATGTCCTGGACGTTGAAGTCCAGGTAGTCGTCCTGCACCAGCTTGGTCAGCAGGCCAGGGGTGTTGTCGCTGTCCATGCGCAGGCTGCCCTCGTAGGCGACGGCGTCCTGGATGTTCTGGACCATCATGCGGACCATGGGGCGGACCGTGAGGGCGCTGCTGATTCGGCTCAGCACGCCAAGGCGCTGGCTGCCCAACTGCGTCAGGCGCTGGATCTCGGTGGCGCTGCGGACGTCGGAGGTTGGCACGCCCTGCTGCGCATCGCTCGCGGCCGAGACGCGCTGCTTCAGGTCGGAGAGCGCGGCGATGTCGTTCCAGTGGCCACGGGTGACGTCGGGGACCTGGGCGATGAAGACGCCGTCGCCAGGCTTCACGCCAGGAAGGCTACGCACCACGCCCCACGGGTTGCGGTCGATCAGGTCGGGGATGCTCACCATGCTCGGGTCGACGAACATCAGGTTGGTGAGCGCCGCCTGCACGTTGTCGATGCGGCTGCGCAGGAGCCAGGTGGCGATGTCGTGGAGCGGCAGCAGGATGTCGTAGAGGGACTGGCCGAAGGTCTTGTGGCAGTCGTTGTGCAGGCTGCCGTAGACCACGGGGAACACCTTGCCGTAGGGGTTCACCTGCATGCGGATGACCAGGTCCTCGTCCATGACCGTGATGAGGAGCCAGATCTCGTCGATCTGCGGGACGTTGATCTCGTAGCCCGAGAGCCGGACCCAGACCTCGTCCACGATGCGGTTGTGGCCAAGGCTCCAGAAGGTCTGGTTGCCCTGGTTCTTCTGCGGCTCGTAGGGGTCGAGGCTGAGGCCACGGCCCTCTTCCTGGAGGTTGCGGTGGCTCTCCCACGCTTGGCGCGGGATTCCCATGCGGTGACGCAGCTGCGGGTAGGCGCGCAGCTTGGGGTACAGGCCGCTCGCCAGCAGGTTGTTGTAGGTGATGTGGTCGCTGAAGATGATGTACTGCGCGTGGTCCCAGTCGCCCCAGCTCACGCGCGGATCTGGGAAGGTCTTGCGCGGGTTGAAGTTCACGATCTGGTTGGTGTTCTGCGCGTTGTTCCAGTTCACCTTGGTCGGCGCGAAGCCGTAGCGGATGCCGTCGAGGATCATCTGCGCCATGCGCGCCTCGCCAGCCGTGCGGCGCATCTGCTGGTGCAGGATGCGCTCGAGGATGGCGGACGGGACCCGGCTCCTGCGGTTCATGCCCTCGAGCATGAACATCGGATTGCGGCCAGTAAGGGCCGCCATCTTGTAGGTGAGGACCGTATCGGCGATCGCCCGGGTGTCGGCGATCACGACCTTCTCGCGGAACTTCGTGGCCTCCGGCGGGACGTAGACGTCGTGCGCCCGATCTGCTTCCGTCCAGTGGTCGTAGCGCTTGCTGATCTTGTCGTAGCTCATCTTGCTGAGCTGCTTGATGTAGTCGACGACCTTCGCCTCCTGGTCCTCCGTGAGGAGAGGAGCGATGTCCTCGTAGGCCATGAGCGCATTGATGTGCTGGCTCAGGTCGACGACGACATAGTCTTCGGCGGAGCGAAGCGGCTCGTAGCGATAGCTCATGAGCCGGTTGTATTTGCTGGGCGGCCGGCGGTCGTCCTCACGGGTTCATCCAGCGAGCGCGCAGAAGATGGTTCAGGCTCGGCTGGTCGGCGGCCAGCTTGTTGAGGCTTGGCTGCGCGTCCCATGTGTCGAACGGAGATTCGGCGTTGTTGACAGGGATGCGGCTCAGGATGTCCAGGCCCATGGAGAGGGCGTCGACCTGGTCGTCTTCCTTGGCGCCAGGACCAAAGGCGGCGCACTCGGAGATGAACCCGTCAGCCCACGGGGAGCCCGTGTCCAAGTAGACCCGGCCGCCCTCGATGACCGGAGTGATGGCCTTCACGCGGGTCACCTTGTCGTGGCTGACGCCGTGCGGGATCACCGAGATGCCGGCCTGGCGGCGCAGCTCCTGGACGATCTGGGTGCCAGACGACTTGTCCTCGACGTAGAAGGCGCGCAGGCCACGGCCGCGCCACTTGGTGTTCTGCTGGCTGAAGATGCGCTTCAGGTCGGGGAACTCCCACTTGCCACGGATGATGTCCAGGATGTGGATGTCGCCGAAGCGGGTCATGCCAAGGACCATGAGCACGCTGTGGTCGTTGAAGGTCTTGGTCTTGGATGCGGTGTCGCAGCTGATGATGATGGTCATCAGCTCGGTGTGGTCAGGGGTCTCCGCATGGCGCCACCACCCAGCCTTGATGATGTTGCCGCCCTCGATGAAGGGATTCTGCTGGTAAAGGGACTCGAAGTCGCGGCGGTCGGTGCGCTCGATGTCGCGCAGCTCCTTCACGCTCTTCTGGCTCGGCCAGAGCGCCATGTCGTCGAACTCGGGGACCAGGACCTCGGACTTCGGCTTGCCAGTCTGCTGCCAGTCCTTGACCGACATGTAGTCGGGGTCGTCGATGCCAAGCTGCCAGGGCGGGATGCGGCGGCCGGTCGGCTGGCGGCTGAGGGCCCTCTCGTTGAAGTGCAGCCACTCGCCGTCCTTCCAGCTCTCCGTCGCCTGTATGCGGCCGGACAGGTCATCGGGATGCCAGCGGGTCTGGATGACGATCTCGATGGGAGGCTGGCCGTTGGGCTGCGGCTGCTTACGGGTGATGAGCGAGCCCGTGTAGAAGTTCCAGGTCTTGTTGCGGTAGGTGGCGCTCTCGGCCTCGGAGCGGTCCTTGATGGGGTCGTCGATCAGCAGCAGCTCGGCCGGGCGGCCGGTGGTCGTGCCGCCGACGCCAGTGTGGGCGACCTGGCCGCCCTTCGTGGTGCGCCAGAAGTCCTTGGCGGCGGAACGCTTGTCCAGGTCGAGCGCCAGGTCGTGGCCGCGCCTGGCCTCGCTGAAGGCCTGGAGGGTGTATGGGTGCTCCACCATCTCGCGGACCTTGGCGCCGAAGTCCTCCGCCAGGGTCCCGTTGTAGGCCACGCTCAGGCCGGCACGGCGTGGGTCCCGGGCGATGAAGTAGGCGTGGAAGCTCACGGTCACGATGGCTGTCTTGCCGTGCCGGGGAGGCCAGTTGATCATGACTCGGTGGATGCGCTCGCCCTTGGCGTTGCGCAGCTCGCCACGCTCCAGCTTGTCCAGGTCTTCGATGAGGCGGAGGTGGAACGGCTGCAGCTTCCACTCGGGGTGGTGGAGCTGGATGAAGCCCAGGAAGGATTCGCTGGCGCGCTTCAGCTTGAGGAGATGCTGGGCCGCCTCCTGCGGAGTGGTCACGGCAGGATCAGCTTGGACTTGCTGCGGAGCTGTTGGCGGGCAATCGCCATGTTGTGCTCGACAGCCTTCTGGCGGTCGGCGCCGCTCATGCTGTGGAACATGACGCGGACGAAGTGCTCGTAGCGGGCCTGGGCGTGCTTCTCGGGCGGCACGGTGCTCAGGTCGAGCTCCTGCATGGCCTTGGCGAAGTCGACAAGGCTGATGGTGGAGGGGAGTTCCATTAGCGGGGCCTCGGTTGAAGGGTGGTCTCTATCCAGGCCTTGATGGAGTAGTGCTTGGAATCGAGGAGCTTGTCGGGGCTGTAGACGATGCGGGCCACCAGGTTGCCGGCGTCGTCCAGCAGGTCGACCCCGTTGCACTCGATGATCCGGCCATCACGCTCCACTACCAGGGCTGGCCAGGTCGCATGCTTCTCGTTCTGGTGGAAGTTGTCGTTGAAGTAGAGCTTCGTCGGCAGGTTCGCCGGCTTGGACTTCTTCGATGACCTGGGCATCGACGATCTCCGACTTGGGTTGGTCGAACCAACCGCTGGGCTCGAGCTTCTTCTCGGCGATGCCAGAGGCGGCAATCTGCTCGAGCTCGGCCACGGTCAGCTCGTGGACCTTCTTCTCGGTGATGTTGATGTCGTGCCGGGTCTGGGTGATCTCGGGCACGACGCGGGATAGGGCGATCTGGAAGGCCTTGAGACGGGTCATCGACCAGTTCTCGGAGCCCTTGCCGTTGATGACGTAGTTGCGGAAGGACGGCATCGCGCCCTTCAGCACCCTAGCCAGGTCGGCACGCAGGAACTCGACGTCGGATGAAGCCAGGTCATGCCGCACAGAGTGCGGAAGGACGGGGGCCGTGGGGGCTTTCAGGCGCTTCATTGGGCGCAGGCTAATCAGCCGTTGACCCCAAAGTCGTCCCTCCAGGTCGAGATTATCGAAAATTGCTGCGCCTGGTAGGCGGCCAGGGAAGTGGCCAACGCGCTACCTCCCCGAACGGCGAAGGGGGGGCTGAGCCCCCCCTTCGCTTGAGAGGGGGGGGGTCTCATCGCGGCGCGCACAGCGCGGGAACCGCGCCTCAAGCAACGCGCTGCGCTCACATCACATTCCCCATCCTTTCGAGGGATGCGGTCCCTAAGGATTTAAGTGGTGGAAGTTCGATCCTCGGCTTCCACAACGGAAAGGGAATTCACATGTTGAACATCAGCAAGGACGTCCTCGCGGGCGTCTCGATCCTCGACCTGGTCATGCTCCTCGAGCAGGGCAAGGTCTCCAAGGACGACGCGCTCGCGCGCGCCATCACGATGGGCGCGCGTTACGCCGGCACCGGGAAGGGCCGCCGGTGGCAGACCCTCGCCCAGATGCTGGGCGAGGGCGGCAAGGTTGACGTGAAGGCGGCGTACGCCGCCTCGCGCGACCCCGCCAAGCCGGCCGCCAAGCCGGCCGCGCGCCAGACCAAGGCCGCGCCCAAGATCGACGACGCGATGGTCGACGCCATCGCGGCGAAGGTTTTCACCCTGCTGAGCGCGAAGCTCGGCCTGTGAAACAACGGGGAGCCACGCAATCGCGTGGCTCCCCTTTTTTTGTGCCTAGCGACAAGCGTCCTCGGGCGTTTGTCGGTGGGCATGACGCCCGCCACCGTGACGACCGGCAATCCTTGCCGGTAGCCGGTAACGAGAGGAGAGCGCCATGCGCTATCGCGTTCGATACTGCTACGACGACCCGAGCGTCGTCGCTCATATATCGGAGGTGTTCACGATGACCGTGAACGCCAACGATGTCGCGCACGCCATCGCGAAGTCGCGAGCCCGCGCGATGGCAGAGCTCGCCCCAGCGTATGAAGAGCCGTCGGTTGCGGCTCTGACCTTCGAGCTGGTCAGCATCAAGCGGTGCTGACCCCCACGAGCGTGGCTTCGGCCACGCTCACCGGAAAGCCGGCTGCACGCAGCCGGTTTTCTGGTGAGCAATCCTGCTCTCCAGCGTGATCTGGAGGATCACATGAACGTCAACCGTTCTCAGTACGTCGCCCTGAGCAGCGCCATTCGTGGCGCTCTCTACTGGTCAGACAGCGACTTCCCCATCCCGCACGTCATCGCCATCGAGGCGATGAACCGCGCGCTCAAGTCGAGCCGTGGCGGGGAAGTCATCAGCGCGGGTTTTATCCTGCGCCACACGCTTCGCCTCGTGGAGGCGAAGATCACGTCCATGGCCCTCCCCGGCTGGGAGGGCCGCCTCGCCGACATGGAGGCCGTCCGGCGCCGGGCGGCGAAGGCCGCCTCCAGCGACGGGAGGCGCCTCTCGGAAATCTTGCCCGAGAAGATGGTCTGGGCCGGGTACGGCCCCTCGTGGCGGCTGGGGAGCTGGCGATGAGCGATTTCATCATCGCCAGCGGGATTTTCATCACGACGTCCGCGGTGTTCACCGCGATCCTCGTGCGCCACAACACGAGGGGTGGCGGCCGATGATCTCCATCACCGGCGCGGCGATCATCGTCGCCGCCATCGCGCCCTTCGCGTTCGTCCTCGTGACGGAGCGGAGGGCCAGGGCGCACGCGAATCGCGTGCGCGATTTAAGGATTTAATCGTTGGAGCCGGGGATTTTCCCCGGTTCCCCCATCGAGAAGCCAGTCGTGCGCGGCTGGTTTCTCGATGGGCCTCCTGTCCATCCCTTACGTCGCACGCGATTCGCGCACGCGATTTAAGGATTTAATCGGTGGAACCATTCCCGGTTCCCGTTCTGAGGGAGTTTAGCATGACTCAGCAGGTTACCGTCACCACCGTTCGCAAGAACGGTGTCACCACCACGCTGCCGAACCAGCGTGAGCTCCGCACGCACGCCTCCGGCGTGCCGGTCGTCCACGTCAAGGGCGGCCTGTACAAGGCCGAGCCCATCTCGCCGACCGAGGTTCGCGTGAACCTCGACAGCGGCCTCGTCGAGGCCGTCAGCCCCTCGAAGAAGGTGTTCGAGGCGGCGCGCGCCACGGCTCCGGCGCGCAGCGAGAAGTCCAAGCGTGGCAAGGCCAAGCCGGCCGCGCAGAAGGCCAAGGCCGCGCAGAAGGCCAAGGCGGCGGAAGAGCCCGACTACGAGGCCATCGCTGCCAAGGTGCTGGAGAAGCTGAGCAACCTGCTCGGCATCTCCGCGCTCGACATCAACAAGGCCTGAGCGCGTCACCAGCCAAGGGGCGGCAGGGAAACCTGCCGCCCCTTTTCGTTGCCTATCGGAAAGCCGGCTCATGAGGCCGGCTTTCTGGTGCGCAATCTCGTTCACCAGCAAATGGGAGGACCATCATGGTTCGCCAGACATCCACTTGGCAGGTCGACTTCTGCCAGCGTCACGACGACTGCACCCGCATCGTCCCCTGCGAGACCCGCAAGGTGCTCGCCGAGACCAGCGGCCACGCGATCCAGCAGATCGAGCGCAAGCTCGATTGCCAGATCGACGTCATCAACATCCAGAACCTCGGGAGCATGGCATGAACTGGTATCGCATGCCCGTTTTCGAGCGGCCCGACAGCTGCGCTCGCGTCAAGTCGAGCACGACCGTCATCGACAAGCGCCGCATGATCCTGCTGCGCTGCGACCAGCGCGTCGGCGCGTGGCCTGCCGTGTTCCGCAACGGACACGATGGCGTCTACGGAGCGCTGGTCACGCCTCGCGTGGCCAAGCTGCTGAAGGAGGTCTCGTGATCTCCATCCCCAAGTACAACTATCGCCGCAAGGCGGGGGCCACATCGTGGTCCCCGCCGTGGCTTCGTGCCCGCGAGAAGAACCGCCGCGCCACTCGTTCCTTCGAGGTCAGCAATGGCTTCGCAAACGAGTGGATCTACGCATGCAGCCCTACGGCTGCGGCGGGGATGCTGCCGTGGTTCGCTCGCAACGTGGCGAGGATAGCGCCCTGGCATGACACGCCGAGTCACCTCGCGCCAGCCACGAATGTCATCGACATCCAGCGAGAGGGCGAGGAAGGCGGCCCGGTCGCCATGCCATCCACCACGATGTGGAGCAAGCGCAACCGCCGCATCTGGTCCCGGCAGCGATGGTTCGAGCCCAAGCACATGAGGCGACTGAAGCCGCGCTCGCCATACCCATACGAGGAGGCCACATGACCCGCAGGCAGCGCGCCATCAACAAGCGCATCGTGACGCAGCAATGGGGGCGCAAGTGCCGGTCCTACATGGCCGGCTGCGCTTGCTGCGAGGCATGGCGCCTACATCGCCAGAGCGGCGGCCATGTCCCGATCTTCGAGGAGGTCAGCGCCGCGATCGACAAGGCCAACTCGGAGGACGAGGGAGGCTGAACGACATGCAGCCGAGAGGGGGAGGGGCAACCGTCCCCCTCAAGGGTGCATG
>Ga0068877_10002727_pt1 | contig 14167 bp, 8 predicted proteins | sample NOAtaG_FD_66437 | JGI IMG/M metagenome (GOLD analysis project Ga0068877, IMG submission 66437) | Freshwater lake microbial communities from Lake Erie, under a cyanobacterial bloom - NOAA_Erie_Diel6S_1000h metaG | ecosystem: Environmental > Aquatic > Freshwater > Lake | place: USA: Ohio, Lake... | reverse complement strand
TTCACCCAGGCCCAGACCTTGGTGAAGGTCACCAACATCACCATAACAGAGAACGACCAAGTGCTCGAAGGTGCGAGCGTTACGGCTGAGATGCCCAAGGGCGAGGGTTCGGACCGCATTATCCTGTATGCCGATCAGAACATCGCGGCTGACACCTGGATCAAGGTGAACACCCACAATGTGCGGCGAAGCAGCTTGAAGGATGGGGCGGTGAACATGATGTTCGAGATCGACCTCGTGGTGAACGGCAAGAAGGATAACCGCCGGGTGGAACGCATCTTCTACGCCGGACAGGAGCGCAAAACACGCATCAGCGAGAAGTTCACCATCAAGAAAGGCCTCGATATGCGCGTGATCACGGTCTCCTACGACGCTGAGATCCTTTGAGCGGTCGCTGACCGCTAAGTCGTGCGGCCCATTCCGCACGGATGGGCTTCGCTGCTATCTTGGGGCCATGGAGCCAACACGCCTGCACGACATCCCCGAATACCAGCTGGCCAAGTACCCCAAGGACACCGCCATCGCCACCAAGGAAGGCGGCACTTGGAAGGGCTACAGCACACGCGAGCTTATTGATACGGCTGACCGCATCGCGCTTGGCCTGATGGCATTGGGCGTTTCACCTGGTGACAAGGTGGCGATCGCCAGCGGCAACCGCAGTGAATGGTGCGTGGTGGACCAGGCCATCCTCCGCATCGGGGCCATCGGCGTGCCCATCTACCCCACCAGCAGCGCGGAGGACTACGGATACGTGCTGGAACATTCAGGCAGTAAGGTGATCTTCAGTGCGAATGCCGAGATCCACGAAAAAGCCGTTGCAGCGAAAGGAACCGCCCACCAACTGGCCCATCTGTTCACCTTCGACAGGGTGCCTGACGCCCGCCACTGGACAGAGGTGGCCGCGCTGGCCAGCGATACCGACCGCCCCACCCTTCAACGGTACAAGGACCAGGTCAACAACGACGACCTGGCCACCATCATCTACACCAGCGGCACCACCGGCAGGCCCAAGGGCGTGATGCTCACCCACGGGAACATCCTGAGCAATGTGATGGCCAGCACCACGCGCTTCCCGGTGGACAGCAATGCACGTTGCATCAGCTTCCTGCCCCTTTCCCACATCTATGAGCGCATGCTCATGTACATGTACCTGTACAACGGCGTAAGCATTCATTTCCAGGAATCGCTGGACGATCTGGGCGACCGCATCCGCGAAGTGGCGCCGGACGTGTTCACCGCCGTGCCTCGGCTGCTGGAGAAGATCTACGACAAGATCGTGGCGAAGGGCGATGCGCTCACGGGAGTGAAACGCAAGCTCTTCTTCTGGGCGCTGGACCTGGGGCACCGCTACGAAGTGCATGGCCGCAGTGCGTGGTACAACATCCAACTGGCGTTGGCCCGCAAGCTGATCTTCAGCAAGTGGCAGGCGGCCCTTGGCGGCAACACCCGGGTGGTGGCCAGCGGTAGTGCGGCACTGCAGCCGAGGCTCGCGCGGGTCTTCAACGCGGCCGGTATTCCGGTCATGGAAGGCTACGGCCTCACCGAATCATCGCCGGTGATCTGCGTGAACGACCTGCGCAACGATGGGCTGCGGTTCGGTTCCGTGGGCCGCCCCATACCAGGCGTGCAAGTGCGCATCGCCGAGGACGGTGAGATCCTCGCCAAAGGACCCAACATCATGGTGGGGTATTACAAGGATGAGGAAATGACCAGGCAGACCATCGATGACGACGGGTGGCTGCACACCGGCGACATTGGCGAGATCACCGCCGAAGGATTCCTGCGCATCACCGATCGCAAGAAGGAGATCTTCAAGACCAGCGGCGGAAAGTACGTGGCGCCACAGGTGATGGAGAACAAGTTAAAGGCCTCACGCTTCATCGAACAGGTGATGGTGATCGGCGAGAACCGCAAGTTCCCCGCTGCGCTCATCGTACCCGAGTTCAACTTCCTGAAGGACTATTGTGAGCGCAAGGGCATCCCCTTCACCAGCCGCGAGCAGGTCATTGCCGACCAACGCGTGGTGGACCGCATCTTCCGCGAAGTGGAGACCGCCAATCAAGGCCTGGGACAATGGGAACAGGTGAAGAAGATCGCCCTGCTGCCTGCCGAGTTCACTATCGATGGGGGTGAGCTGACCCCTACGTTGAAATTGCGCCGGAAGCCCATCCTGGCGAAGTACGACCACGAGGTGGAAAGACTCTACACCGAAGGGGGAGGCGCCTAACTTTGCACTCCCTTAACATTCCGTTGATGACCCGTACCTTCCTGTTCATTTTGATCGCTGTTGGACCCTTGTTGACCGCTTGCAACAAAGAGCCCGGCGAAGGCGGCAAGGCCGAGATACGGGGCACCATCTACGAACAGCGCTACGGCACTTCCGGCAACCCGCAAGGAGAGGCCTATCCGATCGCGGAACAACGGGTCTACATCATCTACGGGGACAACGAATTTGCCGACGATGACACCCGTACGGGACCCAATGGCGAGTTCCGATTTGCCTGGCTGCGCAAGGGCTCCTACCGCATCTACACCATGTCGGAGTGCATTGAATACACCAATTGCACCGAGGCCATCTACCGAACGGCCGAGATCGGTGACCGCAAGGAGGTGTTGAACCTGGAACGGATCACCACCCGCAATTACTGATGCTGCAGACCTCGTTCGGGCCGTTCATACTTTTGGCGCTGCTGAGCGGGCTTCCCGCCTTTGCGCAAGAACCATTGCGCCCGGATACACGACAAGAGCTCTGGACCAGCATCGGTGTGCGCGGCAAGGTGCCCGTTTTCCTCCACCCCATCGTAAGTGACGAAGTGATCCGCAGGCTGCGTTTCAGCGGTGATCTGGGCTACCGCTCCGCGGATGTTTTCTTCGCCGGGCGGCAGATCTATGTGGACCTCGGAGCGCGCTACAAGCTGAAGGACTGGTTGAACGTAGGTGCCGAGTTCCGCAATGCCCATCGGCCGGACGGCACCGTACGCAACAGGCTTGGGCTCATGGCCGATCTATCGCATGATGTTGATCGGCTCTCGCTCGGATACCGCTTCACCTACCAACACAATTTCCTGGAATGGGGACAGGTGCGCGAAGTCTTCCGCAACCGATTTGAGGCCGGGTACAACATCCCCAAATGGAAGCTCGACCCCGCGTTCAGCGTGGAGTTCTTCACCTGGGCCGGCAACAAGGGACTTTCCTACTTCGGCACGCGTTACAAGCTCGGCACCGAATGGTCGCCCGGCAAAGGCCAGGCGCTCAACCTCGCCCTGATCTACGATCGTCAGCGGGACGTGGCCTGGCCCGTGTACCGGTTGATCTACTCCGTGGACTACGTGATCTACCTGAATAAATTCTGACATGGCGAGCGGCAAGGGTCCCTCCTTCCTGGTGCGCATCCTTCTGTTGCTCGGTGTTTTCGCGGCGGCCGTAACGGCCGGGTATTTCATCATACGCCCAGGTGCCGAACTGCCCGTCTACCACCCGGCCCAATTGGACCCGCGGTTGGTGGACCCCAGCGTGCGCGGCACCAGCGGCGAACATCACATCCTCGACTTCGCGCTCGTTGATCAGAACGGTGACACCATGCGCCTCCCGGACGTTGGCGACCGCATCATCGTGGCCGACTTCTTCTTCACCACCTGCGCCACCATCTGCCCCAAAATGACCGTGCAGATGGCCCGGGTGCAGGAGGCCTATCGGGACGAGGACCGCCTGATGCTCCTATCCCATTCCGTGACACCGGAGATCGATAGTGTGCCCGTATTGGCGGCGTATGCCCAACTGCATGGTGCCGATCCGCGACGTTGGCGCCTGCTCACCGGCGATCGCAAACAGATCTACCACCTCGCACGCCGTTCGTATTTCGCGGCCCTGGACGAGGGCGATGGCGGACCGGACGATTTCGTGCATACCGAGAACTTCGTGCTGGTGGATCCGCAACGTCGCATCCGTGGGTTCTATGATGGCACGCAGCCTTCCGACGTGGACCGTCTGCTGGGCGACATCCGCAAGCTGTTGGACGAGCAGGAACGCTGAGCCGGCAGGCCTTACTTTCGCGGCCCGCCTCCCTGCTGGCCCCCGCCCTATGAACGTCCTTTCCGTTGAACGCCTTGGCAAACGCTACGGGCCACGCCAGCTCTTCAAGGATATCTCCTTCGGCCTGGAGAAAGGGCAGAAGACCGCCATTGTAGCCCGCAACGGTACGGGCAAGAGCACCCTGCTCAAGTGCATCGCGGGGATCGAGACCCCGGACGAAGGCATCGTCACGTTCAACAAAGGACTGCGTATCGGCTACCTGGACCAGAACGTGGTGATGACCGGCTCACACACCATGGTGGACGAGATGCTGGACCAGGACGAGCCCGTGACCAATGCGATCAGGGCCTATGAGCATGCCGTGGCCAGGCATGTGGACGAACGCACCATGCAACAGGCCGTGGACCGCATGACCGAGCTGAACGCCTGGGACCATGAGGCCCGCGTGAAGAGCCTGTTGTTCCGTTTCGGTCTTCGTGACATGGAACAACCCGTGAACACCTTGAGCGGCGGCCAGCAAAAGCGCCTCGCCATGGCCAAGGTGCTCATCAACAAGCCGGATGTGCTCATCCTCGACGAACCCACCAACCATCTCGACCTGAACATGATCGAGCAGTTGGAAGAGGAGTTGAACACACCCAACATGACGTTGCTGCTCGTCACGCACGACCGGTATTTCCTGGACAACGTGTGCGACGAGATCATCGAGATGGAGTTCGGGGAGTTCACCCGCTTCAAAGGGAACTACAGCTACTATGTGGAGAAGAAGGCCCTGCTCGATGAAGTGCGCGATGCCACGCAGCAACACCTTCGGGGCCTGATGCGCAGCGAGCTGGAGTGGGTGCGCAAGATGCCGAGGGCACGCGGCACAAAGAGCAAGAGCCGGCTGGACAAGTTCGACGAGATCAAGGCACAGGCCACGCGGAAGTTCGACCGCGACGAGGTGAAGATCGATGTGAAGACCGAACGGCTGGGCGGCAAGGTGATCGAAGCGCGAAACCTCACCAAGAGCTTTGGCAGCAAGGAAAAGCCGGAGAGCTACAGACCGATCGTCGCGCACTTCAGCTATTCGCTTAAACGCGGTGATCGCATTGGCATCGTTGGACCGAACGGCATCGGCAAGAGCACCTTCATCGAACTGCTCGTGGGCCGCTTGAAGCCGGACCAAGGCACCGTGAGCATCGGCGACACCGTGATCCTCGGCACCTTCGACCAGAAGGGTCTGCAACTGAGCGACGACAAGCGCATCATTGAGGTGGTGCGGGACATCGCAGAGGTGATCCCCCTGAACAAAGGCCGCACCTTGACCGCTTCAGGATTGCTGGAACGCTTTCTCTTCGACAAGGAGAAGCAGTACCAGTACGTCAGCACCCTGAGCGGTGGTGAGAAGCGCCGCCTCTACCTGTGCACGGTCCTGATGAAGAACCCGAACGTCCTCATCCTCGACGAGCCGACGAACGACCTTGACATCCCCACGCTCTACGCGCTGGAGGAATTCCTCATCGACCTCGACATCTGCCTGTTGATCGTGAGCCACGACCGCTTCTTCATGGACAAGCTGTGTACCAAGCTGTTGGTGTTCGAAGGCGACGGCAAGATCAAGGAATGGGTGGGCAGCTACACCGAATTGCGCGAGTCCCAGAAACAGAAAGCCGCCCAACAACAGGTCGCCAAGCGCGAGGAGACTGCGCAACGGACCACCATCGAAGTACAACAGGCTCCGTTGCCTGCACGGAAGAAGCTCACCTATGCCGAACGGCTCGAGCTCCAACGCATCGACAAGGAGATGCCCAAACTGGAAAAGCGCAAGGAGGAACTGCTCCACATCATGTCACAAGGTGGCACCGACCACCATGCCATCATGGAACGTTCCATTGAACTGGAGCGGATCGTTGCCGAACTGGAGCGCATGACGGACCGCTGGTTGGAACTGAGCGAAAAGGCCGACTGACCCGGCCGCTCTTGGAAGACACCGATCAGAACTTGGCGCAAGGGACGATACGCCGCTTGGCCGCCGAGCGCTTCTTGTGCGACTGTGCGATCTCGTAGCCCAACGTGATCTCGTGCGCACCGCCACTATGCGTGGCCAATCGGCTGATGGTGATGTCGTAGCTGTATCCAACGCGCAGGTCGTTCACCAACAGTCCCACGAGCACTGCGACCGCATCGTTGTTCGCGTAGCCTTCATCGTAGCGCTTGAGCACCGGTATTCCGCGGTACCATAGTCCTGCATAGAAAGGGGCGCGTTCAAAATACCCCCCCAGATCAAGCTGGTCGTACTTGTCCTGCGAGCGATAGTTGAAGGCCAGCACGATGTTCTGGGCATGCTCGCGTATCACAGGGGTCCTTACGCTCATACGATACCCACCATGCATGCTGAACTTGCGTGGTATCCGCGCTTCGTTCAACAACAGCGATTGGTTGGGACGGTTCAGGTGATGAATGGCCGCACCCAACCAAAGTTTGGGCGTGAAGAAGAGAAGACCGGTGCCCACATCCGCGTAGCTCACACTGGTGCCCTGCATGTTCTCGTAGGTCCCCACCGTGCCGCCACGGGCCAACTGGTCCCCGAACACCAGACGCGTGTAATCAACGGCATGGTTCACCCAGCCCACCTGCAGTGCAGGGCGCAGGAAGACCTTTCGCTTCAGCTCGATCTCGTAGGCATACTGGCCGGAGACACTGGTATAGCGGAGCGCGCCGGAACCGGAGCGATCGTGGTTGACCAACAGCCCGAAACCACTGTTCATCTCGCTCACATAATGGTCCACGGCGAAGTTGGTCGTAACGAACGCACCGGGGATGGAGGGCCACTGATCACGGTACGACATTCCCAAGCGTGTTTGCAGACCCGTACCTGCAAACGCCGGACTGATATACGTGGGTGTTGCATAGAACTGCGTGACCTGCGCATCCTGGGCCCTCATCAGGACCGGGAAGCACACGCCGAACAACAGTGCTATGAGGTAACGTTCACTCATTCCGGGTCAATCGATCAAGCGATACTGAGGGCACCAGCAAGATGTCCATGGAGGTCTCATTGGACCCGTCCTCACCCAACTGGGCCTTCAGGCCACTTCGTTGCACCAGATAGCCAGGGGCCTCCACCGTCAAATTGTAGCGCTGTCCTGGATGAAGTACGAGCAGGAACCTTCCCGTGCGCTCGTTCGAGTTGAACACACCGATGATCTCCTCACTGAGCTCATCAGTGACCAGGATCCGTGCCTTGATGGGTTCCTCGGAGGCATCGGCCACCACGCCGCGCACCACCAGATGGTCCAGCTGGCTGCCCGGGAAGATCACTTCGTAGATATCCTGTTGACCAAGCCCACCGGGACGCTCACTGGAGAAATAACCGGTGAAACCGTCGGCGCTCAGGCTGAAATAGATGTCGTCGTTCACCGTGTTCAACGGATAGCCCATGTTCTCCGGCAGGCTCCATCCGTTCATGTCCGCATCGATCAAGGTGGTCTTGAAGATGTCGTAGCCGCCCATGGTGGCATGTCCATTGGAGCTGAAGAACAAGGTGATGCCATCACTGTGGATGAACGGAGCATCCTCATCGAACGGGGTGTTCACCATGGGGCCCAGATTGAGGGGCAGGCTCCACTCACCATTGGGTAACCTCCGAATTCGGTATAGGTCCCGGCCGCCATACCCGCCCGGACGATCGCTGGTGAAATAGATCTCCTGGCCACCGGGAGCGATGCTCGCGCTCGGCTCATGCGACTTGCCGTTGATCTTGTCCGTCATCAACACGGGTTGCTGCCAAGCACCACCCTGAAGGCGGCATTCGAACAGGTCGCCGCTCACCAGGTCCTTCTGGGTGCGGTAGATGATCATGCTACTGCCGTCCGGATCAAGACCTACGGTGGCATCATGCACCAACGAATTCAATGGAGCGCCCACGTTCCTCGCGGTCCCCCACACGTCATCGACCCGTTGTGCCATGTAGATGTCCTCATAGTATTGCCCGGTCATGTCCTTTGCACGGCCCATGCTACCCTCGCGGCGTGAAGTGAAGTACATGGTGTTCCCATTGGCGGTCACCAACGGGCAGTAGTCGTGCGCGCTCGAGTTGACCGACGCACCCATGTTCCGGATGCGCAGGTCCACTGGTCGTCTCGTGAGTTCTTTCGCGGTAACGGCCATGGCTATGCGACGGTCCACCTCCTGGTCCTTCACAGCCCTGTAATGCAGTTGCCTATAGTGTTGAAGGAGATCGGCCGCTTCATCAAAGCGCTGGGCACGATGGCAAAGCAGTGCCAGTTCATAGTGCGCTTCCGTGTGCCCCCCTTGCACCGCCCGCTCCAGGTAAGGCACCGCCTTGTCACGCTGACCCGGCAGGTTCACCAGGCACAGACCATACTCGTAGTAGACCTCCACGAAGGTGGTATCCACGGGCATGAGCCGCTTGTACAGCTTTGCGGCCTCCTGGTAATCCTCGGCCGCAAGCATGGCCTTGGCCTGGTCCAGCAACTGGTTGTGCGGACGCTTGTAGTTCTGGGCCTGCGCAGACGATCCGAGCAAGGCCACCAGTAGCAAAGTAGAGAGCGTGCGTTCCATTGTATCAGCGCAATAAGGTGACATCCCCCTTCAGCACGGTCTCACGACCATCACTGAACGTGGCGTGACATTTCCAGACGTAGACATCCTGCTTTGCAGGGCGGCCACGGTACCAACCATCCCAACCAATGGCCACATCCTCCGAGACGAACAGGAGCTCGCCCCATCGGTTGAAGATCTCGAGCCGGTAGTTCTCAACGCCCTCATGGACAGGGAAGAACACATCATTATCATATCCGCGTGGATCGTAAGCACCGCCGGTCGGGCCACCGCTACCCGGCGTGAACGCGTTCGGGAAACGGATGTCACCGCTGGCTATCGCCGTGGTAGCGCTTTCCAGCATGAACGTGTCCGGGCAATTCCATTCATTGTTGGCCATCAGGACCACATCATAGTCGCCAGCGGCCTGGTAATAGTGGACCGGGTTGAACGTGGTGTACGTTGTCCCGTCGCCCATGTCCCATAGAAAACTGGTCCCGTTGGCGGAGAGGTTATAGGTGAAGACCGGCTGAGTGGGAATGACCACCTCTTCCGGCTGAAGAACGAAGAATGCCGTGGCCGTGGGATGGACCACCACCGAATCCACCTTTACAGCCGTGCTGACGCCGCCACCAATGCCATACGCAGTGAGCGTCACCGTGTAGGTCCCGGGGACGTTGTAGGTATAGGTCGGTTCGTCCGCAGTGCTGGTCCCTCCATCTCCGAAATTCCATTGATAGCTGAGCCCTTGGAGCGAGGTGTTATCGAAGGAAACCGTTAACGGGGCACAACCCTCGCCCTGGCCCAGGAAGCTGGCCGTTGGCAAGGGTGGTGTGATCACGACCTGCTGAGAGGCCGTATCCGTGCAGAACGTGCCGGAAACGATCAAGGTAATGGTGAACGTACCCCATGTACCATAGGTGTAGGACCCTGGCGCTTGCAGGCTGGAGCCTCCACCATCGCCAAAGCTCCAGCTATGCGCCCAGTTCCCGGGAGCACTGTTGTTCGTGACCGTGACGGTCGCATTGGGATACTGCTGTGCGAAGGGCGTGGCCATGAACGCGGCACTGGGCACCGGATAAACGTTCACCTGTCGGGTCATGGTCGACACACAGCCATAGGGCGAGGTGGCCGTGAGGGTAATGGTGCGGGTGATGTCGAACAGCGTATTGTTCACATAGGTGTAAGCGGGCGCATCGCCCACCAGGGTGATGCCATCCCCCATGTCCCAGACGTAGCTGGAAGCACCGCTGCTCTGGTTCACAAGTACGACCTCCACCGGTGAACAGCCTGCCTCGTTCACGGTGAACGCCGCAGTGATCGCAGGGTACACCTGGATGGGGGCGCTCACCGTATCGGAGCAACCGAATGCCGATGTGGCCACCAATGTGGCGTTAAAGACCACGGGTGTGCTCGACGGGTGCGAATAGCTATGCGATACATTCCCAGGGCCTCCGCTCACCGTTCCACCGTCACCGAACTGCCAGTCCAGCTGCACCGCTCCGATGCTCAGGTCCTGGAACGGCACCAACAAGGGCTGGCAACCGCTTACAAGGGCTGGCACGAACTGGGCCAGCGGTTGTGGATGAACACGTATCAGCGCGCTCGCGGTATCCGCACAACCGAAGTTCGACGTAACGACCAACGTGGGCGCGAACAACACGTCCGCGAGCCCCTGGTTGAAATACGTATGGAGCGGCGAGGGGGCCGTGGAGTACTGTCCATCGCCGAACATCCATGCGTAGGTGGAGGCCCCGCTCGAGACGTTCACGAACTGCACCGGTAAAGGTGCACAACCCACCGAATCCGATACAAAGGCCGCCGTCACATCCGGGTAGATCTCCACCGGCAGCGCCATGGCACTGGTGCAACCGTGCACCGTGGTCGCGGTCAGGCTTACCGTTCGGAGCACCGCACCCGGGCCAGCATAGTTGTACCAGGTATGCTCATGAACCGCAACGCTCGTATCCGAGACGACGCCATCCCCATAGTTCCACGAGAACATATCGGCACCGGTGGACAGGTTCGTGAGCTGTGCTGTCAGCGGATGGCACCCTTGCGTGTTGGAGAGCGTGAACTGTGCAGTGGGGTTCGGATACACGGTGACCGAGGCCGTTGCGGTATCCACACAGCCGAAGGCGTTGGCACCCAAGAGCGTGACCGGAAGCACCAACTGGTTCGTGGTGCTATTGATGTAAGTGTGTGTCGGCGAGGGCCCGGAGGCGGTCGCCCCATCACCGAACGACCACTGATAATTCACAGCACCAACTATACTGGGGAAGGTGACCGTGAGCGGGCTGCAACCGCTATCAGGCTGTGCGACGAACGTGAAGTTCGGCGTAGGATAGACCATCACCTGCTGAGAAGTGCTCGCCTGACAGCCGGCCGGTGAATAGGCCGTGAGGGTGATGGTGTGGATATCCAGGAAGAACGTGTTGTTCACGTAGGTGTGCGATGGAACGGGATCAGTGCTCGTGGTGCCATCCCCGAAGTCCCAGAGGTAGGTGGTCGCACCCGTACTGTTGTTCACGAAGTCGACATCGAGCGGCGCGCAGCCGGGCTGGGCATTGTGTGTGAACGCAGCGACCACCCCTGGAGCTACCGTTATGTTCTGAAGCGTGGTGTCCGCGCAACCGAAGGGTGATGCGGCGATCAACTGGACCGTGAAAACGGTATCGCTCGAGGTGGTGTTCAGGAAAGTGTGAGCGGCATCCTGGTCCGTGGAGCTCCCACCATCACCGAACGCCCAACTGTACAATGTTGCATCGCTGCTGTTGTTGGTGAAGTTGACCGGGAAGGGGGAACATCCCAGCACGGCGTCGGGCGTGAACGCAGCGACCGGCCGGGGCTGCACGCTCACCCACTGCACACCGGAGTTACCGCAATAGGGCGTCGCAACGGCCAACGAGATCACGTAAGTACCTGCGCTGGCGTACTGATGCGTTGGCGACTGCAACGAGCTGGTCGTCCCATCGCCCAGGTCCCAGGCCCAGCTGATCACCGGATTATCCGCGTCCGTGCCAATGACCGGCGTGAACGTGGCCACTTCGCCAAAGCAGAGGTTGGTGACCTGTATGCCCACCGTAGGCGGTGCGTAGACATGCACCACTTGAGATACGCTATGCGTGCAGCCCAGTGCATTGGTGACCGTGAGCATGATCGTGCGATCTCCTGGTCCGATGTAGCTGTGCGGCGGAGGCGAGCCCAGGGTGCTGGTGGTACCATCACCAAAGTCCCAGAAGTGCGACACGGCACTGATGGATGAATTGGTGAGGGTGACGGTGATCGAATCACACGCTGCATCCTGATCAATGGTGAATGCGGCCGTGGGTCTCGGCAGCACCGTAACGACCACGGTCGCCGTATCCGCACAACCTGCCGTGGCGCCTTGGATGCTCGCCGTGTAGGATACCGTGTATGTACCAGGCGTGTTATACGTGAACGCCTGATCACCGGCACCGGTCCACTGGAAGCCGCCTCCCGTGCCATAGTTCCATTGGAAGTAATTGGCACCGCCCGTGGTGGTCTGGTCGAAGAAGGCGGTCTCACCAGCACAGATGGTATCGGGCGTTACCGTCAACGACACCGAAGGCGGTGGCACGATGTTGATGGTGATGAACGCGGTGTCAATGCCGCAGTAGTTGCTGTCCAGGAGCATCACCTCGTAGGTGCCGATGCCGGGGTATTGGATGGTACGTGGGAAGGTGGGAGGCCATGGTGTCCAATCGATGATGGAGTCCTGACCGGTGCCCCAATAGTCGCCGAAGTTCCAATACTCGTAGCGTTGGAAGATGTTACCCTGTTGGAAACAGTTCCGCTCCGTGGTGTTCGCGAAGGTGACCGTGCGGTCAGGCCAGCAAAGCAGGGTGGCGCTCGCGGCGATGCTGGCATCATCGATATCCCAGATCCGAATGGGATTGAAGGTGGCGAAGCTGGCCCCACCCTGCAGCGTGTTACACGTGTTCTCGGCGGTGAGGGTGACGGTTGTCTCGCAATCCACCGTGCCCTGCTGATAGGTATGGGATATGGTCTGCCCCCAGTTCGTGTGATCGAACGTGAGCAGCGGTGATCCATCACCGAAATCCCAGGTGAACACCGTGTTCGGGGACACGTTCGTGCTGCTATTGATGAACTCCACCGCGTGGGGTGCACAGACCTGCGTAAGCCCACCGATCGGTATCTGTATGGAAGCACTGGTGCTCTGCTCCATGGTGAGCACACCCGTGACCACGCAGCCCGTGGACACCTCGGTGAACGTGACCGTGTAGGTGGCCACCGTGCCGGGATATACGTGACTGACCGTGAGCGGGGGCATCAACGCTGCACCGCTCTGCAACGGACCTCCATCGCCCCAATCAATGGTGTAGGGACCCACTGTTTGCGGCGTGGCGATGAGCAACGTGTAGGCCGTACCCGAACAGCTGTACCACTGCGGCGCGGCCACTGGCACACCGTAGTAATCATACAGGAGCGGGCACTGGGCAACACCCGCCATAGAGGCGAATGCGGCGATCAGCGAGGCAAGCTGGCGATACACGTGATGGATGCTCGTGCCCCTCCTACGCCGGGAAGTGGTGAAAGGATACATGCGCAGTGGCCGGACGACGACAAAGCCCCGGTAAATACCGATGGACAGTCCCACATGACCGGCCGAAGCGAACCCGATCGCAAGACCGACGTAGAACGGTTCTGAACTCCCATCTCACGGAACCATGCAACACTTCGACCTGTGCGTGATCGGCGGCGGACCTTCGGGATATGCGGCGGCCATGCGTGCCTTGGACCTTGGCAAGCGCGTGCTCCTGGTGGAACGCGACCGCATTGGTGGCACCGGCATCTATAATGGTGCGCTCACCTCCAAGACCATGTGGGAGATCGCCCAGCGCGTGTCGAGCACCAACGAACTTATGCGTGACCGGGGACGGGAGCCCTTCCGCCTGAGTTGGGAAGAAGTGCAACGCACCGTGAACGAGGCCGCCTTCGAACGGAAGCACCTCCATGCCTGCCACATGCAATTGCTGGGGACGACCGACCCCGGTGCGTTCCGACATGAACGAGGACGGGCACGTTTCACCGGACCACGGACCGCGCGCATCGAGCGCAACGACCATGCAATGGACATCAGCGCCGATCACTTCATCATTGCCACGGGCAGCCGTCCACGAAGCCTGCCCATCATAACGACCGATGAACAGCGGATCCTCTCCAGTGACGGCATCTTCAACCTCGAGGAACAACCGAAGAGCATCGTGATCATCGGTGCCGGGGTGATCGGCTGTGAGTTCGCCACCATCTTCGCCAATCTGGGTGGCACTCGCGTTCATTTGATCGACCGAGCGGAGCGTATCCTGCCGTTCGAGGATGCCGACGTGAGCGAGCTGATCGCCCGCAACCTCGAACGCAAAGGCGTGGTGATCCACCGAAGCTCGAAATTGGAGCGCATCGGCCTGGTGGAGGGTGGAGTGGAATACACGCTCAGCAACGCGGATGGCCGCACCGAGACCGTCCAGGTGGAAAAGGCATTGCTCTCTGTTGGGCGTATGGCCAATCTGGACGGCCTTGGCCTCGAGCTCACCGGCCTACACCTTGA
>Ga0068877_10002720_pt1 | contig 14175 bp, 12 predicted proteins | sample NOAtaG_FD_66437 | JGI IMG/M metagenome (GOLD analysis project Ga0068877, IMG submission 66437) | Freshwater lake microbial communities from Lake Erie, under a cyanobacterial bloom - NOAA_Erie_Diel6S_1000h metaG | ecosystem: Environmental > Aquatic > Freshwater > Lake | place: USA: Ohio, Lake... | reverse complement strand
GATCGCTTCCATCGAACTTATGCAGCCCGCTCAATTGCAGCAGCGCTGGGCACGCCTGCGCGACGAGGCGGTCAAGCGCTTCTACATCAAGGGCCCCCGCGAGGCGCTCTTCATCAAGGACAAGTTCCTGCAGGAATGCGGCTGGAAGACGGCCTCGAGCGCGTCCTACAAGCTACGTAATCCCCTCAGCGGTATGGGCCACAAGATATTCTTCGTCCCGGTCCCGGGCGCCAACCAGGCGCAGGTTCGCATGGGCCGCTACCTCGCGGGCACGGAGGCGCGTGACCCCGATGAACGCATGTCGCTGGCCGCCGACTACCTGGGCGGCGGCTTCACTTCCCAGCTGGTGCAGAAGGTGCGCGTGCAGCGCGGTCTGACCTACTCCGTGGGGGCCTACGCCAGTCTCCAGGCGGAGTACGGCCGCGCTGGCATCAATACCTTCACCAAGAATGAGACGGTGGCGGAGCTCCTGGCGCTGATCCGCGAGATTCTGAAGACTAACTCAAGCGCCGCCGGCATCAAGGTCGAGGACCTCACCCACATGAAGAGCTACGTGGTGGGCAACTATCCCTTCACCTTCGAGGGCTCCGACAAGTTCCTCGCCCAGCTCATGCAGCTCGACCACCTGGGCGAGCCCATGGAGAAGCTCTACCTCTTCCCCCAGCGCATCAACGCCCTCACGGGCAAGGAGCTGGCGGAGGCGATCGGGCGCATGTTCACGTGGGAGGAGCAGGTCATCGTGGTGGTAGGCGATCCGTCGATCCGCTCGCAGCTGGAGAAGTTTCGGCAGGTGGAAGTCGTGAGGCCGGAGACGCTGCTTTAGACGGTGACTGGCAGTCAGCGTAACCGGCGGTTTCCTGGCAGGTACAAACTATGCATTAGGAGGTATGGGGCATTCTTTCCACTATCATTGGGAGAACAACAACTGGAGGCCCTATGACTTTCGGACTATTCTCTAAAATTTTCGTTCTAGTGCTTTGTATCTACTCAATTAATGGCATGGCCCAAGAGTCGTCGGATAAGCTGCAAACCGCCTGTGAACTTTCGAATCGGCCTCTAACACGGACGGAGCAGCGGGACTTCCGGGGGGTTGGGGAAGTCTACGAGATCACCCTGCGAGATGCGCTCTTGCGAGCCTCCGTAGCGTGTCGGGATGCCGGCTTCACCAATTGCCAGGAAATCGAAGACGCAAATGACAATGTCGTTACGCTCCGGGGCACGCGCACCGTTGCACTCACGCGTCAGGAAATCCGCCAAGCCTCTTGCGCGCGGGCCGGCCTTTGCTACGATCTTGCCATCGTGTCGTCAGATGCCAGGGCCTTCGAATACATGCAACTGGCCGAGCGCGTCCGCTCCGGGTATCGCTGTCGCAATTTTTGAGCGCAGTGATTCAGGTTTCGGCCGTCTCCGCGTCCATGTCCACCACCGCGCCGGGATAGATCACGAGCTTCCCGGCGCGCAGGACGCCCTTGAACTGGCATCCTGGACGCAGAGATAATGTACCCGTGCAGTGAACCGTGCCATCTAACTGCCCGTGTACTTCCAGATCGTGAGCGTGCACTTCGCCCTTCACCTTCGAAGAGCGATCCAACACCAGGCGACCTTCGGCCGGCCCGTATAGCGTGCCCACCACTTCCCCGGCGACGTTGCTGGGCCCGCTCAGTCGCAGCTCACCCTCAATGCGGCTATCGCGTCCGACGACGTTGAAGAGAGTGTGGCGAAAATTATCAATTTCCATCAGGGGCCTTCGGTAAGGGAGAGTTCCTGGTTCATCAACAGGTCGCCTTCGCGACTGAAGGCCAGGAATACGTACCGTGCGCCGGCGGAGGCAGGAAAGGTGGCTTGCACGGGACGCAGACGCGAGACCGCGAAGGTCTCGCCCGTATCGAAGCGCACACCCTGGGCGAAGGCGTCGGCGGGAGCAGCAGGGTAGAGGCCCATGCCCCCAGAGCGGTACTGCACGAGGAAGAGGTGACCACTGACCTTCTCGGACTCGCCTAGATTGCTGACCAGATTGAAGTTGATGGCCGTGTTTTCAGCTTGGGCGACCATGCGGAGGTCTTCGATGCGGAGCAATTTTTTGGCGGTCAAATCTTGCGAAGCGAAGGGGCGGCGGATGGGGCCGAGCCAGGCCTCGGTGCCTGCGCTACCCGCGGAGGCGATTTTGGTTTGCATCTGCTGCAGTGAGGTTTTGAGCGCACTGGCCTCTTGCTCGAGCGCCTGGATGCGTTCGGCCGAGCCGTCGAGCGCCTGCGGAAGTGCGGTGCGGCTGCGCGGCCCCCACCACCAGCCGATCGCGAGCAGCAAGAGTGTGGTCGCCACCAGCGCCAGCGGCGCATAGGTGGTGAGCTGGCGCAGCTGCGCCTTGGGCATCACGACGAGGCGGGGCGGGTCGGGGGAGTCGTTGACGATGAACTGCAGGTCGCTCTGTTCTTTCTCAAGCATTCCGCATCACTCTTTGAAGTAGCGCGGGCCGGGCGTGAAGGCGAGCTTCTCGTTCTCGGGAAGCCTCTCCCACAGTTCGGCGACGATCTTCCAGTCGTAGTCACCGTTGCGCTGGAGGTAGAGGGTCTTCTTGCCCGCGTCATTGATGACGGCGGAGCGGTAGTCCTGGCGGAGGGTCACGACGGCGTAGTCCTGGGCGACGGTGGCGGAGACGGCGTCGAGGCGGATCTGCGGCTTGTCGGGCCGGGAGAAGACCGCTTGCTTGTAGCTGCGGTAGGAGCCGTAGCCGCCCTTGCTGCGGTCCTTGAAGTTGTTTTGATGGTAGTGGGAGATGTAGTCACCGAAGCGCTTCTCCTGCCAGGCGCGACCCCACTCCTCGACGGTGCGGCGGATCTCGTCGCGGTTGCGCTCCCAGGAGGCGCGCGCCAGGTAGTTCACGTCCTGGACGATGATGATGGGGGTGTGCTCGAGGTCGAGGAAGCGAGAAATCTGCTTGAGGTCGCCGTCATTGACCACCACGCAGCCGAGGGAGTCGAGACCCTTCTCGATGCGAGTGGCGTCGTCGGTGGAGTGGAGCCAGATGCCCGAGCCACCCTTGCCCGCGCGCTGATCCATGATGTTGGGGTAGTCAGTGGTGAAGGCGCCGGCGCCGTACATTTTCGACATGTCCCCGCGCGTGCTCTTAAGAAACTGGGCGGAATAGAACTCGCGGAGCGTGTAGATGCCTTCGGGGGTTTTGCGGTCGCCTTCGTTCGTCTTGTCGCCCCGGCGTTTGCCGCTGGCGATCTTGAAGCGTTGGACGAGTTTGGGGATGCCGTTCTCGTTCTCGTAGACGAACAGCGTGTGGGTGGATTTCTCAACCAACAATACGTGATGGGTGAAGAGATTCTCCATCATCAACAGGTTCGCCGGCAGGAAGTCCTGCGCGTGTGCTGCGGAAGAGAGGAAGAACGCCACGAGGACGGTCACAACTGCTTTCATGTCGGGGGCTCCTTGAGACAGCTCTCATCTTATTATGACACCCGCGGACGCAGCAAGCAGTGCGAATGGAGCAGATTGCTCAAGAAATCTTTGCCGCCTGGGAGGGTCCCTTCATCTTCCTGATATCATTTAGTCCGACCCTCAACTGCTGCGAGCATTTTTTGACCATCAATGGACATCCGCCTCTCCCTGGGATGGGGCTGGAAAAAAAAGAAAAGCTAGAGAGTTTCGCGTCGCTGACGGGACACGAACCGCTGCAGGAAAAATTCGATCTGGTATTCCCTCCACGCGCGCGGCCGCGGATGCCGCAGCTCTCGGGGGGCGCCGCTAACCTGTCTGGGGAGATGAACATGGCGAGTGACAAGGAGCTGGAGCTGGACGAGGGGTTGGAGCTTTCACTCGACGATGGCGCGCCCACCGAGCTCCCTCCGGAGGACGGTGGCCTAGAACTTGGTGACCTCGGCGGCGAACTAGAGCTCGGTGATGATGTGCCCTCAGATCTCTCCGCAGACGAAGGTGGTCTCGAGCTCGGCGACGCTGGTTTAGACCTGGGGGGACTGGACTTGGGCGACGACGCCCTCACTCCGGTGGACTCAACCCTGACGGGCCTTAAGCTCGGTGACGATCTCGATCTTGGCGCCGACGTGCTTAACAAGCTCAAGGAAATCGATGCCATCATGGAGCACGACGCAACCCAATCCCGCCCGCTCCCGGAGCTCGCGGAGGACGACTTGGACGAGGGGTTGAGCTTTGTGGTCTCCGGCAAAGCGGATACCGCGAAAGACGCAGATGCGGCCAAGGCCGACGCTGGCTTCAGCGTCGAAGGCCTAGAACTTGCCGCTGGTTCGGATGACCACTCCCTCAGCAAAAGCTCCGAAGACGATCGCCCTCGTCTTGCCGTTGTCTCCGATGCCGATCTCTCCTTTAATGCGGGCTCCCTAAAGTTCGGCGGCGCCGCCGCTGAAGAGCCAGCTCCCCTCAAAACAGCCGAGCCCCCTGCGGTCGCGGCCGCCGCAGCGGTCCCCGCTCCCGTGAGCGCCGCCACCTCGGGGCACTACCACGTCGAACTCGAACGCCTCCAGGCGACCATCAATCACCTCCGCGAAGATCGCCAGGTTCTGCAGACCCGCGCCGACGCCGCCGAAGAGGATAAGCTCGCCCACAACCGGCAGCTCCTCACGCTGCGCTCGGAGCTCGACGAAAAAAAGATCGAAGTCCAACTGCTGCGCAAACGCTCTCACGACTCCCATCAGGACCTCGAGCTGCGCCTCAAGCTAGAGGAAGAGCGGCGGCTTCTGGCGGAGGAGCGCGTGAAGGCGCTCCAGCAGGAACTCACCACGCTTCAGCAGAAGATGAAGACCGAAGTCCGCCGCGTGGGCGGGCGCGAGCGCGAGCTTGAGCAACAGCTCGAGCTTCTGCGCTCCGACACCGCCACACAGATCCGTCATCGCGACCAAAAGATCCTCGAACTCAAGCGCCGCCTCGATGCCATGGAGTTCGAAGTGGAGAACGTCGCGGGGCTGGAGAAGAAGGCGGTGGGCGACCGCCACGAGTTAGAGGGCAAGCTCGACAAGGCGATCAAAACCCTCCGGACCGCCATCGGGATCCTTGAACTCGATGATCCGAAGCTGGCGACCCTGGAGAAACTCAAGAAAAACCTGGACGTCTAAATGGTCGAGGCACCTCGCGCGGGAATGCGGCTCCTGGCCCTCGGGCTGGACGCCGCCTTCACGGAAAAGCTCAAGGCCAGCATCAAGGCCCACCACCTGCGGGTGCGGACGACCTTTGCCGCCGATGCGGGCCCGCTGCCCACGCGCGGCGACGCCGCGGTGGACGCCGTTCTTGTCCAGGCGCCGGGCCAGTTCGGCCAGGCCCTGCGACTCGTACAGGAGCTGCTCTACCGTTTCCCTCGGGCCGCCGTAATCGTGGTGAGCCCCAAGTCCGATTCCCATCTCCTCATCCACTTCTTTCGCGCAGGCGCCTTCGACGTGCTGTTGCCCCCCGTGGATGCCCTGGAGATTGCTCAGGCCCTGCGGCGCGCGGGGCACCGGCCCCTGGATCTCAAAAACCCCGCCGAGTGGACGCCCCTCCAGGCGGGCGCGCACTTCTTCACGCGCTCCCCGGGAGACTGGGACGATCTGGCGGACAATCTGCATCGCTACTTCGGCCTCTTCCTAGAGCTGCACGACCAGCAACGTTTCCGCAGCGCGGATGCGTTTCTCGCCGCCGCCGCAGCGGGGGGAGAGATCCCCCGGCGTTTGCGCCAGTTCGTCGCTGATCCCCGCGGCGTTTTTTTTGGCCTCGGCAGTCACGGCCCCGCTCTCCGCTGGGCCGTGAAGCTGGCACCGAATTACTTTGTGATCTGGGAGGGCCACCTCCAGCGACGCGCCCCCCGCGAGGAGATCTTCGGCGCCTCCTTCATCAACATGCTGCGCGGCCAGCGCGCCCACCAGGAGGCGCACCAGGAGCGCGAGCGCATGCGCCACCTCGCCCTCACCGACGAGATCACGGGCCTGTGGAACCAGCGCCGCTTACAGGCGGACCTAGAAGAGAGGGTAGGGGCCAACCAGGCCTTCGGACTGCTCTTCATCGACATCGATTTCTTCAAGACGGTCAACGACCGCTACGGCCACGTCTATGGGTCCCAGCTGCTCATCGACATGGCCTCGATCTTGCGGCGCGAGCTGCGGGGGAGCGACCTGATCTATCGCTACGGCGGCGACGAGTTCATCGTGCTTTTACCGCAGACCAGCATCGACGTGGCCAAGAAGATCGCGGTGCGCCTCTCGGAGGCGGTCAAGAATCACGAGTTCACCGTGCAGGAGCAACCCTACCGCTTGAGCCTGTCGGTGGGCCTGGCGGACTTTCCGCTGGATGCGGCGACCGCCAAGGACCTCATCGATTTCGCCGACAAGATGATGTATTTGTCGAAGAAGTCGGGACGCGGAAAGGTGTTCCACGTCACCGAGGTTCTCTAGCTCACGTCTTAACTGCCCTAGGTAACCAGGCCAATCTCCAGACCTCGGCGGTTCTTGTCTTCGAAAATTTGAACCGGCACATTTTGGCGCGAGTTCTCCGTCACTAGCTGGCGCAGGGCCTCAAGCTTGTAGTCGAGGTAGATGTCCAGGAAGGCCTTTTCGTCTTGATTGCCCGAAGGCAGGCGCGGTTCGATGGTCAGACGCATGCGTCCGGCCTGGACCACAGCGTGGTAGGAAAAGACGTCTTCGTAGAGGTCGGTCTTATTGAGGTAGGCCCGCACGATACCCTGGGAGTCGGTCTCGAGGTTGTAGACCGGGCCTAGGTTGCCGTGCAGGCCGAGGTCACCGGCGGACTTCGCTGCCTTCTCTAGGAACCGGCGCGGCTTGGACCTGAGCACGTCGGCGTTCACCAGGTCCTGCATGAAGCTCAGCGAAAGGGGGGCGTCATAGACGTACAAATAGTCGGGGTCGAGCTTCGTGCTCTTGAGCCACGCCGCCCACTGCTCGTCGCTGACCTCCGCGCGGGCGGTGTTCACCAGCGGGAGGACCTCGCGCACCATCAGATGCTGGCGCTCGCGGTAGCGCTTGGGAAGGGTGAATCCCATCTTCTGATGAGGGCCCTCCTGGATGCGCGAGCAGTTGTCGATGTAGCCGTCCTTGAGTGAGCGGTAGGAGTCGATGTTCACCAGCGTGCAGAAGTTGAACCAATCCAGCGCCGAGGGCTGCAGGATTCCGGCTTCGTACTTGGAGACGGTGCCTTGGGATACGCCTAGCGCGGTGGCGACGTCGACCTGGGTGTGGCCGATGACCTTGCGGCCGATGCGGAAGATCCGCGCGGTGTTGTCGAGAAGAGTCTGCGTGTTTGCCATAAGTTCTAGCTTACAAAGAGGTGGTGGCCAGGGATTTCCCATGCACGTAGAGGAGCACCGGACATCTCTGGATGTCGATAATCTTCAGGTGAGACATGGGCCTCATTATTCCTTTTTGCATATTATCTGTGAAGAGGAGGTTGTAAAGATGTCCCAGGGCCCTGAGGCCCCGGGACAGAGGGGATCAATTCTTGCGAGCGACTTTCTTGGTAACTTTTTTTACTGCCTTGCGGGTTGCGGGAACCTTCTTGGTCGTCTTCTTGGCGGCGCCCTTCTTGGAGCTCACCAACTTCTCGAGTTTGGCCTGGAGCATGGCGATCTCTTTCTTCTGGGCGGCAATGAACTTCCGTGCGGCTTCGGACTGTTTCTTGAGTTCCTTGTCGAGGTTGGCGCGCTCCTGAGCGAACTTCTTCTTCACCAGAGCGAGGTCCTTGTTCACCAGGGCGCTGAAATCGTTCCGCGCGTCTTTGATGAGGCCCTTCACGGTGTCTTTAACCTGCGCGACGCCCTTATCGGTGGCGAGGTTCTCCACGGTGTGCTTCACGTTCTTGAAGGCGTCCATAACGGGGTTGGTGTCGTTTTCTTGCATGTCCGGTCTCCTGAAGATGGGTGGGGACGTTTCAGCCGCGGGGGAAATAGAACCCGCTGTGCTTCGTCAGAGGTATCCTATACCCGAAACCAAAGCTTTTGGGTTTGATTTTTATGATGGGGCAGAACTGGCGGCGCTTGTACTCGCTGCCGGTGTGAAGCTTCAGCACGCGGGTGACCTCCTCGGCCGCGAAGCCCATCGCCACGAGGCCCGCGTGTCCCAGGCGGTAGTTCAAGATGCCCTCCAACATGGGATCCAACCGATCGTAAGGAGGGAGGCTGTCCTGGTCCTTCTGGTCCTCCCGCAGCTCGGCGCTGGGGGCGCGGGTCAGGATCCCCTCCGGGATCTGGGGACCGCGGGTGGCGTTGATCCATTCGGCCAACCGGTAGACCTCGCTCTTGTAGAGGTCTCCCAGGAGACTCAGGGCACCCACCGAATCGCCGTACTGGGTGGAGTAGCCCACCGCAAGCTCCGACTTGTTCGAGGTGTTCACCACCATCGCGCCGGTCTGGTTGGAGCGGGTGTAGAGCAGCAGCCCACGCAGGCGGCTCTGGACGTTCTCGTCGGTGAGGCCCCCGAAGGCGTCGGGGAAGGTGCTCTGAAAGGCCATCTTCGTATTGGCATGGAGGAACTTGATCGGCAGGCTGCGCAGGGGCACCCGCAGGCGCTCGCACAAATCGATGGAGAGATCCCAGCTGAGCGGCGCGGAGTGGATGCTCGGCATGTAGACCGCTTCGATACCCTCGTCTGGTTCCAGGGCGGCCTTCACCAGCGCGAGCACCAGCGCCGAATCCATGCCGCCTGACACGGCGACCAGGAAGCGCCGAAAGCCGTTCTTGCGGGCGTATTCTTTGAGGCCGAAGACCAGCGCGTCGTGCACCTGCGCGCACTCCTCGTCACTCCAGCGGTGCAGCCGGCGGGGGAGGGTCTTCTCCTCGGCGAAGCGGGGAGTGAACAGCGACTCCCAGGTGTGGTCGCGCAGCTTGTTGGTGGGCGCGGCGTAGGGCCCACCGTCGGGCAGCTCGAAGCTCTCGTGGGCCTCGGCGAAGGCGGGTAAAGTGCGGGCGCTGGCCTCGCCGTCGACCAGAAAGCTGCGACCATCGAAGAGGATTTCGTCCTCCCCGCCGACGCGGTTCACGTAGAAGAATGGCGCCTGCAGGGTGTGCGATAGCACGCGAGCGCGCTGCACCCGCTTGCCGGGCTTCTGCACGTCCCACGGAGACGCCGAGAGATTGAAGACGCCGTCGAAGGGGCCTAGCGGCACCAGATCCGCACAGGGGTCGAGCTCGTGGAAGCTCGAGGCCCACATGTCCTCGCAGATCAACAGGGCGAAACGTTTGTCCTGCCACTTCCAAACGCCGGGCGCTTTCCCGGGCGTGAAGTACTTTTGTTCGTCGAAGATGTCATAGTTGGGTAGCAGACGTTTGGTGTAGACCTCTCGGGGGGCCTGCCCGGGAACGAGCTCCAGCGCGACGTTGCGGATGCGCAAGGGCACACCGTCGGTCCCCCGCTCGTAGGCCAGCGCGCCGACGAGTGCCACGCGGTTTTCACTCGGGGGCAGGCCCTGCAGCCACGCCGTCAGGTGCGCGAGGTAGGCTTCATAGGCATCGACAAAGGGAACTTGCAGGCAGAGGTCCGCCAGCGGATAGCCCGTGAGAAAAGATTCCGGATAGAGATGCACTCCCGGCGCGACAAAGGTTTTCTCGAGAGTTGCCTGAATGGCATCGAAGTCGGCGAGCGCGTGGTGGGTCTGGTGGAGATGGATGTTCATCGCAGTCCTGCTCTGGCAGTTGATTGACACTGTGTGTCCGAGACGTTACAAACTCGGTCTCAATTATGCCTCAGAGGACAGAAGAATGACACGGGTGTTGGTCGTGGGTGCAGGACTGGCGGGCTCGGAAGCGGCTTGGTTCCTGGCCGAAAGAGGTGTCGACGTCTGCCTGGCCGAGGTTAAAACTCTCAAACTCAATCCCGCCCAAAAGACGACGCACTTCGCGGAACTCGTCTGCACCAACTCGCTTAAGTCCTTCGATCCCAACTCGGCACACGGCCTCCTCAAGACAGAAATGCGCGCGCTCGGCTCACTGGTGCTCTCCGTCGCCGACGCCACCGCCGTGCCCGCCGGTGACGCGCTGGCGGTGGATCGCGAACTTTTCTCCGCCGAGATGACCCGCCGGCTGCATGCCCACCCTAGGGTGCGCGTGATAGCGACTGAGGTCGCCGACCCCCTGGCCCTGATGCGCGAGCTCGAGTGTGGGCAGGTCATCGTCGCCACCGGCCCGCTCACCACCTCGCCGCTAGAGCAGTGGCTAGTGGAGAACCTCGGCGCGGAGGACATTTACTTCTACGACGCCATCGCCCCCGTGGTGGACGCCGACACCCTCGACTACAGCAAGCTCTACTACAAGGACCGGCACCGCCAGCCCGACGAGCGCGCCGACTACCTCAACGCTCCTATGACGAAGGAGCAGTACGACGCCTTCGTCGGGGAGCTCGCCCGCGCCGAGAAGGTCCCGCCCAAGGACTTCGAGGACTGGAAGTTCTTCGAGTCTTGCCTGCCCGTCGATCTCATGGCGGAGCGCGGGCCCGAGACCGCGCGCTTCTCCTGTATGAAGCCCATCGGGTTGGAGCTGCCCGACGGCAGCGAGCCCTGGGCGGTGGTCCAGCTGCGCAAGGAGAACCTCGCCGGCGCCGCGTTCAATCTCGTCGGCTTTCAGACCCGCCTCACTTACAAAGAACAAGTACGCGTCTTCCGCATGATTCCTGGCCTCGAAGACGCCTCCTTCATCCACTTGGGGTCGTGTCACCGCAATTCGTTTCTCAACAGCCGCCGGCTATTGGATCAGGCGATGGTCAGTCGCCTGCACCCCGTGCTCAGCTTCGCCGGCCAGATCACTGGCGTGGAGGGCTACACCGAATCCGCCGCCATGGGTCTCTATGTCGCGGCCCAGCTGTGGCGTCGGATGCAGGGCCAGGAGAACCTCGCCTGGCCAAAGGAGACCGCCATCGGGGCGCTGGTCAACTACGTCATGACCGTGGAGAAGCCCACCCCCTCGAACATCAATTTTGGCCTGTTGCCCACCGTCGAACTCACCAAAGAGCAGCGCAAACAGGGCCCGCGCAAGAAAGTTCGTAAGATTTTGGCGGCCACCCGTGCCCGCGAGGTTTTCGAGGCCTTCCGCGTTCAGCTATGATGGGGCACAACCCCCTCAAGTGAGTTGACCCTTGGCCGGTGTCTTTTTCGTCGTCTTCGCCTGCGCCCTTTGGGCGCTCGACACGCTGATCCGCTACCCGCTGGTCGGGAAGGGCATCGATCCGGTGGTGATTGTTACCTTCGAGCACGCTTTCCTGACCGCGTGTTTTCTTCCCACTCTGTTCCGGGGAATCCCCCGGGCCGGCGAGCTCAAGGTCGCCGACGTGGCCTCCTTCTTGATCATCGGTGGACTGGGTTCGGCGTTTGCCACTGTGTGTTTCACCGAAGCGTTCCGCTACCTCAATCCCTCGATGGTGATTCTGCTGCAAAAGTTCCAGCCAGTGGTGGCGGTTTCGCTGGCGGCCATCGTCCTCAAGGAGCCGCTCCCGCGGCCATTCTTCATCTGGGGCGCCGTGAGTTTGCTCGGTGCCTTGCTCGTGAGCTCCCCGGACATCGTCAAAGTGTGGAGCGTCCTCAGTACCAACCCAGCGGGACTGGCGTCCGACGTCGCCATTGACGGTTACGGACTGGTCGCGATCTCGGTGCTGTGCTGGGGGGCGGCCACGGTCTTCGGCAAACGTTTGAGCATGGTGGGGTTCGAGCCCGGTGCCATTATGGCGGGCCGATTCTTCACGGGCATGGTGGTGCTGTGTTTCATTGCCCCCTGGGGCCAAGACTTCATTTTCGCCGACCCCACGGACTATGGGCGGCTGCTGGTCATGGGCGTGATGATGTTGGTGGCGATGCTCGCCTACTACCGCGGACTCCAGCGCCTTCCCGCCAAGGTGTGCGCGGTGGTGGAACTTTTCTTCCCGCTCATGGCGGTGGTGTTGAACTGGTTCATCCTCGGTTCGCAGCTCACCGAAGTGCAGCTCGCCGGGGGCGCGCTGCTGGCGCTCGGGGCGTTCGTGTTACAGCTGAAGAAATACTAATGAAAATAGCCTTCGCCATTGATCTGTTGCTCGAGCGCACCCCGGAGGTGCAGCTGCTTGAACTACTACTGGCGGGGCACGAGGATGCCGACGTCTATTGCCTGGCGCATGTCCCCGGCGCGCTTCAGGGCGAGATCGAACGCCATCGGATTATTGCTTCCCCCTTGGGCCGCCTGGTTTCTAGTACCGCAGATCTGGCCCGCCGCAACTGGCTACTCCCGAGCGCCGCACGGCATTTGAAGATTGCGGCGGATGTGGAGCAAGTGATCGTGGTGTCCAGCGGCTGGGCTCACGTGTTTCCCACGGGACCAAGCACGCGCAAGCATGTGTGGCTCTATCGCTTCGACGATCCCCGCACTGCGCTTCGCGGCCTACAACGCGTGTTCGCGCCCTATCATCGCCAGGTCAAACTGGCGGCGCTGCCGGCGCATGCCACCGCCTACTCCTCAGAGGCCCTGATGAAGTCCCTCGGCCGCACGGGGACTGTGATCGCTCCCTCCATCGACACGGAAGACTTCGTGTTTGTTCCTGACGAGTCACATCCCGGCGACCACCCTCATCATACGGTGCTCTTGGGAGGGATGGACCGTGCGAGCATCGCGCGACTCGTGGATGTCTTCGCCGCGAGCAACGTACCCGCTAAACTCCTCGGCGATCCACAGGGGGTGGCCGTGAAAGGGAGTGTGGAGCTGGTTGAAGGGATTCATTGCTCGGCGACGACGGCCGCCTTCACCCACGGTGCGCGCTCCGTATGGGCGCTGGGCGATTTGCCATTTCCCGAAGGGGCCCTGGGCGCGCTCTGCTGCGGGCGTCCCGTAGTGGTGTCCGACAGTGCGGTCAACCGGGAATTCCTCGGCAAGGGTGTGGGGTGGTACACATCGGACTGGGCCGCGACACTGGGCCTGGTCGAGCGAGACTATCTCGGAGTTGACCGCAAATCCCTACGGCGCCAGGGCCTGCGCTGGAACGGACGTCTTTTTAAGGCACGCATGCGCGACTTCACGGGAGCGGGGCCCGCGCCTCAGGCCTCGTCTCTCTTGATCTAGCGGAAGCTAGATCTGCGCCTTCATCCCCTTCAGAACCGTCTCCACCTTGGCGACGGTATCCCGGACCAGCTTGTCCAGATTGTCCTCAGGCTTCTTCGCGAACAGGGTCGCGGCCGAGTGCGAATGGCCCCCGCCCTTGAGCTCGCGGGCGATGTGGCCCACGTCCCACAGTCCGGATGAGCGCAGGGACATCTTCAGCGAGTCCCCGTCGTCCCGGAACATGAGGGCCACCTTGATGTTGTCGAGGATCAGCAGGTGGTTGATGAAGGCGTGGGTATCTTCTACGTCGGAGCTGAAGCGGCTGATCAGGTCCTTGGTGAGCGTGATCCAAGCGATGTCGCCATTGGCGGTGCTCTCGGCGGTGGCGAGGATGGTCCCCAGCATGTGCATGTGTTCGATCTTCTTCGCGCCGTAGATGCCGTTGTAGGCCTCCGGAGGGCGGATGCCGGTCTTCATGAGCTCGCCCACCAGCGTGTGGGTGTCGCCCGTCACGTTGGGGTAGCGAAACGAGCTGGTGTCGATGATGATCGCCGTGTAGAGCGGCAGCGCGAGCTTGCGATCGAAGGGGATGCCGAGACCTCGGATGATCCAGCCCACCAACTCGCCGGTGGCCGCCGCGGCGGTGTCCATGCAGTGGTTGCGCACGTCCATGTGGGGCGCGGGGTGGTGGTCCACGTACAGCACGTTGCCCTTCTCGCGGATTAGCGCATGGAGATCGGGGCAGGTGCGCTCGACGGTGTTGGTGTCGACCACGATCCAGAGGTCGGGGTGGCGCAGGCGATGGTCCCCGAACTCGCTTACACCGAGGACCACATGATCGGGGTCCATGTAGCGGTAGCGCAAGGGGAGCGGCTCGTCGTTCACGCAGATGGCGTCGATGCCAAGGCGCCGAAGCGCGAGGCAAAGGGCGATCTGGCTGCCGATGCCGTCGGCGTCGGGGATCACGTGGGTGGTGATCGCGACGGTGCGGATCCCTTGAATTCTCGATTTGAACGTATCTACAATGTGCATGCCGAGGTATTTTCGGTTTTTGTAGGGCCTGGGTAAAGGCAATTTAAAGATAAGTCCCCGCCGAGGAGCGTAATGGTCCAGAACTGGGCGATCGAGACGGAAAAACTCCGCAAGGACTACCCCGGCGTTAC
>Ga0068877_10002718_pt1 | contig 14179 bp, 7 predicted proteins | sample NOAtaG_FD_66437 | JGI IMG/M metagenome (GOLD analysis project Ga0068877, IMG submission 66437) | Freshwater lake microbial communities from Lake Erie, under a cyanobacterial bloom - NOAA_Erie_Diel6S_1000h metaG | ecosystem: Environmental > Aquatic > Freshwater > Lake | place: USA: Ohio, Lake... | reverse complement strand
GGGAAGGCCATAGCATTGAGGTGGCTGTGACCATCTTGGTGCTGAAGTCCCTCTCCGTTGAGAGTTGTACGGCCCGCGGTACCTCCAATCAAAAAGCCTTTGGCTCGCATGTCGGCAGCAGCCCAAATGGAGTCACCAACACGCTGGAAGCCAAACATCGAGTAATAGATGTAGAAAGGAATCATATTGATTCCGTGGGCTGAGTAAGCTGTCCCGGCTGCATTGAAGCTGCTCATCGAGCCCGCTTCGGTGATTCCCTCTTCGAGAATCTGCCCATCGCGTGCTTCTTTATAGTACGAAAGCTCGGCGCGATCGATTGGCTCGTACAGTTGCCCTGCGTGTGCATAGATTCCGATCTCTCGGAATAAACCCTCCATACCGAAAGTTCGAGACTCGTCAGGAACGATCGGAACAATGTTTGAACCGATCTTCTTGTCCTTTACAAGTCGTCCCAACAACCGGACAAAACCATTCGTTGTGCTTATTGGTTTTCCTTCGTACTGGGTTTGCATGAACTTCTTGTAGTCCTCGATCGTCGGGACTTCCAATGTCGGATGAGTAATTGGACGGCTTGGTACAGGGCCACCCAATGTTGCACGTCTTTCCTTCAGGTACTTGATCTCAGTGCTCGTTACGGGAGGCTTGTAGAATGGAGCATTACCTACCTCTTCATCAGAGATCGGAATGCCAAATCGACTGCGGAACTCCAGCAGTTCTTTCTCATTCATCTTCTTTTGATTGTGGGCGATGTTCTTGCTTTCACCTGCCTCACCTAGTCCATAACCTTTGATCGTCTTGGCCAAGATCACCGTGGGCTGACCTTTGTGTTCGACTGCTGCTTTGTATGCGGCGTAAACTTTTTCTGGGTCATGGCCGCCGCGTTTCATCTTCTCGAGCCGCTCGTCGGAATAGTTTTCGACCAGCTTCAGCAGCTCTGGATACTTTCCGAAGAAGTGTTGGCGAATATAGGCGCCGCCCATACCAACGTATTTTTGATATTGTCCATCGACGACTTCGGTCATGCGTTGGGCCAACAAACCGGATTCATCTTTCTCAAGAAGTGCATCCCAATCGCTTCCCCAGACCACCTTGATCACATTCCAACCCGCTCCGCGGAAGATCGCTTCAAGCTCTTGAATGATCTTGCCGTTTCCTCGCACCGGTCCGTCTAAGCGTTGCAGATTGCAATTAACAACAAAGATCAGGTTGTCGAGTTTCTCACGCGAAGCGAGCGTAATCGCACCGAGAGTTTCGGGCTCATCGCATTCACCGTCACCCAAGAACGCCCATACTTTTTGTCCCGTCGTGTCCTTCAATCCGCGATCCTTCAAGTACTCATTAAATCGAGCTTGATAAATCGCCATGATGGGACCAAGCCCCATCGAGACGGTTGGGTACTCCCAAAAATCTGGCATTAACCAAGGGTGTGGATAGCTGCTCAATCCACCTTCGGGCTGAAGCTCTTGTCGAAAGTTCTCAAGCTTTGTTTCAGTCAATCTCCCTTCCAAAAACGCTCGCGAGTACATCCCAGGCGATGCGTGACCTTGGAAGTAAATGATATCTCCGTCGTATCCTGACTCGCCGCGTCCTCGGAAGAAATGATTGAACGCGACTTCGTAGAGTGTTGCACTACTCGCAAACGTGCTGATGTGTCCACCGACACCTCCACCAATCAATCCTCCATGCCCATCGGTAGTTTTGTTGGCACGCACCACCATTGCCATCGCATTCCAACGAATGATACTCTTGATACGGCGTTCGGTTTCTCGATTGCCCGGATACGCTGGCTGCTTTTTGACTGGGATCGAATTGACGTAGGGTGTCGTGGTCTCGATGGGGATTTCAACCCCTTCTTGGCGAGCGCGATTTTCCAGAGCCTTTACCAAGTAGCGAACGCGTTCTTCACCTTTACTCTTTAGAACGTAGTCCAGCGACCCTAGCCATTCTCCCGTTTCCGCTGGGTCTAAATCCATCTCTGCTGGTACTTGACCGGATGCAGCCAACACCGAAGGGTCGACTTCTCCCATGACTTCTGCGTCCGACATAAATTGGCTTTCTCAATGATCCAAGGTTCTCAAGCGCAAGCAGACAGTACTACTTCGCCAGGATAATTGCAAAACCCAAGATTGTCGCCAAAATGCAGCCATCAGTAAAGGTCTCTGTACGCTCTCTGTTAAATACAAAAAACTAATTCCAAAAAACTTGTCGCGGCGAGAGAAAGAATGTCTTACAGAACGGACTCTAGGCTAGGGGCCAGCCATTGAACCATACCCAAATTGGAGCTTGCGCCAAACCTGCAAGGGTGACATCATCCACCTTCCACGCAGCATGGCGTCGACAAGTGGCTCCCAACGGCAAAATGATCGACTAAAGAGTTTCTAGATTGATAGCTGAAACTACGTCGTGTATTCGGAATTGAATCGAACGTACTCGGTATTGAGATCGGTGGTCCAGTGCATCGCTTGCCCAGGTCCGAGGCCGACCTTCAGGTCAATCCGAGTGAGCTTACTGCCCTTGATCGAGTTGCTGACGGTCGATGCATCAAACGGGAGCGGTTCCCCTTTATCGAATAGTGGCAGGTCGTTGATCCTGAGAGCCGTCAAATCTGGCCTCAACGGAACACCCGCAAATCCTGCCGCTGAGACGATTCTACCCCAATTCGGATCTCCGCCAGTGATTGCTGTTTTCACTAGGTTACTTAATGCGATGTTCCTCGCAATAGCATCTGCGTCCGCATCGGTATTCGCTCCATGAATGGAAATCTCAATCAGGTGCGTTGCCCCTTCGCCATCATCGGGAATTTTTTTCGCAAGCTCAATCGCCAACGAAGTCAACTCTGAGGCGAATCGATCTAATTGCTCGCCTGAGAGGGACGGAGATTGTGGACTTGGCTGTGCCGCCAGAAGTACCAATGAATCATTGGTGCTCATGTGTCCTTCGACGCTGATGCAATTGAATGATTTGTTCGCGGCTGCCTGCAACAAACGCTGTGCCTCCGCTGGCTCAAGCGGTGCATCTGTAATGATGATGGCAAGCATTGTCGCCATCTTTGGGCCAATCATTCCTGCCCCTTTGCACATCCCAACGATGTGCGTCGTTCTATTGCCCAATTCAAAGGTGCGCTCCGAAACTTTCCGTGCGATATCAGTTGTGAGAATGCCATCGCATGCATTAAGGAATCCAGATTCGGAAGCGGCTAACTCTTTCGCAGCAAGCTCAATGCCCAATGCGACTTTTTGCATTGGCAGAAAGCGACCAATCACCCCAGTGCTCATCACTACGAACTGCTCCCCCCGCAGCCCACCTTTTGGGTCGATCGCCTTTGCCGCCAGTTCAGTCATCGCCATTGCATCCTTGCTTCCTTGCGCACCGGTGCAAGCGTTTGCATTGCCACTATTTACCACGATGCCTCGAACTGTGTTCGAAGGCGTTCTGGATCGCGACAAAACAACGGGAGCAGCGACGACCTGATTGGTCGTGTAGACCCCCGCAGCAACGCACGGAATATCCGAAACGATCAACGTCACGTCTTTCGCACCCGATTTGCTTTTGATACCAGCGGACACACCTGCAAAACGAAAACCTATCGGGAGATGAACCATGCTATGTACTGCGAATTGGTACTTGGAGAGGAAAGTAGTGTGATAATTTGGAGAGGAAAGTAGTGTGATAAGACTGTGCTAAAACGACAGGATTAAGCGACTAGATCTGCTATGCAGCAACTGCCGTACGTGTGGACCCGATCCAGCTGATGCAGTTTATTGGCAAGTTCCGTTTTGTACTGCAAGAGTTCGTTTAAGCGAACCGATTCGCCGTTCTTCTTCACCATAACATTATCGATAAAGTCCGTCCGCAATCCACCTGATCGCCACAGAATTCGAGTACCAGGAGCAGCACGCAACAGGATCGCTTGCCACTCTGACTCCAGCCATGGGAAGTAGTAGTCACTAAGCCAATCCATGTGATCCAGCAGGATGAATCGATTGATGGGTGCGTCGTGCTTTTCTAGGAACCCCTGGACTGAATTTGTATGGACATGCAATCCATCCAACAACCCGTTCTTTAGGCGATCAAAGTTTGCCTGTCGCACGTACTCGGGACAACAGCTAGGTGTATATTTTCCGGTTACGTAAACTCTCCAAAAGTAATTATCTTGGATGGGTAGTTTTCTAAAGACAGCCTCAATCGAATCTTCGATGAACTTTACGATCCCGCCTGGATATTGCTGATCGATCTGCCGTCTCTGTGCTTTTGGAACACCCAACATGCTCAATGTTGTGTCTCGATTCATGGCGAATCGCAATGATTTGGACCAGATTTTGTGGTAAACCTTGTCGTAGATCTCCTGCTGATCCTGTAGCGTGGGAGCGTCCAAGAGTTGCAGAACTTCCTTCCGGCAACGCGCCACTTTTTGCATGTAAGTGCCGATCATCTTGGCAAACGCACCGGATGTTCCACGGAAGAAGAAGGACTTCCTTGGGTGATCAAAAAATTTGATCCACCGATCCCAATACTTTTGAGAGAGTGGGGAAAGAGACTTTCGAAGATGAGCGGCGTAAATGGACTCGACATTTGGGAGTCGCCCTTCGCCAAACATCTGAAAGAAACGCTCGTAGTCCAAGTTCCGAATTGCGGACGCCTTTAACTCCAAAAGAGCGTTCTGGCGAGGGTTCATGTCGACAGCATGAACGTTGCCCGCACCGGCTAACAGATAGTCTAAAGCGTTACATCCAGCGGATGTTATCACCATCACTGTATCATTTGCAGAGAAATCCATCGCTTGACGATCGAGTCGCGGATCTTCCCAGCAGGTGTTGTAGACAAGATTATTACCGTGGACGAATTGAAAAACTCGCCCGCTAACCCATTCACTGATGGCCATACTTCCAGAAAAACTTCTAACGCAATTTCGCGATAAATGGGGAACTACTTCTTTTTGTTGCCAGGCGGGTTGCCACCAGCCGGTGGATTTCCACCCGCTGGTTTGTTTCCTCCTGCACCGAACGGATCTTGTGCAGCACCTGGATTCGCAGGAGCGTTGGGATTTGCAGGAGCTATTGGATTTGCACCTGGCGCTCCTCCCATTGCATTTTTTCCTCCAGCGGCAGGCGGAGTGGCTGGCTTCTTCACCCCACTCTGAGGCTCACGGATGATACCTCCTCCAACAAAAATGATTTGGCCACCTTGCATTGCACTCGAAGATTCCAATGTCCTGTTCCATGGAATCGTGTAGGCCGCAAAAAATCCACTCTTAGTATCGACAACATAAACGAGCGAAGATGCAGGTCTCACGTTTGAACCGGCCCCTATCGGAACGGCTCCTCCCGAAACCAAAAGATACTCAGGGTTCTTGCTCATACCCAAAACAGGCTGCACGTTGGTCATGAATAATCCGCCGAATCCTCCCTGGCGTGGATAATAGACCCAACACTTCAGATCACCGGTATTGAAATCGAGAGCGAAGAATCCCTCCGAGTCATCGTCAATCCAAGCCGTACATACTGCCATGTTGCTGCCACCGTGGGTTGCCGTCGCACGAAGCAGCTCAGGTGGAATTCGATCGTTGGGAATTCCAAAAGTCGATGAAGTTGGTGAAGCAGTCGAGTGATCCGATGAACTAGCTGTCAGTGTAGCACGACCTAGCATAAACCCGAGACCGCCAATCAAAGCGCCCCCGATACATGCTATGGTCAGACCAACGAACATCCCAATGGAATAAGGACTGAGTCGGCAGCACGATGCTCCATTGGATTCCGATTCAACCACTGGCAATTCAACTGACATAGACTCGTCACCTCACCTATAGAACTTCGAACCCACAAAAACAAACGCATCGCCGCAAACCCATTGGATTTCGACAGTTTAGCGGATCGCCGCCTTCAAGTAGACCCCATCATCAAAATTTTGCAGACATCCCGCTAACTATTGCATAAGAATAGGGATTCGAGCCAATCTCTCCATTGCTTGATGGAAACAACATCCATCAATGGTTCATTCAAGGGGGAAACGGGAATTTGGTCGTTACCGGCCGGCCAAGCTACCGTCCCAACCCAAAGCCCACTCTGGTCCACTTCCAGCCGCAGTTGAAGCGGATCCGCTTCGCTCCGATGCTTGAAGCAGGTCTGCAGGTCGACCTTTCCGAGCTTATTCCATGTCGATTGCCCGATCCGAGACCCCTCCAAAAACTGCAAGGTAGGTTGCCTTTTTCCTTCGCGAGTGAATCGAAGCGTTCGACTAATGCTGCATGGTATCGGCGTCCCCCGCTGCACCAAGACCTTTGGAAGTGCGAGCATATTGTCGTCTTCATGCATCAATACGGCGAGATCATAGCTCGTGCTGCTCACTGCATGCGGAACACTACGATCCATGGGAGGCATCAAATACTGAGCTTGTATCGCCGCTCCTCTCGCAATGTCGGAGGAGTTGAGAGCGATCAAGGTTGCATGCTCACCGACGATGGCGGACAATTCGCTTTGGAGCGTCGGCATCCAGCGAATATCTCCGATCATGAGAATTGAGTCGATTTCTGAGGGATCGACTCCGCTCTTCTGCAACAATTCTCGAGTGAACGAGGAACAGTCCTTCGGCAATTCGTCTACCCAACGACTCAAGTCGAAGCGGTCGAGACTACTCTCGATTCGCCCCTCCTTTACCTCTACAACGAACGGTACCGTCTGCGAAGAACGCAACCGTTCGAAGACTTTCTCTACCGTTCTCTGAATCCGTGAAGCGATTTGTCTATCTTCACGAACATTGGTTCCGAATTTTGACTCCACTTCGGCGGCAATCTTCTTGGCCATGCGATCATGCCAACAAACCATACCACGTTTCCAGTCTCCCACCGACGCCAACAGCTTTACTTCGACTCCTTCGACGCGTACCAAGCTGACTTCGCATGCCGCACCATTCAACATGACAACCAGCAACGTTCGTTGGTAAGATTTAAACGACCTATCGACGGATGACTTTGCCAATCGCGAATCAATTTCGGTATGGGCTAAGGTGGCAGCGAGTGGCTTATCGAGAAGTTGCAATACTTCGAGTCCGGCAACGGAAGCCGCCGTCTTTGTGCTCAAACGATGCATCTGATCGTAACAGGCAGGTACCGTGATAACGGCATGCGATGCATTCGTCATCTTCTTCTGGGACTCCATCATCAATTGACGAAGCACTGCTGCAACCAATACTTCAGGCGGAACTTGCTTGCCACCGAACTGACGACCCAAGAAAGGCAATCCGTACCATCGCTGCATCCCATAAAAAATACAGTCTGGATGGGTGACCCGCAAAAGCGAGGCAGCTTTTCCGATCGCTACTTTCTCACCTTCGCTGAACAACATGTTTCGTAACTTGAACGAATCGCCATCCACCGGCACTTCTTCGATCACATGATCCTTGTTCACATAGCTAACACGCGAATGAATCATGCCTAATTCAATCCCCACTGCGGAGATCGATCGCGACGAAGTAGATTGCCCCATGCCAAAACTTGTCGGACGAACTGGAGTCAAACGTGGCAACGAAAGATCGCTTCCTTTCGGCATGCTCGCTTTCCGCTCCAACAAGTTAAGCCGATAGAGTTTTTCGATGAGATCTCCGGCTGACTGCAGCCTTTCGTCCGGATTCTTGGCTACCAAGGACTGAAAGACGGAATCCAATCGAATATCGACATCGGCCCTTACTTCATAGAGCGCTTGCGGTTTGCGATGCACCTGCGCGAGCGCCGTTTGAACTAGCTCCCCTTGGAACATAGGGCGACCGGTCAGCAAATAAAAGATAGTCGCCCCTAGCGAGTATAGATCGCACCGGTGATCGACTTTGTCTGGCGTATTAATTTGCTCTGGCGCCATAAACTCAACGGTGCCGATAATCTGCGAACTCGTCTTGAGAGAACTTGGCTCCAAGCGATCCCTCAACACAGCCAAACCGAAATCCAGAATCTTGAGCACATTCTGCGACGTCAGCATCATGTTGCTGGGCTTGATGTCGCGATGCACAATGCCCTGCGAGTGAGCGTACTCCAGTGCAGATGCCGCTTGAGCCAAGATTTCGACAACCTCTTGGGTGGAGAAAGAACCTGCAGAAGCCATTCGCTGCGATAGCATCTCTCCGCGTATCAGCTCCATAACCAGATAGTGCACCTGAGTATCGCCCGATCGATAGCAACCCGCATCGAACGCTGTCACTATATTGGGGTGCATCAGCCTGGCCGTCGCACGCACTTCAGAATAAAAGCGCTCGATAGCCACAGGATCTTGAGACATCGATCGCGGAAGGATTTTCAAGGCGACTTCCCGATCCATGGTTCGGTGCCGAGCTCGGAACACCATCCCCATTCCCCCTGCACCCAATTTGTCTTCAATGACGTACTCGCCAACGATTGGCTGGTTGGTTGCTCTCTCTTTGTCAAGCTTTTGAATCACCTGCTGCGACTCGTTGCTCTCGGAATTTAGCTCGAATCCACCGTCGTCGTCCCTGGTCGAAGCATCGTTGTCGTCCAACGAAAAGGCCCTAGTAGCCGCAGCTCGCTGGGGCGTCAGAGATCGCTGTGGGGAGGTGCCATCAGACATTGAAAATTGTAAATTCGTTGACAGGATGAAGGCGTAGCAGACGTGTATCCATTGGACATTTTAACTTAGAAACTCTACGCACACTTGCTTCCGCATCCCCAGATTGTACAAAAAGATGCTTGTTTCCTAGTTGTCTCAATAGATTCGTATCGATAGTTCCGTTCGGATGGAGTCGATCTCTTGCGTCGGCTACAATAACATGTCTTCCTGTCGCATTCCTCCATGAATATTGGTTCCTCCCGTCCAGTTGCGGAATCTATCCCCACCTTCGCCATCGCATCCCTATGAAGCCGACCTTGATCCTCGCCGTACTTTTGCTTTGCAAGTATTGCGTTTGCATTAGATCGGTATCCGGTCAAGAAGGTACACTCAGTACCCTCAAGGAGGCCGAGATTGTAAAGCGGCTCAACCAGTCGTGGGAAACGTCGGTCCGGCCTATCCTTGCAAAGAACTGCATGGAGTGCCACAGCGCCATCGAGCACTCTGGCAAGCTCGACATGGAGTCGATCTCTAGCCTCTTCCGCGGTGGACTGAGCGGGGCGGCCATCGACCGCGAGTCTCCTTCGAGTAGCCTATTGCTTCAAGTGTTAGCACCGTACGCCAAAAAGCATATGCCACCCGACGACCAGCTCAGCGAACCAGAGATCAAGTCGATATCGCAGTGGCTGGAGGACTTCAAGCAACTCGGATCGATTCCTGACGCATGGCAAACTGGGCGTTTTCAACCAACCGCGAGCAATGGTCAGTCAGTCACAACTGCGTTGAACAGCGACCCGATTCGGCAATTGCCAATGGGACTGAACCCAACGCAGGTGATCGACATCGCGATCTCGACAGGCTGGCACATAAACGATGTCAAACCCTCCGCGTTGGCAGATGATGCTGTTTTCGCACGAAGACTGTACTTAGACTTGATCGGTCGAATCCCTCTGGAATCGGAGCTTGAGTCGTTTGTAAATGACACGGATAGTCGAAAACGCGAACATCTTGTCGATTCGCTCTTGGCGAGCGACGCTCATGCGTTGCATATGGCCGAAGTGTTAAACGCCGTCTTGATGGGACGTAGTCCTGCCGATCGCAAAGGCCCCAAAGAAAAATCAGGTTGGATGGAGTTTTTGAGCACAGCCATCCGTTCGAACCGGCCTTGGAACGAAGTAGCTCGAGAGATGATTTTGGCGAGGCCCACGCGAGCAGAAGATCGAGGGGCTGTTTGGTATCTGCACTCGCGACAAAACAAACATCAAGAGATTGCAGAAGCGGTTTCTAAAGACTTCTTTGGTGTTCGTATCGATTGCGCCCAGTGCCATGATCATCCACTCGCTTCTGAAATCGAACAAAAACATTATTGGGGGCTCGTCGCGTTCTTCAATCGAAGCAGCAATGCAGATTCCGCAGACGGTCCACGCATGGCAGAGTCGGCGATTGGAGGGTTCTCAGAGTTTACCAACATCGGTGGTAAGTCTGCGGAAAACAAATTGGTTTATCTGCGTGCACAACCCGTCGAGGAGCCTCGACCTTCGAAAGAGACAAAAGAAGAAGATCGCGATGATTTGTATTTGCCTGCCGCCAATGGTGAACTCAGAATCCCCAAATTCTCTCGCCGTCAACATTTCGTTGATCGAATACTCACGGGCAATCCTTTGGTGGCCGAAGCGATGGTCAATCGAATGTGGGGCTGGATGTTCGGCCGCGGTATCGTTCATCCTGTGGACGCAATCGATTCGTTTCATCCAGCAAGCCATCCGGGGCTGCTCGATTGGCTATCGCGAGACTTTGAAAAATCGAACTATGATGTTCGGCGGTTATTGCGGTACATGGCACTTAGTCGCGCATATCAACTGGATTCGACGGTGCAGATCGGTTCTGATCCCAAGTGGTTTTCATCGGGGCCTACAAAGCCGCTGACGGCCGAATCGCTTTATCGCTCCATGGGCATTGCTTTGGATGTAACGGACCCAGCGGCTTGGAATACAACCGCAAAGATTAACGAGTTTGCGAATCTGTTTCCTGACGTCCTGACGGAAGAGTCGCTTGCCAATGTAACCCAAGGATTGTGGCTAACGAATAGCGCCGCGGTCCGCGAAATGGCTTCGGTAAAAAACTCAACAATAATTCAACGTGCTATTGGAATGGAAGAATCAGATCTGCTGGTCGAGCATTTGTACCATCGCATTCTAGGACGACTACCTGACGATGAAGAGCGAAGTCATTGCGTAGACTTCTTGAGCTCACGCACCGATCATCTCCAAACAGCAATCGAGAGTTTAGTCTGGGCATTGATTACCAGCGCAGAATTCCGGTTCAATCATTAAGTAAGAATTGGCATCCAACATGAAAACCGAGTACGCGAAAAATGGGTAATGGCAATTTACCGAAACCAACTCAGCCATGCCTTTCCGGCACGTTGGATGGAAATGTGGATCACCGATTGCACCGGCGATTGTTTCTGAAAGGGAGCATGGCTGGCGCCGCTTCCGTTGCGAGTTTTCAAAGTTTATTCAGCGTGCCAGCGTTTGCAGATTCGGTGAAGGCACGAGGCAAACGTTGTATTTTGTTATGGTTGTGTGGAGCCCCGAGTCAGTTTGAAACCTGGGACCCGAAGATTGGAAAACCGACCAGTGGTCCATTCGGAGCGATCCCAACTTCCATTCCGGGCATACATGTCAGCTCGTTGATGCCCAAGTGTGCTTCGATTCTGGATAAGCTCACCATAGTGCGATCCATGTCTACGGAACCCAAAGAGCATCTGCAAGCAATCGACATGCTAACCCGAGGCGAGCCGCCCCGTCCGCCGTTTACTCGTCCCATACTCGGATCGGTATTGGCACAACAGCTTGGACAACTCGATAGTCCAGTTCCTCAGTTTGTGTTGTTGGAGCCATGTCCGGAAGGAAACGAATTCAAATCGTTTAAGGCGGCGAATTGGGCGGGTTGGCTCGGTGCTGAATACGGCCCAGTTCGTTTTGGGGGCCAGTACAAGATTGAGAATGTCAAGTTGCCAGAAGGACTATCGGACGTCGACCATGCGGATCGCGAGGCGCTGCGTTCCTTTCTGAGTCGTAAATTCTCGAACGACCGTAAGAACGCAGCCGTACAATCGTACAATGCAGTATTCGAGCGAGTGAACGGACTAATGAAAGCGGCTCCGTTATTCGATCTTAATGCGTTACCCAAAGAGGATAGAGAACGATATGGACCGGGGCTCTTCGCGCAGTATTCGCTTCTGGCACGACATCTTGTCGAAAACGGTTCAACCTTTGTGATGGTTGCGAATGGGATGCCATGGGACTGCCACGTCCTGAATCACGAAACCCATCAGATGTTGGTACCAGAGATGGACCGGGTCGTATTTCATTTGATCCATGACTTGGAACAACGCGGCATGTTAAACGATACACTGGTATTGATTATGGGGGAATTTGGTCGGACACCTTATTTGAATGAAGCACGCGGCCGCGATCACTATCCTGATGCATGGAGTCTTGCGATGGCAGGATGCGGTTTAAAACCTGGAGTCGTTTACGGAGCAACAGACGATTTCGGTATTCAGGTTTCTGAAAATCCGGTAGACCAGCGTCGGCTCTTCGCAACCATCTATGCAGCACTGGGGCTCGACCCACATCAAACCTATGACCTTCCCGGTTTCCCAACATTTCATCGCGTGGAGCAAAGTGCTGCCCCAATCCGCGAGTTGCTTGCGTGATCTCAGTCATGAAAATTGAACTTGAAAAAAATGGTAGATATTCATTCCCGATGGGAGTCCTAGATGTAGCGCTTCGCGGCGACGAGCAACGCGCCTACGTGGCTTGTATGGATGGAATCTATTCCTTGGATATCCCCCCGCAAGATTCTACGGATTCGAAACCCAAGCCGTTCTGTATTGGAAAGCATCCAAGCTATGTGTCGGGTATCGCGTTGCTAAAGGATGATGGCGAGTTAGCGACGACCACATACGATGGCACGCTTCAGATTCGTGCTTTGTCGAACGAATTGGTTGGTGAGATTGCACCTCGCTTTCAAGAAAAAATCCACTCCTTTTGGTCTTGGCAATCGGCTCTTTCCCCAGATCGAACCCGCATCGCCTCGGTATCAGGCCAATATCTTCCCGGTGCCGAGGACTATTCACCGCTGCCAAGCGAAGAACCAACGGTAAAAATATTTGATACGAGCACCGGGCTTCAATGGAAAAGCTTTTCGATGTTGCCTCCGGTGCAGTGTGTTGCTTTCGATCCAACCGGTCGATACTTGGCCGCTGGTAATTTGATGGGCGATTTGGCGGTTTGGAACATCGAGACAGGTGTGGCCGTCGCTGAATGGCGTACGAAGTCCTTTACTAGCTGGGGAATCATCAAGAGTCATTGCTACATCAGCGGAATCTTTCGTGTGAGCTTTTCACCGGATGGCAAGTCGCTCTATGCGGCAGGCATGGGAGACATGCGAGACCCAATGGCAGGCAATGGAAAGCAATTGTGGCAGCGTTTCGCTTGGCAAGCCTCGCCTGTAACCAAGATTCAGGAGTCTGCCGCCGAGCAATGCGGCGAGGGACTTATGGAGACTCTGGCTTGGCACCCAAGTGGCGAGTACTTTGTCATGGCAGGCCGTTTGCGCGGAGGCAATTGGAATGTTGGAATTTTTTTAACCGAGAGCGGTCAATTGATCGGCCAAGCGAAAACAGGAATGCGCGTCACTACAGCCCACTTCAGTGCCGACGGGAAGCAGTTGTATCTCGCTGGTATGCAAGGACAACCCAAACTCAAGGACGGTATTTTTCCAGACTTTGGCTACTTAGAACGATACACAATCATCATCAGCAGCAGTGGTAGATGAATCGATCTACAGTCGATTCCTATCCGCTGGCGAAGGGAACGTTTAATTGCCAACGGACTGGTGCTGTGGGACGATAGCAAAATGCATTGGTTCCTATAGATGTTGCTTTCCAGTTTTCGCATCTCCAAAGCCGGCGTGCGAGTTCAGTTTGAGCGTGACTCGGGGAGATTTGACGCATTTTTGGAAGTATCTCGAGCCAAAAGTGTTATCTCAAAGCAGGGGGTATCCGAAAATGAGACTGTTGGGACCCCTGAGGTTCCTCTATAATTTCGCGGAGGAATAGGCTTCTTCCCGCTGAACTTAAGTGCTTTTGAGCAAACGAGATATGACCACTCAAACTATTTGTTCGCTCACGCAGGCTACCCATCCCATTTATTTGGGAATCGACGTCGGCGGGACGGGCATCAAGATCGGCGTCGTGGACGACGAGGGAAAGACACTCGGGTTCACGTCGATCGCCACGGAGGAACCGCGGGGGCCAGCCGATGCCATGGACCGAGTGGTAACGGCCTGTAAGAAATTGTTGTCGGAGATCGGGATTACTCTGGCAGATGTTGCTCGCGTGGGACTTGGAACACCCGGCAGCCAGGACATTCCCAAGGGAATGCTGATCGAACCACCGAACCATCCCCATTGGCATCATTTTCCAATTGTCGCATGCCTCGAAGAGAAGATCGGTCGACCCGTTTCTTTTGCAAACGATGCAAATGCTGCGGGGTTCGGTGAATTCTGGGTTGGCACAGGTCGAGTGTATAGCAGTATGGCGTTGCTGACTCTGGGTA
>Ga0068877_10002709_pt1 | contig 14202 bp, 10 predicted proteins | sample NOAtaG_FD_66437 | JGI IMG/M metagenome (GOLD analysis project Ga0068877, IMG submission 66437) | Freshwater lake microbial communities from Lake Erie, under a cyanobacterial bloom - NOAA_Erie_Diel6S_1000h metaG | ecosystem: Environmental > Aquatic > Freshwater > Lake | place: USA: Ohio, Lake... | reverse complement strand
CTCGACCGGGCGCTGGCCGACGACGCCGACCCGTCCGCGCTGCGGATCGGCGTCCTGACCGCGCGCGACCTGACCTGGAAGGAGGCGCTCGACGCGTTCACCTGCACCGAGTGCGGCCGCTGCAAGGTGCCCTGCCCGACCTTCCTCACCGACAAGCCGCTGTCGCAGAAGGGGGTGCACGACGCGCTGAAGCACCACCTGGTCGAGCAGCGCGAAAGGCTGCTGACGCCGGTGCCGGACGGAGGGGACGACCCGCTGCCGCCGCTGGTGGGCGGCGCCGTCGACGAGACCGCGCTGTGGGCTTGCACGACCTGCGGCGCCTGCGAGGAGGCATGTCCGATCGAGCTCGAGCACCTGCCGCGCTTCTACCGGCTGCGCCAGCACCAGGTGATGATGGCGGGCCGCTTCCCGCACGAGCTCAAGGCCATGTTCGAGGGCTGGGAGTCGCAAGGCAACCCGTGGGGTCTGCCCGCCGGCCGGCGCGCCGACTGGGCACGCGACCTCGACCTGCCGCGCTGGAGGGACGCCAGCCAGGCCGGCGAATTCGAGTTCCTGTTCTACGTAGGTTCGGCGCAGTCCTACGACCCGCGCGGGCGGCGGATCGCGCGCGCCTTCGTGAAGGTGCTGTGTTCTGCCGGCGTGCGCTTCGCGATCCTGGGCGAGGCCGAGGGCAGCACCGGCGAGTGCGCCCGGCGGCTGGGCAACGAAATGCTGTTCCAGCGGCTCGCCGGCACGCTGGGCGCAAGCCTCGTCGAGCGCGGCGTGCGCCACGTCGTGACCTGCGACCTGCACGCGTTCAACGCGCTGAGCCACGAGGTGCCCGCGTTCTCGGGCCCGCCTGGCGCGGCGCAGGCCAGCCCCTGGACGGTGGAGCACCACGGCCAGTGCATCGCGCGGCTGCTGCGCGAGGGCCGCCTGCACCTTGGGCCGCCGCGGGCGGTCGCCTTCCCTGGCGCGTCGCGCGCGGCGCCGCGCCGCGTGGTGTTCCACGACCCGTGCTACCTCGGCCGCCACAACGGCGAGAACGCTGCGCCGCGTGCCGTGGTCGCCCTGGCCACCGGGGCGCCGCCGCTGGAGGCTGCGCTGCACGGCCCGATGGCGATGTGTTGCGGGGCCGGCGGCGGCCGCATGTGGCGCGAGGAGACGATCGGATGGCGCATCAACGTGCTGCGCGCCGAGCAGCTGCTCGAGGGCAGTCCTGCCGTGGTCGCGACCGCCTGTCCGTACTGCGCGCTGATGATCGACGACGGGCTGAAGGCACTCGGCCGCGACAGCCAGGTCGTCACGCGCGACATCGCAGAGCTGGTGGCCGAGGCGCTTCCGCCCGGCTCGCACCGAGAAGCCGTGAGCGGACCCGACACGACCGCGCGTCACTCCATGCGCCGCCGGCACTTCGCTGCAAACCCGCGCCATGTCTCTGGACATGGCTGCGGCTTGCGCCTCGTCCCGGCGACGCCTGGCGCGCCGCTCGGACGCGCCGGATCCATTCTCAGCTTCTGAGCCCTGCCGCCACGAGGAGCAAGCCGTGTCCCGATTCCTGATCGCGCACTCCACCACCGACGGCCACACCCCGCTCATCTGCGAGCGCCTGCGCCGCGGCATCGAGGCGGCGGGGCAGCACGCGGTGGTGCGGCCGATCTGCGAGACGGACGCCGCCGACCTGGCTGCGGCCGATGTCGTCGTCGTCGGGGCCAGCATCCGCTACGGCAAGCACAAGCCCGAGGTCGGCGCGTTCATCGCGCGCCACCGCGCCGCACTCGAGGCACGGCCGAACGCGTTCTTCTCGGTCAACGTCGTCGCGCGCAAGCCCGGCAAGGACGTCCCCGAGGGCAATCCGTACCTGCGGAAGTTCCTGAAGACGATCGCCTGGAAGCCGCAGAGGCTGGCCGTGTTCGCCGGCCGGATCGACTATCCGCGCTACGGCTGGGGCGACCGGACGATGATCCGCCTGATCATGTGGATGACCAGGGGCCCGACCGACCCGACGCGTTCGTATGAGTTCACCGACTGGAACCGGGTCGATGCCTTCGCAGCGGAGCTGGCCGGCTTGGGGGCGGCGCGGGCGGCACGGGCAGCGCCGCCGGTCAAAGCCGGGCCACCGATGGCCGCCTGACGGGCGCGGGGGCGGTTCAGAAGCGGTAGCGCACCGAGGCCCGCAGCACGTACACCCGGTAGTCCGCGGGCTGCAAGCCGAAGGCGAGCAGGTTCGGCAGCGTCGCGGGGCCCACGCCGGCCAGACGCCAGTCGCGCGCCAGGCCGCGCTCGGACCACAACCCCGCGTTCAGCGACACCGAGTCGCTGAGCTTGTAGCTGGCGTAGACCTTGATCGTGTCGGTGGCCATGCGGTCGACCGGGAATGCCGGGTCGCCGATGCCCGTGTCCACGCGCAGCTGGCTGCGGGCGCGGGAGATGACCGCATCGGCTCCGACGTCGAGCCGGTCGGGGATCAGCGCGTGGCGGACCCCGATCCCGACGACGTCGAAGCGGTCGCGACCGCGTGCGTTCCAGTCGGGCGCGGCGACCACCTGGCTGCCGGCCTGCCGCGACACCACCGCCTCGGACTGGGCCCAGGCGGTGAGCCGTGTGCGCTCGTCGATCGTCCAGGCGACGTCGCCGCCCAGGCTGGTGCGGCGCGTGCCGCGCAGCCCGACCAGCGTGGCGGGGTACTCGTCCTCGCCGGCCTCGACCGTGGCACCGAGCGCCACGTTGTCGCCGATGGCGAAGTCGCCGCGCACGCTGCCCTCCGTGCGGCGGCGCTGGGCCAGTTCGTACTTGCGCAGCAGCGTGTTCTCGGTCGTGCCGAACCAGGTCGCGACGCCGTAGGCGTCGTGGTCGCGATCGCCGTAGCTCAGCTTGAAGGCCAGGCTCGCGCCCTCGCCGGCGGCCACCGTCGCGCGCGCATAGGCAGAGGTCTCGCGCGTGCGGACGGCCTCGTGGTAGTTGCGCGTCCGGTTGTCCTGCTCCAGGCCCGCGGCGAGGCGCAGCGTGCCGCGTCGCCAGTCGGCCTGCAGGCGGAAGCGGTCGCGCATCTCGTCGAAGGGCGTGTTGCTGCGCACGGGGGCCGACGCCGAGACGAAGAGATCGGTGGCCACCTGCGGCCATGCCAGCACGGTGGTGCGGTTGTTGCGCTCGTCGCGCGAGTAGCTGGCGACGAGCCGAACCCCGCCGGGCACGGCGGCCGTCAGGCGCAGGTTGCCGTTGAAGGTGTCGACCCGCCCGTCGATGCCTGCGGCCGGCAGCGGCAGCACGAGCCCCGCGGTCACCGAGGTCGGCAGCAGCGGCTCGTTCTGCGTGGCCCGCCCAAGCGCGAAGTCGGCGCTGGCACGGATGGCCGGCGCGACCTGGTAACCCGCCGCGCCGCTGACCTGCTGGAACTCGTTGTCGGGCGCCAGCGCGATCCGGCCGCGCGTGGCGCCGAAGGCGCCAGTGTCGAAGGGGTTGTCCCAGACCAGCGCTGGGCTGCCGTTGTCGAAGCGCGAGTACTGCCAGGCCAGGCGCGCCTGCAGGTCGCGCGTCGCGTAGCCGACCGCGACCTCGAACTGGTCGGTGGTGTGGTCTACCGGCGCCGGCAGCTGCGCGGCGGTGTTGAAGAACGAGGCGGCGATCGGGCGCGTGCCTTCGCGGACGTCGCGCCGGGCGCCGATCGTCACGGTGAAGGGGCCGGCCGGCGCCGATGCGCCGAGGTCGAGGCGGCGGTGGTCGTAGCCGAGCCCGATCCCCTGCAGCGTCGTGGCCAGCGGCATGCCGGCGGTCGTCGTGGCAGCGAAGCCGGCGGGAAGCACCAGCCGGTCGCTGCCTGCCCCGGTGAAGGGCGTGCGGGCGCCGTCGCCGAAGCGACGCGGGATCTCCATCGCGTCGAGCCGCAGCCCGACCACGCCCTCGACGCCACCGCGGACCTCGAGCGTGCGGTCGAAGTTCTCCCCGACGCGCAGATCGACCCAGGTGCCGTCACCCCGGTGCGAAAGCTCGGCCTGCAGCGCGCCGCGCACGCCCTCGCGGTCGAGCCCGGTGTAGTCGCCGAACCGGCGCGACGTGTCCGAGACGCTGACCGCCCCGGCCTCGACCGCGCCGCTGCTGCCCTTCGGGTACGGGCAGGTCGCGCACTTCCACTGCGAGGTGTCGACCTGCGCACGGGCCGGGGTTGCGGGGCCGACGGCGCCGAGCACGCCAAGGGCGGCTAGCAGGGCGACGGAGCTGTGCAGGAAGGGGTGGGTGTTCATGGTCGCGTCCGTGGTCTGCGGGAGGCGGTCGGGCGCCTGGTCAGCGCAGCAGCTTGGCCCCTGAGGGGTGGTTCGAGCCGTGGACCTGGGTGTGGCAGTTCGAGCAGCTGCCGGCCACCGTGAAGACCGCCCCGCCCGCGGCACCCCCCGGCAGGTTGGCCGGTGTGCGCGGCACCGACGGGTGCCCGCTCGTGGAGTGGCAGGCCTGGCACAGCTGCGGCGGCGACTTGACCAGCAGCGCGCTGCGCACCGAGCCGTGCGGCTGGTGGCACAGCGCGCAGTCCTCGGCCACTGGTGCGTGCTCCCACAGCACCGGGCCCCGCTTGTCGGCGTGGCAGCTGTTGCAGGTCTGGTTCAGCGTCGGGCGGGCCAGCATGCCCGGCGTGCCGGCACCATGCGCGTTGTGGCAGTCGCTGCAGGCCACGAGGCCCTGCCGCACCGGGTGCGACGAGGTCTTCTGGAAGTCGGCCCGCTGGCTCTTGTGGCAGCTCAGGCAGGACTCGTTCTGGCGTGCCTTGGCGAGCATCGGGTCGCCGTGGCTGCGGTGCACCTGGTGGCAGTCGCTGCAGGCGACCTCGTTGCGCTCGTGCGTCCCGGCATGCCAGGCCGTCCGCGTGCCGCCGGCGTGGCAGGTCATGCAGATCTGGTTGCGTTCGGCGGCAGTCGCCTTGCCGGTGCTCTTGAAGCCGATGATGGCCGAGGCGCGCTTGTTCCGCGCGTGCAGCGCGCCGGGGCCGTGGCAGGCCTCGCACTGCAGGCCGCCGGCGCCGAACGGGGCGCGCCGGTCGCCGCGCAGCGCGTGCTTGCTGCGGAACAGCGCCGAGCCGGAGTAGACGCCGTCGTCGTCGGCGTGGCACTCCAGGCAGGTGTCGGCTCCCTTCTCGCTGTACTGCCCGGGCTTGGGCTGCGGCGCGGGCACCGCGGCCTGCTGGGCGAGCGCGCCGCCGGCGACCAGCGCGAAGGCCGTCAGGCACAGCGCGCGGAGGAAGGCTCGTGGGATCTTCATCGTGGTTGCCTGCGGGTGGAGGGCGTGGCCGGCGGGCGCGGAGTGGCGTCGTGGGCGCCTCGGATGGGCGCGGCGCAGCTCATGGCCGGGACGCCGCACCGGCGACGCGGGGTGCGGGCCGGCCCTTCACGGCGCCGACGTAGATGCGGCCGCGCAGGCCGTCGTACAGCTGGGCCGGAAGCACCTGCTGCGAGACCAGCGACGCCTTGCTGAGGTAGGGCCGACCCTCGACGATGCGGTCGGCCTCGGCCGCCCCGATGCCGGGCAGCCTCATCAGATCGGCCCGGCTCGCGTTGTTGAGGTCGACGGGCTTGAGCCCCGGGGCGCGCGGCGGTGCCGGCTGCGCCTGCGCGTCGCGCAGCGGGGGATGCTGGAAGTCCTTGCCCGGCGTGCCGGCCGTGCCGGGCGCGCGGACCGAGAAGGCCGCTGCGTTGCCCGGAAGGTTGGCGAGCAGCACGGAGAGCAGGGCCGCCAGCAGCGCGACGGCGGTGGCGGTGGAGGGCCGGGGGATCGAGTGCGACTTCATGCTCGGTCGGGGCGGTGGTGGCCAAGGAAGATGCGGGGTACGAGCCCCCGCGGGCCCTCACGGCGGCGGCGGGAAGGGCGATATGCCGGTTCCTCCGCGCCGCGGGTTCACTTGTGGACCTTCGCGGTGTCGAACTCGCGGCCGGGTCCATGGCACACGGCGCACGACTCGACATCCTCTAGCGGTCGCGACGTCGGCAGCGCCACCGACCGCGCCAGGCCGATCGCGCCGCCGTTGATCGCCATGTGCGCCCGCGCCGGCTGGTTGTCGTGGCAGCTGACGCAGGAGGCCGTGAACGGCGTGGTCACGACGTCGGTGGCGTTGACCGTGTTCAGCGAGGTCTTGGCCTGCGCGGGTGTGGCTGTCCCGGCAGAGATGCCGGCCGCGTAATTGGCATCGATCGACTCGTAGACCGAGGCCAGTGCGCCCGCGGGCACGTAGTTGTAGGTCTTCTGGTCCGTCGTCACCGCCGTCACGTGGCAGCCCTCGCAGTTGCTCAGGATGCCGGGGAAGTCCATGCGCCGGAAGTCGAGGACGACGATGGCGCCCGGGCTGCGGTCGCGCGCGTTCTGGAACGGGGTCACGCGGTCGCGCCCGGCGTGGATGCCGTGGATCATGTCCTTGAAGTTGTTGCTCGTCACCGGCAGCTTCAGCGCCGCGTTGGGCAGCGTCGCATTGAAGCCCCACTCGGCGAGGATCTTCTTCTCGTCGAGCGTGAACGCGCCGGTGCTGGCCGTCGGCGTGTTGGGTGCGGTGTTGTTGAAGTAGGCCTGCAGCGTGGCGTCGGCGATGCCGCGCCCGCTGGTGGCCAGGCCCGGCACGTGACACATCGCGCACACCTGCGTCTCGTAGACGCGGTTGCCGCCGTGGCCCTCGAACCACTCATGGCAGCTTGCGCACTTCTCGGCCGAGACCACCGTGCGGCGCGCGGTGTCGCCGGTGACCGTCTTCAGCACAGAGATCGCGTGTCGGGCCACATCGCCGGTTGCGCCTTGCGGCGTCAGAGGTGCACTCTTCTGCGTGAAGTAACCCTGAAGTGCCACCGTCCGCATCCTCGAGCCCGTCGGGAACGCTGCCGCACTCACGATCGTGGCCGTGTACCAGCCTCCATTGGGATCGCGCGCGGAGAGCGTACCGACCGTCGTGGCCTTGTTGGTATCCAGCAGGTCACAAAGACAGATGCTCTTGGGCTGAGCCTGCTTGCGGCCTGTGTTCGTGAAGTCCGCCGGGGAAGCGATGCCGTCCTGGGTGCTGGCGTAAGCCAGCAGGAAACTGGGCTGACCCGAGAAGCCCGCCAGCACCTGGGCCGGTGTACCGGCCCCCGCCGCGGCGAGTGTCACCGGCTCCTTGGCGACGTTGGTGACGCTGCCCGTCGAGTCCGCCACCTGCTTCAGGATGCGGAACCTGATGGTCAGGGCGTTGCTGCCGTTCACGCTGGCCGAGTCGATCTCGTAGGTGAACACCGCCAGGCCCGGCAGGATGTAGGTGCTGTTCTTGGTCAGGTTCTCCATCCGGTGGTCGATCCGGATGTTCTGCGGCGTGTGGCAGGTCGCGCACTGCGAGTCGTCGGCCTGCGGGCCGCCGATCGAGGCGCTGCCGTGGCCCGAGGTGGCCAGCGCGGCGCCGTAGGCCGTGGCGGCCTTGTCGGCCAGCGTCGAGCCGCCGCCGGTGGTCCAGTCGATGCCGTCGTGGCAGGCGCCGCAGGCCTGGCGGCTGGGCAGGTTCCGGTGGTTGTCCGCCGTCTGCGCGACCTTGCCGTCGTGGCAGGTGGTGCACATCCGCTGGCCGCCACCGAGCTTGGAGAAGCCCTTGTTGTCGAACACCAGGTTGGCGTAGTTGTAGTTCTCCTTGACCAGTTCCTTGCCCTGGTGGATCTTGTGGATCATCGTGGTGAAGTCGCCCGCCACCTCGCCATCGGCGACCCGGGTCTCGGGCGAGTAGCCGTAGCTCGTGATGCCGGTGGCGGCGTTGACGGTCTTGGTCTCGGTCAGCGCGGGGAACTTGCCGGCAGTCGACGTCACCTTGGTCTGACCGAAGGCGCGCTGAGTGGTGTGGCACACCACGCAGTACTTGACCTCGACGCGGGCTGCCACAGGCTGGCCACGGGGGAACTCGTGGATGGCCAGCTTGGAGTGACAGACGTTGCAGGTATCTATGTTGACGTCCTCGCGTGTGAGCTCGGACTCGGGTATCGGCGTGCCGGGTTGTCCCGTCGGGCCCGGCTTGAAGTCGTAGACGACGTTCAGCGGGTTCTGCATCACCACCGGGGGCTGCGTTTGCACCGCGTTGGCCGTGTTGTCGCCGGTGCCGCGGGCCGCGCCGCCGAACTGGATCACGAGGCGGTGCGGCAGCGTCGGCTGGTAGGTCAGGTCGCCGAGATCGGCCTTGTCCTGGCCCGCCGTCGCGGTGATGCCGTCGACCTGGACCTTGATGCCGGGGATGTCGCGGTAGAAGGTGTAGCGGTAGGTGCCGGGCTTGTTGTCGACGGCCACCATCGTGCCGAGGTTGTCCGTCGTAGGCCGCGTCAGCGTCACTGCGCCGCTGGTGGCCGACACGCTGGTGACGACGTAGCTCACCCAGCTGCTCGGGCGTGCGTCCGACCGCGGCACCAGCTTGGCGAGCGTGAACGCGAAGTTCGGGTAGTTGGCGATCTGCGCGTTGCTCGCCTTGGCGGTGAACTTCTCGAGGCCGACCACCGGGTTGCCCAGCGTGTCGGTGACCGTGAACTCGACGGCTGGCGGGCTGGAGATCGTCACGCTCGTGACCTGGGCCGCGAACTTGGCGGCGGCCCACTGCTCGGGCGTCAGACCGGCGGCGTTCAGGGCCGTGCCGCCGGAGGGGCCCGCCGGGCCCTGCGGACCGGTCGGGCCGGCAGGGCCGGTCTGGCCGGCCGGGCCAGCTGCGCCTGACTCACCACCGCCGCCACAGCCGCCGAGGGCCGCCACCGCAACGCATGCGGCAGCGATCCACTGCCACGGACGAGTTCTCCTGCTGGTCATCGACCTACTCCTCGCAAGATGCCTGACTGCCCGGGAAGGCAGGCCGCGCGGCATGCCTCCCGTCCCCCGTTCGCACGCGATCGGGTCGCGTGCGCCTGTGTCCGATGCACGGGTTCAATGCTGCGATGCGCGCGCGGGCCCGCGCAATCCCGCCGCGCGAGCTATCCCCGCCGTGCTTGATCCAGATCAGAGGTTCGATGCCATTCAGGTTCTGATGCCCATTGAGGTATCCGGCCTGGTCGTTCGGGGACCGGACTGATGTTGGTCAAGCGGTGCCGGCGTGTTGAGGGCACGATGGCGCCGCCGTCGCTTCGGCGCGCCGTCGCGCGTCGTCAGACGGGAGACGGGGGGGCACGGAGATGTCGGGGATCGTGACTGGGGGGTGGCACGAGGCGGTCGCGCAAGGTCGGCGTCGTCTCGTCGCGGCGACGGGCCTGTCGTTGGCCTGGGCGCTGCTGGTGGGGCGACCTGCGGTGGCGGTGGCAGGTACCGGGGGCGGCCCGCTGATCGAGGTCTGGAAGGACGCCTCCTGCGGCTGCTGCGCCGAGTGGATGCAGCAGATGGAGCGCGCCGGCTTCCAGGTGCGGGCCCACGACAGCGGCAATGCCGCGATGCGGGCGCGGCTGCGCATCGACCCCCGGTACGGCTCCTGCCACACGGCGCTGGTCGGCGGCTATGCGATCGAGGGGCATGTGCCGGCGCGTGAGATCCGGCGGTTGCTCCGCGAGCGGCCGCAGGCCATCGGCCTTGCGGTGCCCGGCATGCCGATTGGCTCGCCGGGGATGGACAGCGGGGGCTACGCCGGGCGCAAGGACCCCTACGACGTCCTGCTGCTCACGGCCGACGGCCGCGCGAGCGTCTTCCAGAGCTACCGCTGAGCGCCGGCCCGGGCGCGGCGCCATGGCTGCCGCGCCCGGGCATCGGCGCGCCATTCGTCAGCCTGCAGCGCTGGCCGGCGAGCACGACGCAGACACGCCGGCCCGCTGCCGCGCGCTTCAGGGCTTGACGACCTCGTTGATCTCGACGACGAGACCGGTGGCGTCGTTGGCCACGATGCCGGTGCGACCGGCGAGATCCCCGGCGCTCGGCTGCGCCTGGCCGCTCTTGCTGACGCGGGCGTCGACCACGACCTTCGGGTGCAGCGACAGCCGCGCCGCCGGCGTCATCGCCAGGCGGTCGTCGAGTGCGAACTCGAGCGGCAGGTCCTTGACCTGCTTGCGCACGATGGCCAGCGGCATGCGCGAGCCTTCGGCCGGCCGTGCGAACACGAACACCGTGTCCTCCGGCTTGGCCTGGGCTGCCAGCGCCGGCGCGAGCCGCACCGTGCCGCGCAGCACCGGCCCGGCTGACGCGGCCGGGGCGACCGGCGCCGCGGCTTGGGCAGTCGCGCCCGGCCTGGCCGCCGTCGCGGCCGCGGGCATGCCGCCGAGCTGGCGCGCCTCGGCGATGCTGGCAAGCAGCTGGTCACGGAAGGGGCTGTCGGGCGGGGCGACCTCGGCCAGCCGCTCCCAGTGGCGCACCGCACCCGCGTAGTCCTTGCGGTTGTACGCGGCCGTGCCGGCCAGCGCGAGACTCTTCGGGTGCGCCGGGTCCACCTTCAGCGCGCGCTCGACCAGCGCCGTCGGCTCGCCTTCGAGGTTGCGGTTGTTCGTCACTGCCAGCGCGTCGGCATAGTCAGCCAGCAGCCGCGGTTCGTCGCCGGTCAGCGCGAGCGCCTTCGCGAAGGCCGGCAGCGCGTCTGTCGTGCGCCCGAGCTGCACGTAGGAGCGCGCGAGCATCGCCCAGCCCTCGGCATTGCCCGGTTGCTCCTTCAGCTTGGCGGCCAATTGCTCGACCGCGGCGGCGAACTGCGCCACGTCGATGCCGCCGCCGTGCGGGCCGGCCGCCGCGGACCGGGGGTCCTCCTTGGGCACCCCGGCAATCAGCTCCGGCGAGCCGGTGGCGAGGTAGCCGCCGACGCCGAGCACCAGGATCGCGCCGGCCAGCAAGCCGAGCAGGCGGCGCGGCGCGCGCGGCGCGTCGTGCGCCGCGGGGGCGGCTGTGCCGGCACCGGACAGCGCCGCGGCGCCCGGGTCTGCCAGCACCTGGTCGGCGAGGGCACGCTCGAGCCGGTTCCGCTCGCGCTGGTACTCGGCCTGAGCGACCGTGCCGCCCGCGCGGCGCGCTTCCAGGGCCTGCAGCTGCGTGCGAAGCTCGGCGATCGAATGGCCCGCGGTCGCTGCTGCTGCCGCGGTGGGGGCGGTGGGGGTCGTGCTCATCCGTCGCTCACCGCGATGTGGCAGCCTGGCCTGGCGCCCCATTCCCGGCCGCATCGCCCAGGTCGGGTTCGTCGGGATCGAACTGGTCCGCGGGCAGCCTGCTGCGCCGGCGCAGCACCAGCCACAGCGCCGCGACGCCGCCCACCATCAGCAGCCCGGGCCCGAACCACAGCAGCCACGTGGTGCTCTTCACCGGCGGGCGGTACAGCACGAAGTCGCCGTAGCGCGCCGTCATGTAGTCGATGATCTCGCGCTCGCCCTTGCCCTGCTGCAGCATCGTGCGCACCTGGTTGCGCAGGTCGACGGCCAGGTCGGCGTTGGAGTCGGCGATGGTCTGGTTCTGGCAGACCAGGCAACGCAGCTCGACGGCGATCTTCCACAACCGCTGCTCGAGCGCGGGGTCGGTGACGGCACCGAGGCTGTCCTTCTGGCCGGCAGTCTGCGCCGCTGCCGGCAGGGCGACGCCGAGCGTGGCGGCCGTCAGCACGGCGGCGAGCAGGTGGCGCGGGGTCGGCATCGCGGGTTCCTCAGGCGGGGTTCGGCACCGGGGCCGGGTTCTCGGCTGCCAGCTTGCGGATGAGCGGTTCGACCTTGTCGCGCAGCACCTCGGGCGTCACCGGTCCGATGTGCTTGAAGCGGATGACCCCGGCCTTGTCGACGACGAAGGTCTCGGGCACCCCGTACACGCCATAGTCGATGCCGACCTTGCCGTCGCGGTCGATGATCGACGCGGTGTACGGGTCGCCGAAACGGGCCAGCCAGCGCAGTGCGTCCTCGCGGCCGTCCTTGTAGTTCAGGCCGTAGATCGGCACGACGCCGCGCTTGGCGAAGTCGACCAGCAGCGGATGCTCCTCCCGGCAGGCAGCGCACCAGGAGGCCCATACGTTGAGCATCCAGACCTGGCCCAGCAGGTCCTGCCGGCCGAGGCTCTTTGCGGGGTCGGCCAGCACCGGCAGCGTGAAGGCCGGAGCGGGCTTGCCGATCAGCGGCGAGGGCACCTCGCGCGGGTTCAGGTTCAGCCCCTTGCCGAGGAACAGCAGCAGCACGCCGAACAGCGCCAGCGGAACCAGGAACAGCAGCTTCTTCATGCCGTCGCCCCCGCGGCGCCCGCGGCTGGCACGGGCTGCTCGCGCCGGGCCACGCGATAGCGGCGGTCGGCGGCGGCCAGCCCGCCGCCCAGCGCCATCAGCACGCAGCCGCCCCAGATCCAGGTGACGAAGGGCTTGTAGTACAGCCGCACGACCCAGGCATCGCCCTGCGAGGCCTGGCCAAGCGACACGTAGATGTCGCCCGTGATGCGGCTGCGGATGTCGGCCTCGGTCATCGGGTTGCTGTGCACGCGGTACATACGCTTCTGCGGCCGCAGCTGGGCCAGCTCGCGGCCGTTCTTGCTCAGGATCACCAGGCCCTCGATCGCGTCGTAGTTCGGCCCCTGGACCTCGCGCACGCCCTTGAACGTGAACACGTAGCCCGCGATCTCGGCACTCTCGTCGACGCTCATGTCGGCGTCGCGCTCGACCTCGTAGGTCTTCACCATCGTCACGCCGAAGATGAACACGCCCACGCCCAGGTGGGCGAGCATCATCCCCTTCATGCCGCGCGGGATCAGCTGCCAGCGCTGCCAGAGCGACGCGCCGTGCGATGCCTGTGCACCGCCCGCGGGGCGCAGCCGTTCCCACAGATCGGTCAGGATCGACGTCAGCACCCAGTAGGCCATGAACAGCCCGACGCCGCCGAGCCAGGAGATCCGGCCCTCGATCCACTCGGTGGCCACCGCGGCCACGATCGCGGCACCGAAGGCCCAGCGCAGGCGCCGCCACAGGTCGGGCACCTCGGCGTGCTTCCAGCGCGCCAGCGGCCCGATGCCCATCATCACGACCAGCGGCACCATCAGCGGCACGAACACCGTGTCGAAGTAGGGGGGGCCGACGGAGATCTTGCCCAGGCCGAGCGCGTCGAGCAGCAGCGGGTACATCGTGCCGAGGAACACCGCACCGGCGGCCACCACCAGCAGCACGTTGTTGGTGAGCAGCATCGACTCGCGCGACACCGTCTCGAAGCGGGCTCCCAGGCCGACCTTCGGCGCCCGCCAGGCGTACAGCGCCAGCGAGGCGCCGATGACGAAGGCGAGGAAGCCGAGGATGAACAGCCCGCGGCGCGGGTCGGTCGCGAACGCGTGCACCGAGCTCAGCACGCCCGAGCGCACGAGGAAGGTGCCGAGCAGGCTGAGCGAGAAGGCCGAGATCGCGAGCAGCACCGTCCAGGCCTTGAAGCTGCCGCGCTTCTCGGTCACGGCCAGCGAGTGCATCAGCGCGGTGCCCACCAGCCAGGGCATGAACGAGGCGTTCTCCACCGGATCCCAGAACCACCAGCCGCCCCAGCCGAGCTCGTAGTAGGCCCACCACGAGCCCAGCGCGATGCCCAGCGTCAGGCTGATCCAGGCCGCCGTCGTCCACGGGCGGCTCCAGCGCGCCCATTGCGCGTCGAGGTTGCCGCCGATCAGGGCCGCGACGGCGAACGCGAAGGCCACGGAGAAGCCGACGTAGCCCATGTAGAGCATGGGCGGGTGGAACACCATCCCCGGGTCCTGCAGCAGCGGGTTCAGGTCGCGGCCGCTGGCCGCCGCCGGCACCAGGCGGTCGAACGGGTTGCTGGTGAGGATCGTGAACAGCAGGAAGCCCACCGACAGCCAGCCCATCACGCCCAGGATGCGCGCGAGCACCGGCGTGGGCAGCGCGCGGCTGAAGTGCGCGACGGCCAGCGTCCAGCCGCACTGCATCAGCAGCCACAGCAGCATCGAGCCCTCGTGGCCGCCCCAGACCGCGGCGACGCGGTACCAGAAGGGCAGGTCGTGGTTCGAGTTGTTGGCGACGTACAGGACCGAGAAGTCGTACTGGATGAAGGCGGCCGTCAGGCAGGCATAGGAGCCGAGCGTGATCCAGAACTGCCACCACGCCAGCGGCTTGGCCGCGGCCATCCAGTCGGCGCGGCCGCGGTGCGCCCCCACCAGAGGCACGATGCCCAGCAGGACGGCCGTGACCAGCGCCAGCCAGAGCAGGAAGTGGCCGAGCTCGGGGATCACTTGCCATACCCCTGCAGCGTGGCCGTCTGCTGCGGACCGGACTGCGGATGGCCGGCCCTCTTCAGCGCCTCGGCCGCCTCGGGCGGCATGTAGTTCTCGTCGTGCTTGGCC
>Ga0068877_10002708_pt1 | contig 14204 bp, 17 predicted proteins | sample NOAtaG_FD_66437 | JGI IMG/M metagenome (GOLD analysis project Ga0068877, IMG submission 66437) | Freshwater lake microbial communities from Lake Erie, under a cyanobacterial bloom - NOAA_Erie_Diel6S_1000h metaG | ecosystem: Environmental > Aquatic > Freshwater > Lake | place: USA: Ohio, Lake... | reverse complement strand
ACCTGCGTTTTCAATACGGCTTCATTGAGTGTGGATCATCCGCAACATCTTGCTCCTTTGATCGCTTATCCCAATCCTGCCACCGATGTTTTAAAATGCAATATCCAAGCTCACGAGGTAGACCAATGGGTAGTTTTCGATGTCCATGGACGTTGTGTTCATCAACAAACTAGAACCAATGAGATCGCTGTGGCGCAATGGCCGATGGGGATATATGTGAGTAGAATAAAAACTTCCCAAGGTCTTTTCTATCATTCTTTTCAAGTGATTCATTGATGGAAGAGGTGGTGCGCTTCATAGTGCATTACGGATTGCATTTTGTCTTTCCCTTCGCGCTTGCGTGGCGTTTTTCGCCCCAGAAAGTAGTGCGAACTTACCTCATTTTGCTCAGTACTATGATCGTGGATATCGATCATCTATGGGCACAGCCGATATTTGATCCCTGTCGTTGCAGCATTGGCTTTCATCCATTGCATTCCTATTGGGCCATTGCAATATACCTGATTTTGTTGTTCCCTGTTACCACCCGATGGTGGGGAGTGGGGTTGGTGTTGCACATGATCACAGACCTTCAAGACTGTTGGTGGAGTTGTTAAAAATGAACTATCTTTACCCCGATGGAAAATGCTCCGATAGATATTCATAACTACGATAGCATCCGCCCTTATACTGATCAGGAATTGCAGGAGGCGGTTATCCGCATTTTGGAAGAGCCGTTGTTTTATAAGATGATTCGATGGGTCTATCCGGGCCTGAGCAAGAATGCCATTCACTCGATGTTGATGAATGTGCGTTCTGTCAATGAATTTCAATCGGAAGTGTCAGGGCCCGCGTTCAAACGGGTGATAGAAATGACTACCTCTGGGATGTCTTTTACCAATATCCAGAATTTAGACCGTTCAAAGGCCTATTTGTTTTTGTCCAATCATCGTGATATCATCTTGGACAGTGCCTTGCTCAATGTGAGTTTATTGGAGGAAGGTTATGGGACCACTCAAATTGCCATTGGAGACAACCTGCTTTCGCATAAAGTGGTAGAGGATATTGTACGATCCAATAAGAATTTTATTGTCAATCGCAATGTAAGTTCTAAGGAAGTGTATCATTATTCCTTGCGGCTTTCCAATTATATCCGCAAAACCATTTTAGAAGATAATAATTCCATTTGGATTGCACAAAGAGAGGGTAGAAGCAAGGATGGGGATGATCGCACCGCTACCGGCCTTTTAAAAATGTTTGCGATGTCGGGAGGAAGTGATATCGAGGAGTCGCTGAAGCCATTATCCATGATTCCGATGGCCGTGAGTTATGAGTATGATCCTTGTGATATACTCAAGACGAATGAGCTCATGCACATCAAGCAGCTCGGGCATTATGAAAAAAAGAAAGGGGAGGATGTCCTCTCCATGTTGACCGGAATCACCGGACATAAAGGTCGTGTGGACATTTCGGTAGGAATGTCTTTGGATGGAGTGATGGATCAAATGAAGGGGATCCAAAACAAAAATGAGAAGTATCGATTCTTAACTCAAGAGATCGATAAAGAGATGCATAGGATCTATAAGCTTTGGCCCACCAATTACATAGCGTATGATTTATTGATGGGAACCAAGGATTACAAAGAGCATTATTCCAATATTCAGAAAATAGCATTCGGCAATTATATCCGGGCCAATGTATTTAAACTTTCTTTGAATCGTAAAAAAACGCCATTGGCTAAAGAAGGTTTCTCTGCCATGGCCAAAGAAATCATGTTGCAGATGTATGCCAATCCGGTAATCAATCGCAAGGAGATAGAGAAGCCCGTTTTGGTATGACATTTTCTGATTTAAAAATCACCCGACAGTTCATTGATCCATTGAACGACAAGGGTATTGTAACTCCCACCGAAATTCAAGAGAAGGCCATCCCTGTCATTTCGGGAGGTACGGATGTGGTGGGCATCGCCCAGACAGGCACGGGAAAAACCCTAGCTTATTTGCTGCCTATCGTGATGAAAATCAAATATGCTCAGGGTTTGGATCCCAGAGCGTTGATTTTGGTGCCCACTAAAGAGCTCGTACTGCAAATTGAGAAGGAAATTGCGATGCTGGTGTCCCAAACGGACTTGCGTTGGGTGGCCTTGTATGGCGGCATTGGCCCCAAGACGCAAATCGAGACCATTACCAATGGGGTGGATTTGATAGTAGCTACACCGGGCCGCTTCTTAGAAATCTATGCCAAGCGAGTTTTGAGTACAAAACAAATCAAAACGGTGGTGCTCGATGAGTGTGATCGAATGATGGACATGGGATTTTGGCCGCAATTGAGAGATATTCAAGAGAAGATGCCTCAGAAGAAGCAGCAATTGCTTTTTTCGGCTACTTTTCCGGAAAAGGTGCAACGCATTGCGGATAACTTTTTGCTATTCCCTCATGTCATAGAGGTAACTCCTCAAGCCACTCCGGCCTCCACTGTTCAACAAGTACTTTTCAAAGTTCCCAATAATGCCACTAAAACAGAAGCTTTGGTTTGGATGCTCCAGCATCGAGAAGAAATGAACCGTGTGATGGTTTTTTGTAAAACCAAAGATCGCGTTACCCAATTGGCCAATCAGCTCGAGAAAAGTGGCATTCAAGAGGTGAAGGTGATCCATAGCAATAAAGGACAAAACGCGCGCATCAATGCGCTGGAGGAATTCAAAGCGGGTAAGGTGCGTGTCTTGGTCACCACCGATGTGAGTGCTCGTGGTATAGATGTTTTTGAAGTTTCACATGTGGTGAATTTCAATGTACCTCAGCATCATGAAGATTATGTTCATCGAATTGGCAGAACAGGAAGGGCCTTTAAAACAGGAGAAGCGATTACTTTCATGGATGTTTCAGAAGTGTATCATGTAAGAAAGATTGAGCATTTAATGAACCAATTCATTCCGACCCAAGATTTGGATCCATCTGTTTTTATACACGCCACCTCCAAAGAGGAGATGCAGGAACAGAATCGAGAGATTGATCGTCAAAAGCGAATAGATAACCCCGATTTTAAAGGAGCCTTTCACGAGAAGAAATTTGCAATCAAAGCCAAGGAGTTGTCCCGAAGGGGGAGTCAAGCGGCTTGGAAGAATAAAAATAAAAAAGGTAAATAAGTTTATTTAGCTTATATTCGTTCCCCTTTTTTTTTGCAGAATATGGATAAAGACAGAAAAATACTGAATAAGTTAAAGCCAAAATCATGGCATGAGATCAAGACCAATGATTCTTGGTCGATTTTTAAAATCATGGGTGAATTTGTGAATGGATATGAGCGCATGGGGGCTATCGGTCCTTGTGTTTCCATTTTTGGATCAGCGCGTACCAAGCCCGACAATCCTTATTATGACATGGCCAGGGAGATTGCGCTATTGCTCACCCAAAAAGGATACGGGGTTATCACAGGTGGAGGGCCAGGTATCATGCAAGCGGGTAATCAAGGAGCTAAGGAGGGAAATGGAACTTCAGTTGGTTTGAATATCGTGTTGCCTTTTGAGCAGCATTCCAATCCATACATTGATAAAGACAAGAGCATTGATTTTGACTATTTCTTTGTGCGCAAGGTGATGTTTATCAAGTATAGTCAGGGTTTTGTCGTAATGCCGGGTGGATTTGGTACCATGGATGAATTATTTGAGGCGTTGACCTTGATTCAGACAGAGAAGATTGGAAGATTTCCTATTATTCTCGTGGGCAAAAAGTTTTGGGGAGGCTTGGTGGATTGGATCAAACAAACACTTCTCGAAGCTGAGCACAATGTTAACGTGGAAGATTTGGACTTATTTGTGGTAGTGGATACCCCGCAAGAGGCGGTTTCGGAAATCGATAAATTTTATAGCAAGTACCTATTGAAACCCAATTTTTAAGCAATGGATTATGCGGTTTTCTTATCTCCTGCCAAGAGGATGAACACCCAATCCTTTGTGTCTCCTGTTAAGTCAACGGAACCAACTTATATCAAGATGGCTGCACAGCTCATGCAAGAGTTGAAAAGCTTGAAAGAAGGTGATTTGCAACAGATAATGGAAGTCAAAGCTCCTTTGTTGACAGAGGTCAAGACAATGCTCAAGACTTGGGGCGATGAGACGAATATCGCTTTTCCCGCAGCATCACTGTATAATGGAGATGCCTACATGCGTTTGTGCGCAAGAGATTGGGATAAGCAGAGCTGGGAATTTGCTAAGGATCATTTGTATATTTTATCGGCAATTTACGGAGTGCTAAGAGCAACGGATGCTATCCAACCCTATCGCTTGATGGTGGGGAGCCGATGGCGGGGTAGGACGGCCGCTCAAGGTTTGTATCCCTTTTGGCATGAACATTTGCAAGGATTTGATGAGGTCGTTACCCAGAAGAAAGTGATGATCAATCTGGCCTCTCAGGAGTATGCACAAATGTTGGAAGCATGGAAAATTCCGAGAGTAAACATTGATTTTAAAGTCCAAAAAGCAGGGAAGTTATCAACGGTCTCTAGTTTTAGCAAGCAAGCGCGAGGAGCAATGGCGCGTTGGATAGTAGAAAATCGACCTCAGCAATGGGAGGAAATACAAAAAGTGGAGGTGTTGGGATATCGGTTTGATTCTCGATTTTCTGACAAAGAAAATTGGATTTATGTCAAAGCGTAACTTGTTTTAGTGTAGTTTCGCGAGGCAATTAAAATAATGATGAGAAAAATTTTACTTTGGGGTTGTGTTCCCTTTTTATTGGCTTCCTGTGGAAGTGGCAGTTCGGTAGAGCTAAAAACACAAAACGACAGTTTATCCTATGCGTTGGGTTTGTCCTATGGTGAATACATGGGGCAGTTGAAGTCTGATTTTGATATCGACTCTTTGAACATCGACATCATTAAATCCGCTATGATGGATGCAATGGACAGCACGCGTACACTATCCATGGACATTGAATCGGCTGGTCAACTCTTTAACAGTGTGATCGAAGCGAAACAAGCGGGTAAGAAGGCAGAACAGAATAAACAGTTTGAAGGAAATATCGAGAAAGGGAAGGCCTTCTTGGCAAGCAATAAGTCGCAAGAAGGGGTGGTGGAGACGGCTTCTGGTTTGCAATACAAAATAACTAAACCCTCTGGAAAGTCAGAAAAGCCAAAGGCAACGGATTTTGTCGGGGTGCATTATACACTAAAGAATCTCAACGGCGAAATCATTGAAAGTTCCTTACAACAAGGCAAACCGGTGGAATTCCCATTGGATCAAGTGATACCCGGTTGGACGGAAGGTATCCAATTATTGAGCGTGGGCGACGAGGCCACATTGTATGTGCCTCAAGAATTAGCATACGGTGATAGAGGCGGAAGAAAAGTGGAGCCTTATTCTACTTTGATATTCGAAGTTCAATTGATCTGTATTGGAGAGGGTTGTACTACTAAAAAATAAAAACATGAAAACAAGAATCATTGCACTCGCACTCGCATTTTTATGCATCGGAGGTGTTCAAGTTCAAGCACAAAAAGAAGAAAAAAAATCAAAAAAAATCAAAGGAGCACCTATGAATAATCTAGACTCATTGTCCTACGCATTAGGCGTATCGATTGGAAAGAACCTCAAACAAGCAGGAGTAGTAGAACTGAATACAGAAATGTTAGCCAATGCCATGAAGGCAGCTCTAGCGGGTGGTGAGCTCGCCATGGAAGAGGAGCAGTGCAATGGGATCATCCAGCAAGAATTATCCAAATTGGCAGAGGCCAAATCTGCAGAAGCGAGAAAAGAAGGAGAGACATTTTTAGAGAAGAACAAATCCAACGAGGGAGTAAAATCAACGGCTTCTGGTTTGCAATACAAGAATAATGTGGAGGGTTCAGGAGTAAATCCAGACGAGAATGATGAAGTTACTGTTCATTATGAAGGAAGATTGATCGATGGTACCATTTTCGATAGCTCTATCAAAAGAGGCGAGCCCGCGACATTTGGATTGAATCAGGTGATTCCCGGTTGGACGGAGGGATTGCAATTGATGAAAGAAGGTGGAAAGACTACATTCTATATTCCACAGCAATTGGCCTACGGGGCTCAGGACATGGGTACAATTCCAGCATACAGCACATTGATCTTTGAAGTAGAATTGATCAAGGTGAATAAAGTGGATTAAATATCGAATGGAAAGTTTGGTAGCTGCCTTGAATTTCAAGGCAGTTTTTTTTTGCTAATATTTATAGTGAAATTTATTAGGTATACGAACAAAGAATAGCTGTTGCTTCAGCTCTTCTTCCTCTGAGACTTTGGTTTTTGCGAACAACTTTCTCCATTGGTATAATGGACTAAATCGATAGTGATAAATACTTTGGTGGCCCCATCAATCCAAACCGCCTCCAAATCGATAGCGGTTTTGCCTGTGGAAATGGGATCTACAATATTTCCTGACTGCCATTGGCCCTCTTCTTTACCTTTTAAATCTCCGAAATTATCATAGAATCGGGCGGTCCATTTGATGCCATCCACAGACGCTCCGCCGTTGTTTTTAAAGTCAACATAATACCCTACGATTTTTCCGAAAGTGTTTTGAGTGTAGGCCTTTTCCACAGAGATATCGCATTTGTTCTCATGTTGCTGGGCAGATACGAGTTGTGACAAAGAAATTAAACCCAAGGTGATTAATTTTCTCATATGCAATTTTTTTTAGAACGAAATTTATATCGAAATTATTCTGAACTTTCGGTGAATTTATAACCAATTCCTCTCACCGAGTGAAAGAATTGAGGGTTTTTTGAATCTTTTTCAAAATACTTCCTAAAGTTAGTAATGAGATTGTCAATGGTTCGAGAGGAGGTAAAAATATCATATCCCCACACTACATCCATGATTTCTTCCCGGCTCACGGCCTGTCCCTTTTTAGTTGTAAGCAGTTTGAGTAACATCATCTCTTTCTTGGAAATTTTGATGTTATTTCCGTTTCTATCCAATATTTCAAAGGCCTCAAATAAGATTACCCCTCCTTCAAATTGATAGGGAGTAGCTTCGGATCTTGCATTCAAAGCAGCTTCCTTCTGCGCAATCAAGTTTTTCACTCTTAACAAGAGTTCCTCTAAATCAAACGGTTTAGGAAGGTAGTCTTGAGCACCGGCTTTTAATCCTTCGATGCGTTCTTTGCTGCTGCCTTTGGCAGAGATGAACATCAAGGGAGTTTTAATGCCTTTTACCCGAATATTCTGACAAAATTGAATACCTGAAATGCCGGGAAGCATGATGTCGGAGACAATTGCATCGAAGGCTTGTTCCTGAATGAGATGAGAGGCCTTCACTCCATTGTCGGTCAATACCACATGGTAACCCTCTAACTCAAGATTCATTTGAATCAGTTTTCCTAAATTGGCTTCATCTTCCATCACTAAAATTCGATGAGTACTCATACAGAAAATTTTATGATCATTTGAGCTACTTTTTTGGATGCTCCCGGACCTCCGAGGGCTTTTATTAGTTCTTGCTGAATCTGCAATGCCTGTTGCCTACCTTCTTCGGTGAGAAGCTTGTGCACGGCGAGGTATAATTCACTTCGGGTAAGTTCTTCCTGAATCAACTCAGCAACAGCTTCTCTATTGAGGATGAGATTGACTAAGGATATCCATTGGAGTTTGACAAAGCTCTTTGCAATCTGATAGGATAATGGCTGTGCTTTATAACCTACTACAATGGGCAATCCTCTCAATCCGGCTTCCAAGGTGGCTGTTCCACTCGCAATGCAGCCCGCGCTCGCGCCCTTCATGAGGGCCGTAGTTTGGTTGAATACCAATTTCACTCTTTTTTCGGTCAGATACGGTGCGTAATCCTCTGGCAAGAGGCCAGGGGCTCCCGCGATAATAAAATCATACTGGGGAAACTTGGGCAGCAAAGCCAAAAAAACGGGTAATATTCTTTTCAACTCTTGCTTTCTGCTTCCGGGTGCCAGCAAAATAAAAGGTTTGTGATGGTTATACCCGTTGTCCAATACATCCAATTCATCCATCAATGGATGCCCTACAAATTCGGCTGAGTAATCATGTTTAGTATACCACTGCGGCTCAAATGGAAGTATACAGTACATTTTGTCAATGTATCTTTTGATGGTGAAAACGCGTTTTTCTTTCCAAGCCCAAATGGTAGGGGAGATGTAATAATGGGTTTCAATACCTTGTGCTTTTACCCATGGGGCAAGACGTAAATTGAAACCAGGATAATCAATAAAAACTACCTTGTCCGGCTGAAAATGTTGAATTTGCTGCTTTATTTCCAAAAAGTTTTTCCGGATGGTTCGGATATTGAGCAGCACTTCAACAAACCCCATAAATGCCAAAGAGCGGTAATCTTTTAAGATATCCACTCCAGCGGATTTCATCTTTTCGCCACCCCAACCCTTGATTTGAATATTCGGTTGTAGTAAAATCAGTTCTTTGGCAAGAAGACTGCCATGTAAATCTCCGGATGCTTCGCCTGCAATAATAAAAATTTTCATTTCAATACAAATAGATGGCGAGCGGCACGCTGCAAATCACAACATACAAAATTCCACGACTCAAGTAGTACCATTCTTTTTTCAAAAAATAATAAAATAAAACAACATCCGTCAGTATGGAAACGGTTACCACTTTATCTTGGTACATGGCCGTTACCCCGTACAATAAATCATGAAAAAAGGTTTCCATATTGGTGGAAGTACCCAGTGTGAATACCCACCCAAACAGCAGAAAACCAACACCTGCCCCGATAAGGCCTAAGATAATTCCGTATAATACGGTGTCCCATGGATGTTTTCTAACTGCCATTGTTTACATCTCCCATTGTTGAATATGTGTCAACGCATGATAGGCCGTAAGGTCAAATTGAACAGGTACCACCGACACGTAGTTGTTTTTTAATGCAAAATCATCGGTGTCCTCTCCTTTGTCTTTCACTACAAACTCTCCCGTCATCCAATAGTATTTCTTTTGATAGGGATCTATTCGTTCATTGAATTGCTCTACCCACATACCATGCGCCTGACGACAGAATTTTATACCGGCAACGGATGGACCTTTCGGGATATTTACATTCAGACAAACATGTTCTGGAAAATGAGAGTCGGCTAAAACTTTCTGTACAATTTCAATGGCCACTTTTTGCGAGGCCGAAAAATCAGCGTCTAAATCGTAATCTAGCAGAGAAAATCCTACAGATGGAATGCCCTCTACGGCACCTTCCACTGCAGCGGACATGGTGCCAGAGTAAATGACATTGATAGAGGAGTTGGAGCCATGATTGATGCCACTCACTACAATATCTGGTTTTCTATCCAATAAATTGTACAGCGCCATTTTAACGCAATCTACGGGAGTGCCGCTGCATGCCCAGGCTTTTTGTGCATAAGGCACTTCTGCAGGCGTTACTCTGATGGGATGATGAATGGTAACAGCATGTCCCATTCCACTTTGCGGTTTATCAGGGGCTACCACTATCACATCGCCAATGGTGGACATCGCGAGCGTCAATGAGTGAATCCCCTTGGCAGTGATTCCATCATCGTTGGTGACTAAAATCAGAGGGCGTTCTTTTTTCTCCATGTGTCAAAACTAATCAAGATTTATGGCATCTTTGTGGGCAATAAAAATTGTTATGAACGCATATTTGGTGGAAGGTGTTCGCACCGCAATAGGAAATTTTGGTGGCTCATTGGCTCCCGTTAGAACAGATGACTTGGCGGCGATCGTACTCAAGGGCATTTTGAATAAGCATCCGCAGTTGAAGGCAGACGATATTCAAGATGTCATCATGGGGTGCGCTAATCAGGCAGGGGAGGACAATAGAAATGTAGCCAGGATGGCGCTTTTGTTAGCGGATTATCCGGTAACGGTGCCTGGCGAAACCATCAATCGATTGTGCGCATCAGGAATGAATGCCATTGCCCACGCGGCCAGAGCTGTGCATGCGGGTGAGGGGGATATCATCGTAGCGGGTGGTGTTGAGAATATGACACGCGGACCGTGGGTCATTTCTAAAACTTCCACCGCATTTGGCAGAGATGCTCAGATGTTTGACAGCAGTTTCGGATGGCGATTTGTACATCCCAAAATGAAGGAAGTCTATGGAGTAGAAGCCATGGGTGAGACGGCTGAAAATCTAGCGGAGCAGCATCAAATCTCGAGGGCAGATCAAGACGCATTTGCTTTGCAATCTCAGTTAAAAGCCACCAAGGCGCAGATGGAAGGGCGATGGGCCAGAGAGATTGTGGAGGTATCCATTCCGCAACGCAAAGGAGAGGCCGTTGTCTTTAAAGACGACGAGTTTATCAAACCTAAAACCACCCTTGAAGCATTGAGTGCATTGAAACCTGCCTTCCGAAAAGAGGGCAGCGTTTCAGCAGGAAATGCCTCGGGTCTGAATGATGGAGCCGCAGCAGTATTGGTAATGAGTGAGGCGGGATTGAAAAAATCCGGCTGTCAACCCTTGGCGAGAATTGTGGCTACTGGTGTAAGTGGAGTGGAGCCAAGGATCATGGGCATTGGCCCAGTAGAGGCGAGTAAATTGGCATTGCAGCGAGCGGGTTTGACGTTGGATCAAATGGATATTATAGAGGTGAACGAGGCCTTTGCTGCTCAAGTATTGGCTTGTACGCGTACTTTAGGGTTGGCGGATGATGATCCTAGATTGAATGTTAACGGAGGCGCTATTGCCCTGGGGCATCCACTGGGAATGAGTGGAACCCGTATTGTAAATACAGCCGCTATCGAGTTGCACCTTCGTCAAAAGCGATTCGCTCTTTGCACCATGTGCATCGGAGTGGGACAGGGATTTGCTATGGTAATTGAACGAGTATGATCTATTCATTCAATGGCTATATTCCCGTGGTGCATCCCAGCAGCTTTGTGCATCCATTAGCGGCAGTTACGGGCAATGTGATCATTGGAAAAAATGTGTACATCGGTCCAGGGGCGGCCATTAGAGGTGATTGGGGAATGATTGTTATTGAGGATGGATGCAATGTACAAGAAAACTGCACCATTCATCAGTTTCCCGGAGTGACGATCACTTTGAAATCAGGTGCTCACATCGGACATGGAGCCATTGTGCATGGAGCCAATATTGGTAAAGATACTTTGGTTGGGATGAATGCGGTGATCATGGATCATGCACAAATAGGGGATGAGTGTATCATCGGCGCATTGTCTTTTGTGCCAACAAAGATGGAAGTTCCTCATCGTTCCGTGGTGGTGGGCAATCCGGCTAAGGTGATCAAAAGTGTTTCGGATGAAATGTTGTCTTGGAAGCAAGAGGGTACCGCTTGGTACCAGCGATTGCCGGCTGAGCTTCATTCCACTTGGAAGGCCTGTGAGCCTTTGACGGAGGTTCCTGAAGATCGGAAAGTGCAGTCTGGTGGATACACCACCTGGCAAGAGCGCAAAGAAGGATGAGTATTTTCCAATTTAAAAGATTTGCTATCCGTCATGCTAGTTCAGCTATGAAGGTAGGAACAGATGCTGTTCTGCTCGGAGCATGGGCTTTTCGAAATCTTCGCATGGACAAGGGATGTGGATTGGATGTGGGTTCGGGTTGTGGCGTCATTACCCTAATGATGGCCCAGCGTTTTCCTCAATTACATTGGGAAGGGATAGACCTCAATCTCAATGCGGCAAAAGAGACGAGAGATAATGCACTACGGTCACCTTTTGCTGATAATATCACCGTCAGCCATGGAGATTTTTTACTTAAAGCTTTTGATCATCCAATTGATTTGATCATTTGTAATCCACCGTATTATCAAGATGCATTAGAATCAAATGATGAAGATCGAAACATGGCACGTCAAGAGCGTTTTTTAATGCCCGATTTGTTTTTGGAAAAGGCTTATCGGATAGGAAGTGATGATTGTCATTTGGCGGTGGTATTGCCATTGGATCGAAAGGAATATTGGAAAAAATCGGCAGAGCGGGTGGGGTGGCTATTATCGAGAGAATGTGCCGTCAAGGGCAACCAAGATGCCAAGGCCAATCGATTCCTGTTAGAATGGACCAAAACAAGCAAAGGGAGTGTATTGCATTCGGAATTGACATTAGAGGCCTCCAGAGGTGCGCGAACAAAGGAGTATCAAGCCTTGACGGCGGATTTCTATTTGTAAACGCGAGCTATCCATGAGGTGGGATGCAGCAACGGTCGGCAGATTTCCATAGGGATGATAATCTCTGGAGCGCCCATCACATAAGGTCCGATCTCGTATGCATTGTACATCAAATGCAATCCGTTTTCATCAAAAATAAAATGAGGAGAAAGAAAAAAGTCGTAATCGGACAAAGCAAAAATGGAGTCAGGGTCATTTTGTAACCATTCGAGTTGTGCAAATTTCTCGATCAATGGTAGGTGTTCGGGAGGGAAGCAATCTTCCAAATGGAGGATTTTTGAATGGGCGATATCAAAATTAAAAATTTGCGAAGATTGAAAAGCGTGTGCACCGCCCGTATAAGCGTCTAGTCCCACTGCAATGGTCAGAATTTCGGTATTCTCTGACATGTCGTACATGCCTAAGGACATATCGATGTAATTGTGCTTAAGCCAGTATTGAGCACCGGTAACATACATCTCTCTTGAATGATAATGAGGCTGTATCAAGAATGTATCCAACCAACTATTCCATTTAGGATCCATTTCGTCTTCAAAAAGTGTCAGGTAATACTCATAAAATGCCCTATCCAGAGTGCTATCCATGAGCATCTTCAATGCGATATGGGGCGTCTCTACATATAGGAATTCAAAATCAGCATGGCTGCACAGCGTGTCTGTAAACCAATCTATAGAGTCTGTTGGTTGTGTTAAATGCCAATTTCTTATAGTGCAATCGGTTATGGGAATATGCTCAGGAAACAGCCGAGGTTTCTGCGATCTTGCTTTGCTGTAAATCATCAGTGAGATGCAGCCCAACAGAATGAGCCATTTACTTTTCATGTCGGTAAAAGCGGGTGGATGGGCTGTTTTTTTTAGAGCGCGATTCAGTGGCAATAGATTTTTGGACTTCATTAGGCTTCTCGAATGTTTTCTTCGAGTCCACCAGTAATACATTCAATTCCTCTATTTCAATTGGGGTGAGGTAGCGCCACTTTCCCACAGGAATGTCCAATGTAACATTCATGATTCTCACACGTTTCAATTTTACCACTTCATAGCTGAGATACTCACACATTCTTCTAATTTGGCGATTCAGTCCTTGGGTGAGTATGATTTTAAATTCAAACTTTCCGGTTTCACGCACATAACATTTCCTGGTGATCGTATCGAGAATGGGCAAGCCATTGGACATTTTTCGGATGAAATCTTTGGTAATGGGTTTATCTACCCGAACGATGTATTCTTTTTCATGGTGATTGGAGGCCCTCAAGATTTTATTGACGATATCACCATCATTGGTAAGAAATATCAGACCCTCACTGGGTTTATCCAATCTACCGATGGGAAAAATTCGAGTAGGGAATTGAAGATAGTCTATAATATTATTTTTTTCCTTTGGATCTGAAGTGCAGACAACACCAACGGGTTTATGAAAAGCAATGTAAACAGGCGGTTCCTTGGGTGGGAAAATCAATTTACCATCCACTCTGATCTCATCAGCGGATGTGATTTTAGTGCCAAGTGCAGGAATATTCCCGTTGATGGTCACTCGATTTTCCTCAATTAAAATATCTGCCGCTCGGCGGGAGCAATAACCAGCTTCACTCAGAAACTTGTTGATGCGGGTGGGAGTTTCCTCACTCATCTTATCGCAATAAGTATCCGATGGAAAAATTAAATCGTCCACCAATGCCAGGCTGAGAACTGGCTACATCAGGATAAAGACTACCTACATTTTCGTATTGAAAAGTGGTGGATTTGATTCCCAAACCAGCAAAAATATCAATGAGCCACTCTTTTCTTTTACCCCACCTTTGGACATAGCCTATTTGAAATCCCGTGACGCTGACATGGGTTCTGAGGATTTGATAATTTCCGGTATTGGTAGGAATGTACTGCACTACTCCCGGCCACGCGATTTGTTGAAGATACTCGCGCTCTTCGATTTTGGCACTTGAAAATCTTTGAGAGCTGTACAATCCAAAAAACCAACCGTTCCAGACGCCTTTAGGATACCATCTTATCTCAGGGTCAATACTGAACCCGGGATTACCCTCTGTTTTTACATAATCAAAATAGGATGTGTCGGCTCCTTGATAATGCCAGATGGAATCCCTTTCGTATGCATTTCCTTTGGCTA
>Ga0068877_10002704_pt1 | contig 14219 bp, 8 predicted proteins | sample NOAtaG_FD_66437 | JGI IMG/M metagenome (GOLD analysis project Ga0068877, IMG submission 66437) | Freshwater lake microbial communities from Lake Erie, under a cyanobacterial bloom - NOAA_Erie_Diel6S_1000h metaG | ecosystem: Environmental > Aquatic > Freshwater > Lake | place: USA: Ohio, Lake... | reverse complement strand
GACAGCTTTCGCTAGAGGCATCAGGTCTGTGACTCCCTGATAGCGATCATATTCGTAGAAGTTTCCGAAGTCCGGCAATGTGCCACAATTTGACATCTCTGTCATGCGGATCGTTTCCGATAGCCATTTGCCGTTCGAGCTTAAACCGCCATGGTTCTCGACGATAACATTGATTCCCATCGGCTTTGCATATTCCGAAAGCCGGCGTAGACCGTCTGCAGCCAGTTTCTTTCCTTCCTCGAACTCAGCGTTGGTCTGGGCATTGACTCGGATAGAATGGCATCCTAGATACTTCGCTGCCTCGACCCATTTGAAGTGGTTTTCAACGGCCGTGGTTCGCTTTGCTCCATCTTTGTCACCCAGTGCTCCTTCGCCATCGATCATGATCAACAAGCTCGTGACTCCGGCGTCGGCTGCTCGCTTCTTCATCTCTGCGAGATAAGCCTCGTCTTTGGCTTTGTCCTTGAAGAACTGGTTGACATACTCAACGGCTTCGATACCAAATTTTTCCTTGGTGTATTTTGCAAAATCCAGGTTGTCGAGCTTTTTGCCAAAGAGTGGCTTATTCAACGACCATTGGGCAAGAGAAATTCTGAACGGCGGCGTTTTGGTTTCTTGGGACCACAGATTGCTTGTTTGCGAAGCAAGAGTTGCAGCGGCGGCTGAAGCAATAAATTGACGGCGGGAAGCGGCGAAAACCATGGTTATACCCAGAGGGGAAAAGTGGCCAGATGGGGAAAATCTTGTGCGTTGAGTAGAATTGTATTTGGAAGGCCGTTTGTCAGCAATGTATTGGCCCCTTAAATACTGTCCAAGAGGGTAGGTTGTGGTCTATAATGCGACAACGATAGCCAGGCGGAAGCCTAGCGTTTGACCCTCCCTGCCAGATTTCTTGTTCTCCCTTTCTAGGTGTTATGCATGCGACAGAGTAATTTCCGCCGACTCCTTACCCTCGGCCTTGTCTCTAGTTCGATTACCTCCACATTCTTGGCGGGTGCTGCATCGGCTGAGGAATACAATCCTACGGCGGTAGCCAAAGCTTTCATTTCGAAGTTGAAGGTCGGCCCGAAAGATTGGCCGCAATGGGGTGGATCTCCAGAACGAAACAATGTTCCTGAAACAGGACCGCTTCCAACGAAATTCGATGTCGAATCAGGCGAAGGAATCTTGTGGTCGGCTGCGCTAGGATCGGAAACCTACGGGAATCCCGTCGTAGCCAATGGCAAGGTTTACATTGGAACCAACAACGGAGCAGGCTATATCAAAAGATACCCAGCGACCGTCGATCTCGGTGTGCTCCTTTGCTTTGACGAAAAGGACGGAAAACTCCTTTGGCAACACAGCAGCGAAAAGCTTCCCACGGGACGTGTTCATGATTGGCCAAACCAAGGTATCTGCTGTGCTCCGTTCGTAGACGGAGACAGATTGTGGTATGTGACGAGCCGAGGTGAAGTTGTATGCCTCGACGCCGAAGGGTTTAACGATGGAGAAAACGATGGACCTTTCAACAAGGAGCCGAACGATGATAAGAACGAAGCGGATGTCGTCTGGAAACTTGACATGATGGCACAACTCAACGTGTCGCAACACAACATGTGCAGCTGTTCTGTTACAGCCGTTGGCAATCTGTTGTTCGTGAACACTGGCAACGGTGTAGACGATTCCCACCTGTCTATTCCGGAAGAGAAAGCACCTAGCTTTATTTGCGTTAATCGAAGCTCGGGCGAGGTCCTTTGGACCGATAGCTCACCAGGCCCGAACATTCTCCATGGCCAATGGTCTTCACCAGCCTTTGCAACATTGGGGGGAGTGGATCAAGTGATCTTCGGGGGAGGCGATGGTTGGCTCTACAGCTTTGATGCAAACGGAGATAGTGGTAAATCGAAATTACTGTGGAAGTTTGATGCCAATCCAAAAGACTCTGTTTATAAGCTCAATGGTGCAACGCGAAATCACTTGATCGGCACACCGGTTGTGTACGATGGATTGGTCTATGTAGCTGTCGGTGAAGATCCAGAACACGGCGAAGGGGGGGGCCATCTCTGGGCCATCGATCCAAAGAAGCGAGGCGATGTTAGCCCAACGCTCGTTTACAATAGCAAGGATCCGACGGTCGTCATCCCGCACAAACGCAAACAAGCGTTGGAGGCAGCGGCAGGTGATTTAGAGAGAGACAATCCTAATTCCGCTGCCGTGTGGCACTATGTCGGTAGCAACCCGAAAGAGTTCGAAACAACGATGCACCGCACCTGCGGCACCGTAGCAATTAAGAACAATTTGTTGGTGATTGCAGACTTTAGTGGCTTGGTTCATTGCCTCGACGCGAAAACAGGTGAAGCACACTGGACCTTTGATATGTTGGCTGCCTCATGGGCGTCTCCGCTCATCGCTGACAACAAAATCTATATTGGAGACGAAGATGGTGACATCACCATTTTTGAGTTGTCGAAAGAACAAAAACAGATCGCTGAAATTAATTTAGGCTCAGCACTCTACACCACGCCTATCGCAGCGAATGACAAGATCTTTATCGCCAATCGAAATAGACTCTTTGCCATTGGAAACAAGTAGATCCGTTGTTGAGCGATTGAGTCAATCATTTGATAATTAAAGAACGTTGAGTTTGAAAGAGCTCAGCGTTCTTTTGTTTTCAGGCCAATGTGATGCAACAAGAGTAGTTCAATAACAAGAATCTTTTGAGGCGCACTCACCGTTGCTTTCCCTCCCAGTTATTTCGATGGAGTGTTCACCAAATCGAGCCTCAAACGACCATCGGTTGCATTAATACATGCTCCAAAACATGCTGTAGCTCGCGAACGTTTCCCGGCCAATCGTATCGTTGCAAATCCTGAACATTAGACAAAGCAAATTGCGGTTGCTTTCGTCGAAGCTGCCTAGCGTAGCGATCGCGGAAGTGCGAGGCGAGCAGGGGCATGTCCTCTGTCCGATTGCGATTTGTGGGTGCAATGATACGAACGTCGACGCGATGCGATCTCGTAGAATCGTTTAAAGATCTTCAATCAGTTTTGCCTACCACAAAGTCCCGCGTGTTCTGAGAGATCTGGTAGAATAAATAATCGCAAAGACTGCGCTCTTTGATGCCCCCAACAGAGCGAGGTCAGACGAATTCCCAGTCAACCAATATGTCACAGGAATCGCACCATGAGTGATAGACGACAATTCCTCACATCCGCATCTCTTTTCGGCCTTACTCTTTCCGTGACGCAGTACTCGGCAGGGAATCAAACACAGTCCTCGACGAGAATTGCGTTGCTATCAGACACTCACATTCACACCGATCCATCGAATGCCTACCGTGGATTTCGTCCACACGCCAATCTTGAACGTGCGGTGAAGCAAGTTGTCGATTTTCGACCTGCAGTTGCTTTTGTTTGCGGAGATGCCGCTCGTGCCGACGGTCAGCTTGGAGACTACCAACAGCTCAAAAGATTATTGACTCCCATGATGGACCACATTCCAGTTCATCTAGCTTTGGGCAACCATGATAATCGAGATAACTTCACCAAGGTCTTTGCGAATCCCACCAACCTCGCGCCGCTTGCGGGCAAGAAGCATGTGTCTGTAGTTGATCTTGGCCTACAGCGTTGGATCGTTCTTGATTCCTTGATGTATGTAGATAAAGTCCCAGGATACTTGGGGCAAGAGCAACGCAATTGGTTAGACAAAACACTGTCTGAAGCGACTTCAAAACCAACGGTACTTATGGTGCATCACACGTTGGGTGAAAACGATGGCGATTTACTCGATACGGAACGGCTTTTCGCAATCATCGACAAACATCCACAGGTCAAGGCGATACTCTTTGGTCATTCTCATCAATGGCGAATGGAGAAACGCGGAAAGGTCCACCTAATCAACCTCCCAGCAGTCGCCTACAACTTCGATGACACGCAACCGATTGGATGGTGCGAAGCGGACCTAACAACGACCGATTTGAATCTCACATTGCGAACTATCGGCGGGAACGAAGCCAACAACGGAAAGCGATTCTCCTTCTCGTTCACATAGCCGTCAGAACGATCCCCCTGACTGTTTTACCCGAAATGATCGAGCTAATCTACGACGTTGGGGCGTGGGCTCGCGTCGATGCATTCCACTTTTCCGTGGTTCCACTGCAATTCAATCACTTTGTCCGCGTACTGTTCGAACAGGTGTCGATCATGGTGACTGATCATCAGAACTTGAAAGCCAAGCGCTCTGCTGGCATCGTGAATGATCTTTACCAGCTTTGGTACCAAGTCCGCTCGCAACCAGCAATCTTGTTCATCCAGAAGCAAAAATCGACGATGCGTTTTCTCGTCGAGTGTGGTCAACGCGAACATGCGTAAGCAGACACTCACAATGTTGGCGACCGATCCACCTTGGCCAAGCAAAAGATCTTCCTTTTTGCCATTTCGTTCGATCCAAAAATCAACGCTCGCTGCATTCCTTGCGAAACCCACTTCAGAATGAAAGGAGATCGGCTGTTCCAAGATCTCCTGCAATGCAATGGTTATCTTTTCTTCGACCGTTTTCAAAAGTTTTGAGAACAATTCTTGATTGAGCGTTTCCAAAGCACTTGAGACTTTTTCAGCCGTGACCAAGTATGTCTTAAGCCGGTCGATCTGCTTTTGGTTCGAAGCCAATCGATGTTTGACATCTTTGAGTTGATAAGTGAGTTGATCCACCCGTTTTCGAACGGGGCCGATAGCATCCAACTTCAAATCTAAAGGTACAGGATTCATACGCTACCTACCTTTCGTTCTGTCTCATAATGAACCCCATCAACGGAGCTTCGTCCCCCGCATCTCGAATCAAGTAACCAGCAATGAAGCCTTCGTCGTTGATGCACAATGCAGAACTATTAACTACGGATTCACCAAGATTCAGAGGCTGGACCTTTCCTTCCTTGAGTATAAATGCGACCGACCCGCCATCCCCACCGAGTGGATCGTCACTGAAACCGACAACCACTCCTGCATTGTTGATTCCGGTTGCAACGTTGGATACGTCTCCTTCCAACAAGTCAATTTTTTCGAGCTTCCCATCTGGAGTCACGATGCATGCGCGAGCGATTCCATCCTGAGGAATCGAGCCGACCATAACTCCTTTATCGTTAATGTCTTTTAGTTTCGGTTGATCATCATGGATGAGACGGCGTTCCCAAATGTTTCCGTTCTGTTGCCAAATCATGAGCGACGAATCGACAATGGATTCGGAATAATGCTTTACTGCAATGCTGCCGGCAATAAACTTGCCATTCGGGCTAATGACAACCCGGCCAACCTGCAGAAAGGGATTGAGAGGATCTATTGACGGCAGTTCTTGTGCCACCCACTGTTTTGCTTGCTCCGTATACTCCCACAAACAAGGTCGCAATCGTGCTGGATTGGCACCGAGGGAATAGCCTGTAATTCGCTTACCATCGGAAGAAATGTCTTGAGCATGTGCGTTGAAATCGGTTGGAAGCGGACCAAGGTCGAGTATCTTTCCAGTATTGCTATCCCAAACAAAAGCGGTCGTTTTGCCCGGTTTCGCTTCCGCTCGGCTCGCGTAACCGACGACTAATCCTGTATCGCTCAAGGTTTCAGCTTCCAGATTGGTATATCCATCCAATTTCGGAAAATCGACCGGTTTCTTCCCCGAAGCCTGAAAGAATGGAGACTGCCTCAAGTACTCTGGCTCTGCGATCTCGCGAATTCCAATTACATCTCGGTTTTGGTTGATACCGGTCACGTAACAAAGCGTCTTGGAATGACGGAGTACTTCCAGATTGTCGGGCTGTGCAATGCTTTCGGTCTCTTGGACCAGTGCCCAGTAAAGAACAGCGAAAGCACAACCGAATGTGCGGGTAAGCCAAGTTGAGTTCTTTGAAGCAATGGGAATATGCATTTATATTAGGACGGTGATCTTTATTGGGCTTCGAAATAAGTGTTTCACTCTAATAGATATACGACAACAAGTCTATCGTCGCTTTTGCAGTTCCATCATGCCAACGTACTAAGGGAGCTGACATTAGTCCTCCTCTAGTAACTCTTTGATCTTGATGACGCAGTCCGCACGATTTGCTGAAGCTGAGACGATCTTCGCGACATTCAGCCCCAACGCAGCAGCGATACGGCAGGCTAGATCCACATCGCGCACTCCCTCAAATTGATTGATGAGTTTCTCGGCAAAATAGATCATTTGCGATGGTGACTGGAAGCCGCTTTCGTAGACATCTCTCAACTCGGTAATCCAATCTGCAGGCACACCGCGCTTTTGGCAATGTGGAATGGACCAAATATCATCGCCTGTGCATTCGGAAAGCCAAAGAAGTAGTTTGTGTCTGTTCAAACGCAGTCCCTACTCTTAATCCACATGGTGTTCGTCAGCAGATGGGTCTAAGTGCCCTGATTTATTGATCGCCATCAAAATACGAAACGCAACCAATGACGAAACAATAAAACCGACCAATCCCATCAAAGAGAGATCTTGAAGCCCTAATGGACCACCATTGACGAAAAGGAGTGGTGGTACTTTGGATGCCATCAAAATAGAAGACCCCAACAGTAATGAACTCGTTAATAAACCGAGAACAAGCCGATTGATCGATGGACTGAGTCCCCGGTGCGAAAGTTGTACATCGAGCTGACCGGACTGCACTAGTTCCATCAACGAACTAATCTGCGATGGCATTCGCTCCAATAGTCCCTCGACCTCGACGTACAGTCGTCGCATTCGCCGAATTTGCCTTCTCGGAGAGAAGCGACTTTTGCGGAGCTGCCCTGTCATAGGCTGAACCGCTTCCAGTACGCTAAACCCAGGACTCAATTGGCTAATCGTCCCTTGCAACGTAACGAGGGTCTTGATCAGAATACTCATCTGGCTCGGGAGCGTAATACGATGTCGGTGAAGCACATCCGTGGCATCATTTAGCACTGAGGCGAGATCCATGGATTCCAGTTGCTGGGTCGCATAGGTTGCGATCAAGTCAGCGACATCGTTCGATAGTTGTGCGTCGTCAATGGTCGCAGGGATTTTGCCAGCTCGCTTGATCAACGAGGTTAACAAGGCCGAATCTTGACTGGCCACGGCGAAAAGCATCTCCTCGATTGAGCCACGTAGCGAATCATCGATTCGACCGACCATCCCAAAATCGAGCAATCCGATTGCCCCGTCCGACTGGACAATGATGTTCCCTGGATGAGGGTCAGCATGATACAGCCCGTGAATGAAGATAGACTCGACGTAGAGATTGGATATGCGGCGAGCAAATGCAACACGATCAAATCGAAGATCGTTCTCACTATCCATCAATTCATGAATCGAATCTCCGCTGAGCCGTTCCATCGTCAAAACTAATGAAGTCGAATACCTAGGAAAACTCTTAGGAATGCGAACCCCGGGTTCATTGGCGAGAAGCCTTTGGAATACTTGTAGATTCGACAACTCTCGTTGAAAACTGAGCTCTCGCTTGAGAGAACGGGAAAGTTGTTCCACAATCGTTCTTGGACCCCAGGCCGATAACTCTGGAATTCGCTCGGCCATACTTGCCAGTCCGCTCAGGACTTCAAGATCCTCGTTGACTTTGGACTGAATATTCGCGTGCTGAACCTTTACAACAACTTCAGTGCCATCCATCAACGTCGCTGCATGCACTTGACCGATCGAAGCCGAAGCGATCGGATCCTCCGCGAATTTTGCAAACGCAGATTCCAAGGGCTGCTTCAATTCCGTTTCGACGATACGTCGCACATCTTCAAATTTATCGGCTGGTACTTGGCTTTGAAGTTGCTGTAATTCTTTCGCTTGTGCTGAACCGACCAAATCGGGACGTAACGACAGTACTTGTCCGAGTTTAATGAACGTCGGTCCAAGCTCCGTTAATGCCATTCGCAATCTGGCCTCTCGCGTGTAGCTCGCAAGCGGGATCCCCGACTCGTCCTTGAGCCAGTCCCTTATGAAGTCCACGCGAAGCCGGCTAAGCCAATCGGCAAGGCCATATCGACGCAATACAACAATAATCTCCTGCCATCGCCGAAGATTGCGATAATAACGAGGAAGCGCGCTGAGTCTCATGGCTGGGGGGATAAAGGAGGCAGTTCATTCGAACGCAGTCTTCCTGCTTTCTCCCGCTCTTCGTTTAGCTTCTTGAAGAGTTCCTTAACCCGTTCCTTGTAGTCAGCCTCCTCAAGAAACCCGACAGCCTTCGCCCCATCTTCCTTCGTGGATTGACTGACATTCCAAGTGAACTCAAAGAGCATACCGCTATAGGTACATTGTATCTTCTTTCCCAAGGGATCGATCTGCTGGTGAAAGGATTTGGCTTGCTTGACTCCTGGTGTGTCATTGTTTTCATAAAGGACCTTGCCTGTACGAAGATCGATCGCCGCAATACAAGCCATTTCCCCCACTTTTTTATCGTTCGCATTGGGCAACAAAATACGTCTGACGAAGAATGCAGCGGGACTTTGTTCTCGGTCTTGATGGGTTGGGAAACGAAATTCCTTGACGGGAACCGATCTTTCCCAAAGAGGCACCCCGTCCTTTATCGATATTGCAAAAACAGAACCGCTTACCAATACGAATCCACGTTCGCTTTCTGTCGGCGTGACACTCATGGTGTACCTGTATGCGGAAGAATACGGCAAAAGCAACAACTTGTCTCCAAACACTTGCAACGACAGTCTTTTCTCTCGAACATCCTCGCTGTTGATTTCTCCAAACTCTGCGTCCTCGAGCCTTACTTGATGTTGGAATTCTTTGGCTGTTTCCAAATTCCAATAGATTAACTTTCCCTCGCCATCCAGCGCCACTACGCAAACGTTCGGGAGGAGACCGATCTGAACATCCGTTGGCAAGACACGTTCTAAGACCACTTTTCCTAGAAGTGGATCAACAAGCCGTATCGTTCGTCTGATTTCGTCAGCGAACAAAAAGTACTCCCCTGTCGAAAAACAAATGGAGGATCCACCGTCAAACTCTTTTGCATCCAACTGCAGACCGCTCAACAAATCCAATTGCACCAGTTTCTTGCTCGGCAATACTGCAAACAGGGATTTGCCCCGAACCGAAAACGATCCACCGGAAAACCCGGAATGACTCCAAAGCGTATTGCGTGTCTTCGGATCCAGGCTTATCAATTGGTCATCATTGATAACCAAGATACCGGTGCGATCAGCATGTACGATTCGAAACGTTTTGTTGGGTAGCGGTATTCCCCAATAAACGCTCTCTTTCGGGCGGCCTCTGCCTGGAACGATCTCTTGTGTAGCTGGCTCGAAGTAACGATGCCAGAGTTCTTGTTGAAATTCAAATGGTGGTAGCAGTGTATCTACCGCAATGATGGTTCGATTGGAATCCAGAATCAACTTACCATCGATCGCAAATACTTCGTTCACGGGAACTCCCAGATCAAGGGATGGAAGCCGAAGCGTCGTGCTCAATCTGGATCTCGGATTCTTTAAGGTGATCAGATTATCATTGGCGGAACTGGTTACTTCCCAGCCCAAGAGAGTTTCGCCTACGCATGACTTCATGCGACAAGCAATCGCATTGTCCATTCCGAAGTTGTCTGAAGCGGTTGCAATCTTGACGTCGACTCTCCCTTTAGGCCATTCGTTGGTTTCCAGTTCGCCAACGCTTGCAATCTCTATCGAACGACGATCGGGATCGGAATCGACCCATTGGCTAAACCAACTGTTCAAAACATTTCGCCCCTCCTTATCATCGCCGAGAAGCATGTCGACCAAATGAGGACGGTTCGCTACCTGGTAAACTTTCGCGAGTAAAATGGCAGCTTCTCGGTCAATCGCCATGAACTCACGGAAGGGGCGGGTACCCAGCGATTCCACGAGTAGCTCTTCTGCATCCATCAGCTTGCCATCATTAAGCAGTTCTTCCGCTAGCTTGTTCCTCGTTTTTCGTACCGCGGGGTGAGCTCGGAAATGCTTCAGCTTGATACGTTGCAGATTAGGAGGTAACGCTTCAAGTTTTGACACCTGCGAGTCGAGTGCTGATTTCAGCTTAGGATTGTCTTCAATATTAGGTAGTCGATCAAAAAGCTGCGTCAATTGAGTCTCAATCCAGCGATCCTCTTGAATGGTGAGTTCCTCCGTCGGCGTGAAATAATCGGTGATTGCCGTTTGCTCACGCCTTCGTCCAGTACGAGCATCCGAAAACTCGAACAGCTTTAACAAAACGTTTTCGTATTGCCCCTTTTGTTGAAGTCCGAAAACCAGCATTCGCAAGAAAACAAAATCATTTTCCAATCCAATGTCGAATCTTGCTATGCGAGATGCATATTTTTCAAAATTAGACCCGAGCGCCATCGTCGATGCTTTTCGGAGCAACCCCCAGTAGTCCTGATTTGTTGGATCGGACGCATACACTTTTTCAAGCAGTTCCATGGCCTCGTCGATTTTGCCTTCCGCCAACGCGAGCTCGCCCCGCTTTAGCATCGATTGAGTCGAGACCGAAGAGTTTTCGAGTTCGATTTTTACTTCGCTTCGAACCAAGTCGCGTATTGCATATGCATCCATCTGAAGAGGAGATACCGAGATAAGCTTATCGTTCGCGTAGATCAAGTTCCCGGGTACATGCTCCAGCCGGATAAAGTCCTGCACCTTGCCCGTATCTAAACCAAGCTCCAAAATGGAAGGCTCTGCGGTTGGCAAATAATACTTTGTACCGTTTCGAACCCCCTTGCCAACAACTTGCTGAGCAGGACCGAGCGGGATCTGCCAACGCTCTTTGCCTGTCATTAAATCCAATCCATAGACACGGGACTGACAAACGATGATCACGGTGCCTGAAACGATTCCACCCACATAGCGAACTTGGTACGTCCTTTCCTTGAGTTCATACCACAAGGGTTTCCCGGACTGAACGGAAACTGCAAAAACACCGTTTCCTTCCGTTGGCGAAAAAACCGCAACGCCATCGCTCACCACTGGCGACAGGTCTGCTGAGCGAGCTTCAAAGGGAGAGTAGTCCCCCATCTGTTCGCCGCCAAAAGCGCCAACCTGAGAGAACGAAGTGGACTCACGCATTTCATACGGAAAAGCCCACTGCAACGAGCGCGAGTGCAGATCAAACGCGACCAAATATCCAGACAGCGTCGGGCAAAAGACGATATTGCCATCCACCGAAGGCGATGCTCCAACATTCCGTCGCAATACGTCGGATGCTATCGTTCCGTTTGCATTGGAAACCAATGGTTGTTTCCATCGGAGCTTTCCAGTTTCTGGAGTCAACGAAAGTAGAAGAACTTCACTGTTGATTTCAGCCATGATGAGCAGTTCTCCGCGGTGCGGCAATGGTGGCCCGAGAAACAAAGCGTTGATCAAGGCCGGTTCTCGCTCACTCTTTATGCCACCGACTTCCCAAAGTAACTTGCCCTCACCAGGCGCACTCCAGCACTGAAGCACATTGTAGTTTCTGGCCACAAGCGACCTCGCCAACCTAGCATTTGGTCCGAGTGCAAAGGACTCTGCAACATCGATACTGGGCAGTTCGCTCACGCCGTAAATTCTGGTTCCGTCGCTCGCTAGATTACCCGTCGCCGCTTCACCCCAGACCCGTTTTGCCAAATAGTCGGGGGTCTCATCGTCACGCGCCAAAGACAGCCGCGTCGATATGCCATCCATCGCGATCCCGAGCGGCATACCTGAGTATGGTTGGACCCACTGAAGCAGTCCGTTTAGAGAGTCGATGGCGACGATCCGTTGATCATACGTTGAAACTACGATATTGCGACCGATGCAGATAGGTACCCTCGACGGAATGATCGTCGCGGCAGCATCCCGAGGCAAACTGGACTGCGTTTTGATAGAAGACAGAAGATTCTGTCGATGCTGACTCGACTCGTGCAACTCCGCATGCCAACGAAGCGTAGGCAAAGGCACTCCGGCTGCAGAACTAGAATTGCGTTGCGCATTCCCACCAGAAATCAGCGGCATCTTAACAGGTCGCTGCACCGATGTTGCTTTGTTCGTTAAGAGCAATTCCGAGACGGAACCAAGATCGATTGCTCCATTGCTCCATTGGATGTTCTTGCCATACCAATTCACTTTTCCGCTCGGAGTTTTCTGTGAAAGCTCTGTCAAAACGGTGTTGGCTTCCTCGGAACTTCCTGCTTCGAGGAATGCGGATGCAGCAGCCAACGCGACCGATGGCCCCAATCGAACAAAAGCACGGTTCTGTTCAAATAATCTGACATACAACATCGCTGCTTTCAGTAAATCCCCCTGATGCATTGCTCGTTCTGCCAAAAGAAGCGTTGCGTCTTGTCCTGACGCCAAAAAGCTATAGCGAGTTGCGACCACCTCAAGGGCTCGCCAGTCACCTTCTTCTAACGCTTTTCGAAGAGCTTGCTCGGCCTGCACGCCATGTCGCACATTTAGAATTTCGAACGCTTCCTCGGGAAGCTCATTCGTGATGTCGGCAATTTCCGCAAATAAACTCCCCTTGATGATTCGGAGTTTGCTCTTTCCTGGCTTTAAGAAGTAATCGACACCGACATCGTCTTTGAGTTCCGCGTCTTCCAGCCCGAGCAATGTCCCTATTGCTAATGTCGCTTCGGTCCATTCTTTCGCCTCTATGTTGGCTTTCGCCTCATCCAATAGCGTCAACAGTTCACGCGACGGAATCATCAAATTCGGATTGGGGCGATTTGGCATATTGGAACGGAGTGGCTGAGCATAAACTATGCTACCAGGGCTGAAAGCCAATCCCACCATCGAAACCGCTAGTGATTTCGTGAACAATCTCAACGCATCCATGGCCTTTAGTCATTTCTTTGGAACACTTTTGGAATCCGCATTTTTCAATCGACAAACCCTAGTGTACCCGCTTTTCGCCTGTTATTGAACAAGAAGCAATCGGTTACCGAGCCATGCCTCACTTTCATCCGATTTTGTGCAATTAGGCAGTTCAGGGAGTTTAGGCGAATGCGTTTCGACAAAGTACTAACAAGTATTCAACATTTTTTGCTAGCAATAGCCATTAGGGGGGGTGACTTTGCGACATCGATCTGGTTAGATTAGTGCCCGTCGCGAGCCACGCAATTGCACCTTGTATGCGCAATTAAATGCCGTTAGCCGTGGCTCGATTCTTAAGCTCCAACCATAGAAAGTGCGAATGTTGCGATGTGCTTACTGGCCATTCAATATCGCGTGGTTTCTGACAGTCCTATCCTTGTTGCAGCGAATCGAGAGGAGTTTTTCGACCGACGCAGTTCAGGCCCAACCATTCAGGCAGGGAAACCACGTGTCCTCTGTCCCACCGATCAACGTACCGGCGGGACATGGCTTGGGGTGAACCAGCACGGAGTGTTTGTGGGTATATGCAACAGACGGACATTAGAGCCACTTGGCAGCAATCGTTCTCGAGGCCTTCTTTGCAAGGAGACCCTTAAGGGTACTTCTTCACAATCCTGTTTAGACAAAGCGCTGGAGGAACTGGGCAAACATCAATTCGAAGCGTGCAACCTTGTCGTTGTCGATCGCGACGCTGGGTTCGTGATTCATCATGAATCTGAGAACGAGGTCGTCCCGATGCGATCGGGATTGAATATCGTTGGCGGTCGCAATTTGAATGACCCTCGCGATGAACGCGTTCAATTGGCTAGCCGATTGCTAACGCTTCAGAATTTAGATTCGCCGGTAAAGTTTCTCGCTGTGGCTAGCCGTGTCTTTGCTCGTTCCCCAACACCTACGGGACGTGCGAACATGGTGTTACGTGGCGCTGATTACGGAACCGTTTCCAGTACATTGATCGCGCTAGGGGCTAAGCCTCGAGATGCAATTTATCAATATGCGGACGGACCTGCCGACGAAGCTCGTTTTGAAGACTACTCGCCGATGCTCCGCGACATCCTCAGCCGCGGACTTCGAGAGACCAAGCCGAAAGCGATGGCTTGATCGGTGTTGCTCTGAGATTTCCACCGTGGTTTGGTTTGGTTTGTTTAAGCACGTCTCATGTAACTGCGTCAAATAGAGACGCAGTTGCTTGTGGGGTCGTGTGAGTAGATAAACGAATCGGCAGCGATACACATCTATAGGGTAAGAGTTTTGAGACTCTCCGAGGAGACGGTCCGCCTTGCAATTCGGTTTCTACTGAAACGTTGAGTAGATTTTGCGACCAACTAGAGAGCGTTTTGTAATTCTCATCTGCATGTCCCAATACAGGCTGCTCCCTCGGATGTTGGGGATGAATGCAAGAACTTCCGGCGGTGT
>Ga0068877_10002697_pt1 | contig 14226 bp, 9 predicted proteins | sample NOAtaG_FD_66437 | JGI IMG/M metagenome (GOLD analysis project Ga0068877, IMG submission 66437) | Freshwater lake microbial communities from Lake Erie, under a cyanobacterial bloom - NOAA_Erie_Diel6S_1000h metaG | ecosystem: Environmental > Aquatic > Freshwater > Lake | place: USA: Ohio, Lake... | reverse complement strand
CACCGAAGTAACCCGCCCCCCGCGATCACCAAAAACAAAAACACCCGGCCAGGCTCATCAAAGAGCCAAGCCGGGCGGTATGGCAACGTTCAATCCGTCACTGCCCCCAACACCACCAAGCACTCACCCCGCCGCCGCCGAATCACTCCCCGAACCCGTCGGGCGGTTGATGTCCTTGAGAATCCGATCCGCCACCACATCCAACTTCGAGTCGATGTCGTACTCGCCGCTGGCGATCTGCGCCTTGATCTTCGCCAGCCGCTGCGCACGCAGCTCGCTGCGGATCTCCTTCGCCGCCTCAGAGGCCGCCAGCGCCGCCGACGAGAAGTCCACCGAATCCACTTTCGCATTCACACCACCCGCCGCCGTCACCGCCCCACCCGCCGCCTGCTCGTTGCCCAGTTCGGCCCGCCGCGCCACCGCAGCCCGTGATGCCGAGGCGAACGAGTTCGAGATCGGAGAAAATGAAGCCATGCGATACCTCCTGTCAGGTTTGATTGCCGCGGTCAGGGCTTGCACCCTTCACGCGGACAGTGGACAACCAAGCAGTGCCCGGCCATCCATGCCGCGACCGCGATTCCCTTCAAACTTGACCGCCGTTACACTCTGTAACGCCCAGTCGTGGTCACACCGCGAACATCTCTTGCATCGACTGCAACGCCCATGACTCTTGAGCGTTTCCCGTTTTCCCTCAAGTTCTCCTAAACCCCTGTCAATCAACGACTTACACCAAATAACCGAGGCCCGGACGTGCAAAATTTCAGGTGTGATATTCTGGTCCTGTTTGGTTATCGGCCCACCGGTCAGGAAATTGGGGCTAGCCCCCAGTCCAATAAGTCGAACCCCCGCGCACTTTTCGCGGCTTTCAGCACCCTTTTTCCGCTCCTCCTCTTCGCCTTCACCCTCCCCGCATGCTCTTCCGACCCGTCCTCACCCACACCCGATCAAGCCAACGCCATCTCCCCCGCCGACCAAGCCGCCGGCGAATCCGAAGTCATCTTCAGGCCCCGTTCCGCCCGTTCTGCCGGTGTGGGCATCACGTCCTCGTCTTCCATCAACAACCCCGCCAACGTCTTCGGGATCGATCCATCCTCCAACGCCTCCTCACTCCCCACCGCCGCCGTCAACGTCTTCAACGATCCCTCGGCCAGCACCGCATCCACCGCTCCCAAGCCCCCCGCCCCACCCGCCGCAACCGATTGGACCATCGCCCTCGCCACATTCCGAGGTGACGCCGCCGAGCAAACCGCTCAGGCCTTCCTGCAGCAAGTCCGCGCCATCCCCTCCCTGAGCGACGCCTTCGTCGAACGCCGCGGGCAAGGCGTCATCGTCGCCCTCGGGCGCTTCACAGGCCCCGGCACCCCCGAAGGCACCGCCGCCCTCAACCGCGTCCACTCCACCGTCATCGACAACAAAACCCCCTTCGCCACCGCCTTCCTCGCGCCGCCAGACTCCCAAAGCCAGCCCGGCACCATCCCCGAATACAACCTCGCACGCGCCCAACAGCTCTTCGGCAAGTCCGCACAATGGACACTCCAAGTCGGGATCTACGGCCTGGCCGATCCCGCCAAACGACCCACCGAAACCGACCTGAAAGAAATCCGCCAACGCGCTGAAGAAGCCGTTCTCAAACTCCGCCGCGAGGGTGAACTCGCCTTCTACTACCACGGTCGCGAACGCAGCACCGTGACCATCGGCCTCTTCGACAACGAAGCCGCCGGCGCCCTGCAAGGCTCCTCCGAAAACCCCACCCTCCGCTCAGCACGCGAACGCTTTCCCTACAACCTGCTCAACGGAGCCGCCATCCGCACCCGCCAAGCCGGTCGCGATGTGCTTCAGCCCTCGGTCGTTGTCAGGATTCCCAACGACTGACCTTCGCTCAACCATCCGAGTGAAACTGGGCAATCCCCCCGAACCGTGTGGACAACGTCAGAACAAGCCCTGATCGCCCCCGTTCAAGCCCAAATCGAGGGCGTGAAAGTTCCCGATACCCCTTGCGGCTCGCCTGCCTCGTTGTACATTCAAAGTGGTCACACCCACGGCTGCGTACGCGCCAAGGGTGTATGTGCGCCGTCATAACGCCGGTTCCCCGGCCGACTGGAACCCGTTTCCACTCGAATCACAAGGGAGATTGCTCATGCGGAAGAATGCAAAGCTGTTGTTGGCCGTCGCCGGGCTCGGTTTCTTCAGCGCCGCCGGCGCCGCAAACGCACAGGTCGTCATCGCCCAGCTCTACGGCGGCAACACCACCGGCGTCGCGGCCGGGAACTGGCGCTACGACTGGGTCATCCTCAAGAACAAAACCAACGCCCCCGTCGACCTCAGCACCTGGTCCATCCAATACGCCGCCGCCACCGGCACCACCTGGTCACGCGTCAACCTCACCAATTCCATCCCCGCCAACGGCTACTACCTCTGCCGTTTCATCGGCTCGGCCACCGGCAACAACCTCCCCCTCACCGAGGACATCTCCAGCACCACCATCAGCATGGCCGCCACCGCGGGCAAGCTCGCTCTGGTCAACAACCAGATCACACTCTCCGGCGCCGCACCTACAGGCAGCCAGATCGCCGACTTCGTCGGCTACGGCACCGCCAACGGCTTCGAAGGCACAGGCCCCGCTCCCGCTCCCTCCGCCACCACCGCCATCCGCCGTGGCGACGAAGGCTGCACCGACACCGGGCAGAACAACTCCGACCTCGCCTCCTTCACCGCCGACAGCACCACTTTCCGAAACACCTCCTCCGCCGCCTATCTCTGCGTCACCAACGACGCCAACCTCAACGTCTCCATGACCACCGACGCCATCTGCGACGTCGCACCCGTCGCCTCCGCCGCCAAGTTCACCGTCACCGTCAACAACCCCGCCGGTGGCCTCACCGCCACCAACGCCTCCGCCACCATCACCCTCCCCTCTCAATACACCTACGCCACCGGCACGCCCTCTCAGGGCTCCGTCACCCCGGGCGTCGGCACCGCCACCTGGACCATCGGCTCCATCGCCGCCGGCTCCTCCGCCAGCCTCACCTTCTCCGTTGACGCCTCAGGCTCAGGTGCCGCCGCCACCTCCGTCAACGTCACCGCCACCGAGCTCGACCCCAACCTTCTGGACAACGTCGCGAACGTCAACCAGCAGGTCGCCCCCATCCCCGGCACCATCCAGCCCGTCTTCCTCTCCAGCAACGCCGGCGCACCCGCCGCCAAGCGCACCACCTCCACACCCGCCGGTCCCGTCCGGTCCTTCGGCACCGGCACCGACACCTTCAGCCGCTTCTACGGCTCGCCCGACGGCACCAAGTTCGTCTTCGTCGCCAACCTCGACGGCACCAACTCCACCAACGACCGCCTCATCATCAAGGGTGAAATCGGCGGCGGCGGCGCCATCACCCTGACCCCCGTCGTCCAGAAGGGCACCACCATCCTCTCCGGTGCCGACACCGTCGGCGCAACCCTCGACTCCTCCGTCGCCATCAACAACGCCGGTCAGATCGCCTTCTCCGGCGCCAGCAGCGCCGTCGCCACCGCCAACGACTACCTCGCCCGCGTGGAATCCAGCGGCGCTATCACCCTCATCGGCAACGAAGGCAGCGCCTTCCCCGGCACCGGGCCCGCCACCTGGGCCGGCACCAACAACGCCACCGGCATCACCGCCGACGGCCGCGTCTCCTTCTTCGCCCTCACCGCTGGCGGCGACGTCGTCGGTACCACCAACGACGGGCTCATCGGCCTCACCGACGGCACCCCCGGCGGCACCACCATCCTCGGCCGCGAAGCCACCACCACCATCACCCCCGGCAACGTCCCCAGCGGCGACTCCGCCACCTGGAAGGCCTTCGATTCCGGCAACGCCTTCGGCGCCGAAGACGGCTTCTTCGTCTCCAGCGACGGCAACACCTGGATGGCCTCCGGCACCTTCAACTCCTCAGGCACCACCAACGACAACATCCTCACCCGCAACGGCGAACTCCTCCTCCAGGAAGCCAAGCAGATGCCCGCCCCCGAGCCCTTCCCCGGCGGCATCACCGGCTCCGCCTTCCTCAAGGGCTACTTCATGGACCCCAGCAACAACGGCTGGATCGCCTACGGCTCCAACACCGCCACCTCCCCCAACGACTGGGTCCTCCGCTCCGTCAACAACAGCGTCTCCGTCGCCGCACGCACAGGTGAACCCATCTTCACCGGCTCAACCGAACTCTGGAGCGACACCGTCCCGACAAATCCCGGCGGCACCATCCTCGCCGAAACGTTCTTCAGCGTTACCCAACGTGACACGGACTACATCATCGCTGGTATTACTGACGCCGCCGACGGTCGCCGAAACGCCGTCCTCGTCTGGAACAAAACCTCCGTCATCGCCCGCGAAGGCGACCCCGTCGACCTCAACGGCGACGGCCTCATCAACGACAGCGCCTACATCGACATCTTCCGCAACGGTCGCCTCATGATCACCGCCGACCGCCGCGTCTTCGTCCCCGTCACCCTCCGCAGCAGCAACGGCAACTGCGGCACCCCCGCCAGCGCGCTCCAGACCGTCCTGCTCATCCAACTCCCGCCCTCCGCCGGCGGCGCCGGCTGCAACCCCGCCGATATCGCCTGCGACGACGGCACGCCCCTCGCCGAAGCCCCCGGCTGCAGCAACAGCAGCTCAGGCCCCAACGAGGGCGACTACAACGCCTTCTTCTCCGCCAGCGGCTTCTTCTTCCAGGCCGGTCAGGGCGTCGCCGCCGTCGGCGGCACCTGCGACATCGCCTGCGACGACGGCACGCCCCTCGCCGACGCCCCCGGCTGCAGCAACGGCGGCGTGAACGAAGGCGATTACAACTGCTTCTTCAACAACCTCTTCCTCCCCTGCATCTGATTCGGGACAGGAAGGGCCGAGGGAATAGGGCTGAGGGCCGAGGGTAAAGACCCGACGCCAGCAACCTGAATCCTGAGATTCTGAAAACACACCAAGCCCCGGACCGAAAGGCCCGGGGCTTTTCATTTCACGATTGGCTGGCAACATCCGCGCACGGCACCCACCGCGCCGCAGGCATGAAAAAACCCCGGCTCAAATGAAGCCGGGGTCCTGAAAATCACCGTGCTTTCGCATTCACGTTCACGTTCACGTTCGTGTTCAGACTCTCAGCCAACTCACGCCTTGACCAGCCGGTCACCCAGCCAACCCGCGTGCTTGCTCATCGCGTTGCGTGTATCGACGATCAGCTTCGCGTTCTGCGCCACCACATCGTAATCAAACGCCGAGTGGTTTGTCGAGATCAGCACGCAGTCGTAGCTCTTGATGTTGTCCGCCGTCAGCGCGACAGACTTCATCGCCAGGTCATACTTCCGCGTCTCGCGCATCTCGGGGATCAGCGGGTCCGTGTAGTCCACGTGCGTTCCCAGGTCCTTCAGGTGCTCGATCAGCTCGAACGACGGGCTCTCACGCTGATCGTCAATATCGGGCTTGTACGCCAGGCCCATCACCAGCACCCGCGCCTTCGACGCCGCCACCCCACGCTTGCCAAGCTCCGCCGCAAGCTTGTCCACGACCTTCTGCGGCATCGTCGTGTTCACACGCCCGGTCAGCTCAATAAACTCCGACCGCGTCCCGATCTTCCGCGCCAGCCACGACAGGTAGAATGGGTCGATCGGGATGCAGTGCCCGCCCAGCCCCGGCCCCGGATAAAACGCCATGAACCCGAACGGCTTCGTCTTCGCCGCGTCGATCACTTCCCAGATGTCGATCCCCATCGCCGCAAAAACCACCTTCAGCTCGTTCACCAGCGCGATGTTCACCGCGCGGAACGTGTTCTCCAGGATCTTCGCGCTCTCCGCCACTTCCGCCGTCGACACCGGCACCACCTTGTGGAACGCCCGCGCGTACAGCGCAACCGCCGCCTTCCCGCTCGGCGCATCGAGCCCGCCGACCACCTTCGGGATGCTCACCGTCGTGTGCTGCTTGTTCCCCGGGTCCTCACGCTCGGGCGAGAACGCCACGAAATAGTCCTTCCCCACCTCCCACGTCGGCTGCGCCTTCTTCAAAGGCTCCATGAACTCGTTCCGCGTCGTCCCCGGGTACGTCGTCGACTCCAGAACGATCAACTGCCCCTTCTTCATCCGCGGCGCAATCGCCTCCGCAGACTTCACCACGTACGACAAATCCGGCTCGTGATTCGCATCCAAAGGCGTCGGCACGCACACCAGAATCGCGTCCGCCTCCGCCAGCTTCTGCGGGTCGGTCGTCGCCAAAAACCGCTCGCTGTACGCCAGATCCGTATACACATGGTTGCCCAGGTGCTTCAAATACGGTACCGGCGGCCTGCTCGCAAACGCCGCTCTCTTCTTCGGATCCGTGTCCACGCCGATCACCCGGCACCCCGCCGAGTGAAACGCGTGCGCCAGCGGCAAACCCACATACCCAAGCCCGATGATCGCCACCGTGCAGGGCTGGCTCCCGAATCGAGCGACAATGTCCGCGTGTTGATTGGTGTTCGTCATCATGGTTCGTAGGCTCATCGACTATAGAAGCACCGCGCTGAAAAAACAGAAGCACACCCTCACCCACCGCGCCGCTCTTCGTCCTGCGCTCACCCCACCATCGACCAAATCCCCGCCCGGCTTCGCCCCGTTCCGCCGCATCACGCCGCACGTCCCAGAACCTCCACCAAAATCGGGGAGCTACCTCACGCACACCCCCCAGCCTCTTCCCTTCACCCACACCACCCCGCACCACCGCCCACTCACACCGGCTTGCGATACAGCCACCCCTTCGGGTGGTGCGTCAGAATAAACCGCTCGCACCGCTCATGGTCCACCTGAAACTCCGGGTGCTCCTTCACAAACTCTTCAATCGCCGGCAGCGGCCCGTCCCCGTCCGGATACCGCAACTTCGGCATCACGTCCATCACCCCGTCCTGGCACAGCATGTACGACCCCGGCGTCACAAACTCCGCGTACAGCTCCAACTCCCGCTTCACGTGCTCGCGGTGATGGTCCGAGTCCAGAATCACCAGCACCGTCTTCGCCCCGCTCACAAACTTCCGCACCTGCTCGATCGTCCCCGCATCCGTCGACGACCCCACGAGATACGTCACCCGCGGGTGCGAAACGTTGTGCTGCTTCTGGATATCGATCGTCAGGATCTTCCCCGCCGTGCCCATCAAGTCGAACAGGTGCGCATAAAACAGCGACGACCCGCCCTCCAGCGTCCCCGTCTCCACGATCACATCGGGCTTCAGCTCCGCGATGGTCTCCTGGATCGTCCACAGGTCCATCACGTTCTGACGGATGTGAATCCCCAGCCACTTCGTCCGTGAAAAGTTCCCCGTCCTTGAGATCAAGTTCCGGAAAAACCGCTTCTCCACAAACGACCGGATCGCCCGGTTGAAACTCAAGGGCGAACCCCGCCGGGCAGGCTCGGGCAAACTCGCGGGCGCAACTCGGCTTTCGGGCGTGCTGGTCATAGCCCAGCATATGGAACATCAACCCCGGAAGTGAACCGCCTCCACCACACCCACCGCCGTCCGGCCAATGTGCGGGTCAACCGCCCCTCCCCCGCATTTCCACTTTCCCCTCACGCCACACCTCCACCGCGCACACAATCACCCCGCCATGGACCCCTGGGGCTATCTCACCATCCTGCTCGTCCTCGTGCGCCTCCTGGGCTTCGTCCTCGCCGCCGACGCCCTCATGACCGCGCGCACCGCCCAGGGAACACTCGCCTGGGTCATCGCCCTCCTCCTCATCCCCGAACTCGCCATCCCCTTCTACTTCGTCTTCGGCGGCCGCCGATTCGTCGGCTACGTCCGCGCACGCCGAAGAGGCCGCGGCGAACTCAGCATCCTCGCCTCCCGCCTCGCCGACGCTCTCCGCGAACACCGCTGCACCGACGGCCACTCCGACACCTCCCGCGACGAACGCCTCGCCACACTCGAAAAACTCGTCCGCCTCCCCACCACCGTCGCCGACCGCGCCGACCTGCTCATCAACGGCGAAGCCACCCTCCTCGCCGCCGTCAACGCCATCAACCGCGCCCAGACCTCCGTCGTCGCTGAGTACTACATCATCCGCGACGACTCCGCAGGCCGCACTTTCAAAACCGCCCTCATCAACGCCGCCAACCGCGGCGTACAAGTCCACCTCATCTACGACGCACTCGGCTCCGCAAACCTCCCCCGCGCATACCTCAATGACCTCCAAGCCGCCGGCATCAAAACCGCCGGCTTCTCAGGCATCAAGTTCCCCCCCACTCGCCTCCAGATCAACTTCCGCCAACACCGAAAAATCATCGTCGTCGACGGCCGCGAAGCCCTCCTCGGTGGCGTCAACATCGGCGACGAATACCTCGGCAAAGACCCAAAGCTCTCCCCCTGGCGCGATACCCACCTCCACCTCATCGGACCCTCCGCCCTCTCCGTTCAGCTCGCCTGGTGCGAAGACTGGTTCTCCATCACACGCTCCATCCCCGATCTGCCCTGGACTCCACACATCCCCCCTCGCTCGCTCACACTCGAAGGCCTCTCCAGCGACAACGACCGCACACTCATCATCCCCTCAGGCCCCGCAGACGATCTCGAAACCTGCGGCCTCATGTTCAACCACCTCTTCAACCAAGCACAAAACCGCCTCTGGATCGCCACCCCATACTTCGTTCCCGACGAAACCACCATCCACGCTCTCCAGCTCGCCGCACTCCGCGGCGTCGACGTCCGCATCATCATCCCCGAAGGCTTCGACATGCGCCTCGTCTGGCTCTCCGCCTTCGCCTTCTACAACGACACCGTCAAAGCCGGCGTCAAACTCCTCCGCTACCAGCCCGGCTTCATGCACCAGAAAGTCTGCCTCTGCGACGACCTTGTCGCCATCGGCACCGCCAACCTCGACAACCGCAGCTTCCGCCTCAACTTCGAGATCACCGCCATCATCCGCAGCGAGCGCACCCGCCGCGAAACCCAGGCCATGCTCGAGAACGACATGCGCCAGTGCCTCATCGTCTCCCCCCTCGACTTCGACCGGCGAAACTGGTTCTTCCGCGTCCTCTGCCGAATCGCCCGCCTCATGGCCCCGATCCAATAGCCCGCCCGCAACGTACACTCCCCCATGCGCACCGGCAACGGACACGAGGGCGGCAACCTGCCCCTCGGTCGAAAGATCGAGTTGTGGCGCAAAGGCCTCGCCTCCAGCCTCCGCCGATACTCCGCCGAGGCCCTCCTCTCCACCAAACAAGGCACCGCCCGCCTCAACCCCCGCGCAAACAAGCCCCACCACAACCAACCGCCCCACCACCCCGACGCGAACTGCCCCGTCCACCTCCGCAACCTCACCCTCGCAGACGACTGGCACGCCGCCGTCGCTTCATCACCCGATCCTCACTCAGGCCTCGCCGCCCTCGCCTGGCTCGGGCACTGCTCCGTCCTCCTCCGCCTTCGCGGCCAAACCATCCTCACCGACCCCGTCTTCAGCCCCCAAGTCGGCATCCGCCTCGGGCCCCTCGTCCTCGGTCCGCGCCGCCTCGCCCACGCCCCGCTCATCCACCAGCTCCCACCCATCGACCTCATCCTCATCAGCCACGCACACTTCGACCACCTCGACAAACCCACCCTCAAAGCCCTCGCCAACTCGCGCACCCGCGTCATCACCGCCGCCGCCACAGGCAAACTCATCCCCCGTGGCTTCGCCGACGTCCTCGAACTCCCCTGGGACGCCTCCACAACCGTCAACGGCCTCGACCTCACCGCCCTCCGCCCCCGCCACTGGGGCGCACGAACAGGCTGGGACCGCCACCGCGGATTCAACAGCTACCTCATCAACACACCCACCTCATCCCCCACACCACACCGCACACTCTTCGCCGGCGACTCCGCCTTCACCGACAACTTCGCAGGCCTCGGCCCCATCGACCTCGCCATCCTCGGCATCGGCGCGTACGACCCCTGGGAACACGCCCACGCCACCCCAGAACAAGCCCTCGCCATGGCCCACGCCATGCCCGCCAAACGCCTCCTCCCCGTCCACCACTCCACCTTCAAACTCAGCAACGAACCCCTCCACGAACCCATGCAACGCCTGCTCAAAGCCGCCGGCACCACCAACCCCACAACCGAAATCATCCAAACCGAAATGGGCCAGGTCTGGCGCTCAACCTAACCCGCAACCGGGTACCCCACCCGTGCCACCGATCGTCCCACGGACGATCGGTGCTCCTCACCAACTCCACCCGTGAACTTCAACTCCGCATCTTCGCCCCAACGCGGTGTGGGGGGCAAAAGCCTGGAGCCACGGGTGAAGCGCAGCGCAACCCGTCGATCCCGTCACAACAAACCAAATACAAAACTCCCCCACTCCCCTGCTCCGAAGGGGCAGAGGATGCTCCAACCCCCACCTCCCCTCACGGCTTCTCCTTCTCTTCTTCCTCCTCCTTCTTCTTCTCCTCCTCTTTCTTCTCAGTCGTCGTCACCACGCCCCCTCGCCCCCGCTGATCAATCACCGACACCGGCACATCCTTCACCACCACCGTCCCTCCATAAAGCACCCGCTGCGTCGCCGCCAGACTCACCAACTCTCCCCGCGGCTTGTAAATCACGTCCACCGTCTTCGGCGGCTTCTTCATCTCCTCTTCACTCAGCGTCATCGACAACGACCGCCCAGTGAGATTCTGCCCCGAATACCAGTACACATACGCCCCACGATCCGCCACCCACGCGTCGCTGACGACCTGCCCGATCAGCCGCTCCTTCTTCCCGGGCAGCCGCACATACACATCGTGCGCCACCTCCGCCGGCAGATCCTTGATGTCCAGCGAAAAACTCCCGTAGTACGACTTCACCACGCCCCCCCGCGAAAGCTGCAACCCCAACACCCCCACCCCCCCACTCTCATACTCGCTCACCTGCACGCTCAACACGCTCGGCCTCAACCTCAACTGCATCTGCGCATCGATCCCCTCGCTCGCCCCAATCTCCGTCACCGCCGCCACACGCTTGTCGAGCACCTCCGCCCGCGCCGTCAGCTTCACCGCAAACGCACCGTTCTTCCCCGGCTTCGGAATCTCGTCCCCGCTCCGGAAAATCTGCGCCATCCGATTCCCGCCCCACGCCCCATAGTTCTTCGCCTCCACCACCAGCTCCGCCTCCACCACCGCCGGCCCAGCCTCCACCGTCTCAGGCAACACGTGCGACCAACCCACCCACGTCTCCGCACCCGTCGCGTTCCACCCATACCCGCTCCGCGACCCAGCCCCGAACATCGTCGCCACCGGGTTGAACTTCGACCAAGGCGTCGCCGCCGAACTGTACCGAATGTAATCAGTTTCCTTCACGATCCGCCGCGGACACTCCACCCCGTTCACCTTCACCGAGATCACCCACGCGTTGTACTGCAGCGTCCCCGTCGGCGCGATCCGAAACTCTCGCCCGGACACAAACACCGGCAGCACCTCTCCCGCCTTCAGCACATCCCGCGTCCGCAGCCCAAACCGCACGCTCTGCTGCCGATACCGATGTCGCTGCTCGTCCGTCAGAACCTTGTCCACTTCCCCGCGGTCGATGATCTCACCCCACGCGTCGCTCCACTGCCGATTCCGATCTCCCTGGATATCCAGCGCCAGCCCAATCGCCCGCTCCGAATCCTCCTTCGACGCCTTCTTCGTCACCATCCGATCCAGCAGCTCCTTCGCCACCGTCGCCGCGTGCGTATCACCCAGCAGCCGCGCCTCCGTCATCAAGAGCCACGCCGGCTTCTGCGCATTCAGCGCCGAGCCCGAGATCAACGAATACACAACCGCCCCGATCATCAACATCGGCCCCACCACCATCACCCCGCCCAACCCCACCACCACCGGCATCCGCCTCCGCACCCCCATCCGCACCGCCTTCGCACGCTTCAACCCCGCCCCACACTCCGGGCACGTCACCACCCCCGGGTACACCCCGCTCAAATCAAACCGACACCACGTGCACTGCGGATTCCGATTGATCCGCCGCCCCAACATCCCCAGCCAAATCAACAACCCACCCACCACCATCGACCCCAGCACAACCAGCGGCAGCATCGCACCCATACACCATCACCTCACCCAATCACCCAATACCCCCACCCCCCCGTCCAACCAGAATACCGACACCGCCAACCCACCCCCATCCACAAAAACAACAACCAACCCAAGGGCAACCCCCAGAGCCCACCCGCCCCACCTCCTCAGGTCTTTTCTCGATCCCCGGCCCACCCCGCGCGCGCAAAGGCCACCCACCGCGCGCGCACTTCCGCCCCACGCGCTCAATGTGCCGCGCGGCACAATTTGACCTTCTCCTCAGCCCACCATCTCAGGAACCCACCGCCGGATCGCCTCCAGCACCGCCGTCTTCTCCGCGCTCGGCGCCCGCATCGGCATCAGGTCCGCCACCATCCGCAGCCCCAACCCCCCCTCGCAATTCGTCGCCGCCTCCGACTGCCAGCGGTTGATCTTCGGGTGCTCCGTCGGGTTCAACTGTTCCGCGGCGTACGCCAACTGCTCGAACAACTTCTCCCCGGGCCGAACGCCCGAGAAGACCACGTCCATCCCCGGCGCGTGCGCGTCGCTCGGCTCGATCGTCTGGTCGGTCGTTGAGTTCGGGTCGTTGCGGATCAGCCCGGCGTACTGCGGGGTCCAGCGCACCCGCGGCGCGAAGCCGTGGAGGCGGACGAACCGCTGCGCGAGGTCGAGGATGCGGATCGGCTCGCCCATGTCCAGCACATAGACCGGCGCGCTGGCGACCGGCTGATCCAGGGCCGCGGCTTGGACGACGAGGGCCGCGGCCTCGGGGATGGTCATGAAGTAGCGGGTCATGCGCGGGTCGGTGACGGTGACGGGCCCGCCGTCAGCGATCTGTTGTGTCCAGATGGGCAGGACGCTGCACGCGCTGGCGAGGACGTTGCCGAAGCGGACCATGCTCAGGCGCGTGCCGCCGCTGGCGCGGGCGAGCGAGGCGATGTACAACTCCGCGAGGCGTTTGGTTGCGCCCATGACGCTCGTGGGATTCACGGCCTTGTCGCTGGAGATCATCACGAAGCGCTCGACGCCGCAGGCGATGGAGGCGTCGGCGATGGACTTGGTGGCGAAGAGGTTGTTGCCCACCGCCAGGGCGGGGTGATCTTCCATCAGCGGCACGTGCTTGTGTGCGGCGGCGTGAAAGACCACCTGCGGGCGGTGCTGCATCAGCAGGCGCAGTGTCTGGTCCGGGTCGTTGACGTCATGAAGGATCGCGCTGCGCGGCGTGGTCGCGTGGCGGCGGCCCATCTCGTGATCAATCTGGAAGAGGGCGTTCTCGGCGCGTTCCATCAGCAGCAGGCGCGCGGGGTTGAACGAGGCGCAGACGCGGGCGAGCTCGGAGCCGATGCTGCCGCCGGCGCCGGTGATGAGCACGCGCTTGCCGGTGATGATGGCGGCGATGGCCTCGCGGTCGATCTGAGCCTGATGGCGCCCGATGAGCTGGGCGGGGTCAAGCTGGCGCTCGATGGAGGCGGAGGGTTGGGTGATGGTCTGCGCGGGCGCGACAGTGGGCGCGGCGGGAGCGTTGAAGATCGGCGCGTGCCCGAGCAGCGCGTCGCGGCGGCATTGGACCGTGCGCGTGGGGATGTTGAGCCGGGCCAGGTGCGCGAGGGTCTTGCGGTTCGAGCGTGAGTCTTCAGCCGGGAGGCAGACGAGCGCGGCGCGGAAGCGGTGGCGGGCGTGAAGGGCGGGGAGGTCGGTGAGGAAGCCGAGCATGGGCGGGAGCGAGCCGAGGGTTTGATCGTCGGCGGCGGCGCGGCCGGCGGTGAAGCGGTCGGTGAGGACGAAGCCGGCGGGGACGGGGGGATGCGGGAGGTCTTCAAGCTCGTCGACGATCTCGCGGACGGTGGAGGGGGCGACGATGAGGAGCAGGCCGGTGGCGGGGAGATGCCCCGGCGCGAGCGCGGGCGGCAGACCTTGCGTGCCGGACACGGCCTCGTGAACGAGGCTGAGCGCAGGCGCGGCGGAGGGGGAGTGGGCCACGGCGGAATCGACCTTGAGCGATGACATCCCTTGGGTTATCGGTCAGCGCGGGGGTGTGATTGAGTGCGGGTGGTGGGATTTCGGCGTGGCGGCGGTTTTTGCGCGGGTGTGGGCGCGACCGGCTTCAGGGATCTGCTAGGCTTGCGGCATGATTGCTCGTGTGCGTGGGATTTTGGATGAGGTGCAGGGGCAGGTGGCGCTTGTCAGGGCTGATGGCGTTGTCGCTGGCGGTTTGG
>Ga0068877_10002694_pt1 | contig 14238 bp, 7 predicted proteins | sample NOAtaG_FD_66437 | JGI IMG/M metagenome (GOLD analysis project Ga0068877, IMG submission 66437) | Freshwater lake microbial communities from Lake Erie, under a cyanobacterial bloom - NOAA_Erie_Diel6S_1000h metaG | ecosystem: Environmental > Aquatic > Freshwater > Lake | place: USA: Ohio, Lake... | reverse complement strand
CAGGCCGGCCAGCGAATGCTGCTCGCGCGGCGGCTCGTCGAATCGGGCGTGCGGTTCGTGACGCTGTCGTACGGCGGGTGGGACATGCACCAGAAGATTCGTGACGGGATCAACAACACGCTGCCGCAGTTCGATCAGGCCTTCGCCGCGCTCGTCACCGACCTCGACCGCCGCGGGCTGCTCGACTCGACGCTCGTGATGGTGTCGAGCGAGTTCGGTCGCACGCCCCGCATCAACGCCGATGCGGGCCGCGATCATTGGCCGAAGGTGTTCAGCGTGGTGCTTGCCGGCGGTGGCGTGAAGGCGGGGCATGTGCATGGCGCGTCCGACGCGATCGCCGCGGAACCGCAGGATTCGCCGGTGTCCGTCGAGGATCTGGCCGCCACCGTCTATCACTGCCTGGGAATCGTGGCCGAGAAGGAGCTGATGGCCCCCGGAAACCGTCCGATCGAGATCGTCGACGGCGGCACCGTGCGGAAGGAACTGCTTGCCTGATGTGGCGGCCCGCGCGGCCGCGACGACGCCATGCGAGCCCTGCCCGACATCCTCGTCGCTCTCGTCGCCGCGCTGACGGCGATCGCGGCTGCCGCCGCGCCCACGATCGGGCGAATCGAGCCGCCTGGGGCACCGGCTGGCGCGGAGGTCGAGATTCGGCTCGTCGGCGGGGACCTCGGCGACCCTCAGGAGCTGTTTTTCGAAGAGGGAACGATCGCGGTCACCTCCGTGACGGGTGTGGATGAGAAGACCGTGAAGGCGACGCTCCGTGTGCCCGCCGACTGTCCGCCGGGCGGTCATCGATTCCGGATTCGCACCCGCGACGGGCTCTCCGACCTGCGGACGTTCCGTGTCGGTGGCTTCGAGCAGGTGCAAGAGGCCGAACCGAACGACGCGGCCACGACGGCCCAGATCGTGCCCCTCGGCCGCACGATCGTCGGCGTCGTCAAGGCCGAGGACGTCGATTGTTTCCGAGTGCATCTGCCCGCGGGCGGTCGGATCGCCGTTGCCGTCGATGCCCTGCGGCTCGATCAGGAGATGTTCGACCCGCATCTCGAACTCGTCGATTCCCGCGGCTTCGTCGTGGCCGCCTGCGACGACCATCCGCTCCTCGGCCAGGACGCGATGCTCGCCGCCACGGTCGCCGAGGAGGGAGACTACGTGATTCGCCTCCGCGAGAGTGCCTACGGCGGCAACGACGGCTGTGTGTATCTCGTGCACGTCGGCGACTTTCCCACGCCGCATTTGGCATGGCCGCCAGCTGGCCCGCCGGGGGCGGAACTCGACGTCGAGTGGCTTGGCGATCCCGGCGGTCCGTTTCGGCAGAAGGCGCGGCTTCCGGATACGGTGCCGCTGGATGGCATTGCGGAGATTCACCCGCAGCGCGAAGGCCGCACGTCGCCGGTCGGTGTGCCGGTGCGGGTGACGACGGCGCCTGCTGCCGCGGAGGCCGAGCCGAACGACGAGCCCGCGAAGGCCACGCAGGCGACGGCTCCGGGAGGCTGCCTTGGGCGGCTCGACAAGCCGGAGGACGTGGATTGGTATCGGATCGTGGCGGCGAAGGGCACGAGCTGGCACGTCCGCGGCTGGGGCCGTCGGCTCGGATCGCCGATCGATCTCGTCGTGAACATCCACCGCGACAACGAGAAGCGCGAACGAATCACCGGCAACGACGACACCGATGGGCCCGACAGCGCCGCGAAGGTGACTGCGCCCGAGGATGGATCATTTCTCGTGCGAGTCGCCGATCATCTGCGGCGCGGCAATTCCGACTTCGTCTATTGGATCGAGATCGAGCCGGCGGCGCCTGCCGTCATGGTGTCGGTGCCCCCCGGCCGGTCGAATTCTCAGGAGCGGCTCGTGGCCGTCGTGCCGCGGGGCAACCGCTCCGCGGTCGTCTTCAATGCGATGCGAGCGGACTGTGACCGGGCCGCGACGATCGCCTGCCAGGATTTGCCCTCCGGGCTGACCGCGACCGCGGCCCCCCTGCCCTCCAACGCTCCCGCGGCTCCGGTCGTATTCGAGGCGGCCGCCGACGCGCCGACGGCCACGGCGCTGTCGAGCATCGCAGTGAAGGCCGCCGACGACGGATACCTGATCGGCAACCTGCGGCAGACCACGGAGCTCGTCTTCGGCCCGCCGAACAACGCCACCTATCGGACGTCTGTGAGCGATCGCCTTCCCATCGCGATCGTCGAGCCGGCACCCATCAGGATCTCGGTCGATTCGCCGGCCGTGCCGCTCGTCCGGCGCGGCTCGCTGGGGCTGCGGGTGCGGCTCGAGCGTTTCGACGGCTTCGACGGAAAGGTGCGGCTGGGGTTTCCGTTCAAGCCGCCCGGCGTCAGTGCGCCGGCCAGCGTGGAGATTGCCGGCGAGGAGTCCGAGGCGGTCTATCCCCTCAATGCCAATGCCGACGCGCCGCTCGGCACGTGGCAGGTCGTCGTCACGGCCGCGGCCAGGCCGAAGGGTAAGGACCGGGATGATGCCACACCGCTCGTGTCGACCCTGCTCGTGCCGATCGAGGTGGCGGAGCCCGTCGTGCAGCTGGCCGCCGACAAGGCTTCGGTCGAGCAGGGGTGCGAGACGACGATCGTCTGGAAGGTGACGAAGCCGGGCGACTTCGTCGGAGCCGCCAAGGCGAGATTGCTCGGGCTCCCCGCGAAGACGGAGGCCCCCGAACTCGAACTGCAGCCCGGCGCCACGGAACTCGCATTCCCGGTGAAGGCGGCGGCCGATGCGCCGCCGGGTTCACACCCCAACGTGTTCTGCGAACTGCGGGTGCCCCGCGGTGACGCGTGGATCGTGCACGCGATGCCGCCGACGCAGCTGCGGATCGACACGCCGCTCCCTACGCCTGCGGAGGGCTCGTCGCCATGATCCGTCAGGTTGCGTGGCTCATGGCCATTGTCGTCGCGAGCGGCCTATCCGGCACCGTGACCGCCGACACACCGTACTTCGCCATCACCATCTATCCGCCCCGCGCCCAACTCGACTCGTCGAATGACCGGCAGCGGGTCGTCGTGCAGGCCCGCCATGCCGACGGCCGCACCGTCGACGTCACGGCCGCTGCCGAACTGGCGCTGTCGAACCCGAAGCTGGCTGCCATCGACAAGACCGCGGGCCAGGGCATCCTGCTCCGGCCGCTGGCCGACGGTGAGGGCACGATCCGCGCGGCCGTCGGCGGCCTCGTGCAGGAGATCCCACTCAAGGTCGTGTCGGCCAGTTCGCCGGCACCGCTCTCGTTTCGGCGGGACGTGATGCCCGTCTTCGCCCGGGCGGGCTGCAACATGGGCAGCTGCCACGGGGCGGCCCGCGGCAAGGATGGCTTCCGGCTTTCACTCTTCGGGTTCGATCCTGCCGGCGACCATCACCGGCTGACCCGCGAAATGCCCGGCCGCCGGATCGACCTCGCGAGCCCGCGCGAGAGCCTCCTGTTTCTCAAGGCCACGGGCCAGGTGCAGCACACCGGCGGGAAACGCTGCGAGCCTGATAGCGAACTGGCGGCCACGCTCGTCCGCTGGATCGAGGCCGGCGCGCCGGATGATCCAGGCCCCGATCCGTCGAACTCCGTTCCCAAGCTCATCGCCCTCGACCTCTATCCCCCCGCGGCACTCTTCGAGGGCGAAGGGGCGGCCCAGCAGCTCGTCGCCGTGGCCCGCTTCGCCGACGGCACCGACCGCGACGTCACCGACCTTGCCTGGTTTGCCTCCAACAACGACCGCTCGGCAAAGGTTTCGGCAGACGGCATGGTGACCAGCGGGAACCGGGGCGAGGCGTTCGTCATGGCCCGCTACGACACGCTGACAGTCGGCGTGCCGCTGGTCACGATTCCGAAGGGACTGTCGTTCACCTTTCAGTCAGAGCCGGCACTGCCGGGCGCGACGGAGGGGGCCAAGGTCATCGACGACCTCGTTGCCGCCAAGCTCGCGTCTCTGCGGATGACTCCGGCGCCCGTCTGCGACGACGAAGCGTTCCTGCGACGGGTCAGCATCGATCTCGTGGGCCTGCTGCCCACGCCCGCGGATCGGGCGAGATTCCTCACCGACTCGGCCCCCGACAAGCGGGCGAGGCTCGTCGACGAACTCATCGCCCGGAAGGAGTTCGTCGAGATCTGGGTGATGAAGTGGGCCGAGATCCTTCAGATCCGTTCGCAGGGCAACGACGTGAGCCCCAAGGGGGCGATTCTCTACCACCAGTGGCTCGATCGACGGATCGCGGCCAACGAGCCGGTGGATCGGATGGTGCGCGATCTGCTCACGGCCAGCGGCGGCACGTTCGCCAGCCCCCCCACCAACTATTTCCAGCTCGAGCGAAACACGCTCAAGCTCGCCGAGAACGTGGCTCAGGCCTTTCTCGGCACCCGCATCCAGTGCGCCCAGTGCCACAACCACCCCTTCGACCGCTGGACGATGGACGACTACTACGGCTTCGCTGCCTTCTTCGCCCAGATCGGCCGCAAGCGCGGGGCGGACCCGCGGGAGACGATCGTCTTCGACTCCGGCAGCGGCGAGGTGAACCACCCGGTGACGGGCAAGCCTGCCGCGCCAAAGTTTCTGGGCGGCGAGGCCCCGAAGGTGGCCGACCGCGACCGCCGCGAAGCGCTCGCCGCCTGGCTCACGTCCCCGGACAACCCGTTCTTCGCCCGCCATGTGGCGAACATCACGTGGGCCCACTTCCTCGGCCGCGGCATCGTGCACGAGCCCGACGACGCCCGCGTGAGCAATCCGCCCGTCAATGGTCCGCTGCTCGACGAGCTGGGCCGTCGGTTCGCGGCCTCGGGCTGGGACTTTCGCGGCCTTGTCCGCGATATCGTCACCTCGCGAACCTATCAGCGGTCATGCGAGCCGAACGAGTCGAACCGGCTCGACGAGACGAACTTCTCCCACGCGCTCGTCCGCCGCCAGCGTGCCGAAGTGCTCCTCGACGTGATCGCCCAGGTGACCGACACGAAGAACAAGTTCCCGGGCCTGCCCCTCGGAGCCCGGGCCGTGCAGGTGGCCGACGGCCGGACGACGAACTACTTCCTCACCACGTTCGGCCGGGCCACGCGAGAGGACGTCTGCAGCTGTGCCGTGAAGATGGACCCGAGCCTGTCGCAGGCCCTTCACCTGCTCAACGGCGACGCGGCCAACGACCGGATCCGGCAGGGGGGCCTCATCGACCGCTGGCTGAAGGAGGGGCGGACGCCCACCGAGATCATCGACGAGCTGTTCGTGCGGTGCGACTGCCGCATGCCGACCGAGCGGGAGCGGATCGAGACCCTCGTGACCGTCCTCGACTCGCCCGACCGCAGGCAGGCCCTGGAGGACGTCTTCTGGGCGCTGCTCAACTCCCCCGAGTTCATCTTCAACCACTGAGCTCATGCGGTCAAAACTCATTACGAAGGCCTGTTGTCTCACTCGTCGCGGCCTCGCCACAGGGGCTTGCGAGGGGCTGCCCATGCCCTGCCGCCGGACGTTCGCTGCGGCCATCCTGGCCTCCGCTCTCTCCATGCTGGCTGCGCTTCGCCATCCATGGCTTCGCTGGCCAGCAAGGCCGTCGACAGGGCACGGGCAGCCCCTCGCTTCGTCGTTTGTTTTGGGAGGCGGAAGAGGGGCCGCATGGGGGCTCGTGCCTGCGTTGGCGTCGATGACGTTGGCTGCGGAGCCGCCGACGTTCGAGGGGCAGGTGCTGCCGATCTTTCGGGAGAAGTGCTGCGGCTGCCACAACGCCGACAAAAAGAAAGGCGGCCTCGACCTCACGAGCTACGGTCAGATGATGGCCGGGGGTAGTTCCGGAGAGGTGATCGCGGCTGGTGATGCCGACAGCTCGTATCTCTGGCAGCTCGTGAGCCATGCCGCCGAACCGAAGATGCCGCCGGAGTCCGACAAGCTCCCGGGAGAGTCGCTCGATCTCATCAAGCGGTGGATTGCCGCGGGTGCGATCGAGAAGGCTGGCGGCCAGCCGGTGAAGCCGAAGGGGGCGGGCATCGCGGTCGCGCCGGTCGCTGTCGCGGCGCCGGAGGGCCCGCCGGTGATGCCGCCGCGGCTGTCGCTCGAGGTCGTGACCGTTGCAGCTCGGCCCACCACGATCACGGCCCTCGCCGCCTCGCCGCACGGTGAGGTCGTCGCTGTCGGCGGGCGGCGGCAGCTGCTGCTCTATCACGCGGCGTCGCTCGACCTTTTGGGTGTGCTGCCCTTTCCAGAGGGCGTCGTGCGGGTCGTGCGGTTCACCCGGGACGGCAAGCTGCTGCTCGCTGCCGGAGGCGAGGCTGCGAAGAGCGGACGCATCGTCGTGTGGGACGTGGCCTCGGCTACCCGCGTGGCGGAAGCGGGCGCGGAGTACGACGAGGTGCTTGCGGCGGATCTCTCGCCCGATCGGCGGCTCGTCGCGGTCGGCGGCCCTGCGAAGGTGGCGCGGCTGGTGGCGACGGCCGACGGGAAGGTCGAGGGGCAGGTCACGCGGCACACCGACTGGGTTACGGCCGTGGCGTTTTCCCCAGACGGCAAACTGCTCGCCAGCGGCGACCGCGCAGGCAACCTGTTCCTCACCGAGCCGCGGGGCGTGCGGGATGCGGGCGTGCTCAAGGGGCATGCCGGTCCGATCACGGCGGTGGCCTGGCGAGGCGACGGCGCGATGCTCGCGACCGCCTCCGGCGACGGCTCCGTGCGGCTCTGGGATCCGCGGCATGCCACGCAGGTGAAGACCTGGCAGGCCCACGGCGGCGGCGTCGAAGGACTCGTGTGGCTGCTCGATGGCCGGCTCGTGACGACGGGCCGAGATCGTCGTGCGAAGCTGTGGAAGGGGGATGGCGGGCTCGAGCGGGAGCTGCCGGCGCTGGCCGACATCGGCACCCGCATCGCAGTCACGGCCGACGGCGGCCGGCTCTTCGCGGGTGACTGGAGCGGCGCGGTCATCGCCTTCGCGACGGCCGATGGTGCCAAGGTCGGTGAGCTCGACACGAATCCGCAGCCGCTGGCGGTCCGCATCCAGCGGGCCGAGGCAACGCTCGCCGAGGCGGCTGCCGCCGAACAGGCGGCCGCGGAGAAGTCACGAGCCGCGGCGACGGCCTTGTCCGCCGCCGAATCGCAGATGGCCGCCGCCCGCAAGGCGGCGGACGACGCCGCTGCCGAACTCGATGCCGTCAAGGACCGTCAGGCCGGAGCCGCCAAGACGGTCGATCGCTGGAAAGCGGAGCTCGAATTCTCGAAGACGAAGCCGCCCGGCCCGTAAGCCTACGAGGCATCAGATTCCGAGCGTCAGGCCATGATGCCCTTCACCACCTTGTCGCCGACGCCGGTCAGCCGCACGTCGAGGCCTTGGAACTTCGTCGTCAGGCGGTGGTGGTCGATGCCCAGCAGGGCCAGCATCGTGGCATGCAGATCGTGCACGGCCACGACGTTGTCTACGGCACGGTAACCGAGCTCGTCGGTCGCGCAGCGCGTCGTCGCGGACATCGAGCCGCATCCCCGCCTCGTGGGTCTCGGCATCTCACGGCACGCGCGGCCAGGTGGCCGCACGTGGGTGTCACTCCGAGGCGATCGCCTCGAGCAGGTCGAGGCCCACGGCGCGGCGGGCCGGCAGCCAGGCCGCCACGGCCGTGATCGCCAGCGCCGCAGCGACGTTGCCGAGGATCACCGTCGGGCGGATCGACATCGCCAGCGGATGCCCCAGCAGCGCCTGGCTCGAGAGCTGGATGAAGAGGGCCGTCACGATCCCGGCCACCACGCCGATCAGCCCCCCTGCCCCGCCGATCAGCAGGCTCTCGATGAGCACGAGTCGCGAGATCTGGCGGCCGGTCATGCCCACCGCCCGCAAGAGGCCGATCGTGCGCCGCTTCTCGAGCACGTTCATCGCCACCGTGTTCGCCACCCCCAGGCTCCCCACGACGAAACCGAGGCCGAGAATCGACCAGAGCGCGCCGACGAGGCCGTTGGTGATCCGATCCATCATCGCCCGCATCTCGCGGTGCGATTGCAGCAGCATGGAGTGCGCCCGGGCGATCCGCTGCAGCGGATCCCGCAGCCGGACCGCCGCGTCGGGCCGCGCCGTCACGAGCACCGCGTCGACCGAGGCGATGCCGAACAGCCGGCGAGCCGTCTCCCGAGTCATGAACACCGACGAGCCACCGGCCATGTAGTCGCGGACGACCGCCCGCACCGGCACCTTGAGCGTGCGGCCGAAGGCGCTCAGCGAGATCTCGTCGCCGAGGCCGCGGGACGCCTGGCGGGCCAGCGCCGTGCCGATCCCGACGCCTCCCTCGGCGAACACCCGCCGCAGTTCGGCGTCCGACATCCCGACGGCAGCCAGCGGCAGCTCGCCACCTGCGGGCATGTCGCGGGCCACGATCAGGCAGGCGTGGCCGTCCACGTTGCCGATCACGATCGAGAGCGGCTCGGCGGCCGCGACGCCGTCGGTGTTTCGCACCGCGTCGAGCAGCCCCTGCCCCGCCGATGGCGAGGCGTCTCCCTGCACCGCGAGTGATCCGCCCTGCATCAGGACGTAGTCGGCGCCGAGGGCCCGGGCATACCAGCCGAGGATGTCGTCGACGCTGTCGCGGATCACGTGGCCCAGGCCGACGCCGTTGCCGATGGCGGCGACGAGCACGCCCGTCGTCAGCGCCGTCCGCACCGGCTGCCGGAGCACCTGCTCCAGCGCGATGCCCCGCTCGATCGCGAAGCGGCGTGGAATCAGTCTGGCGAGCAGCCGCGTGAGCGGCCCGAGCAGCACGGGTGTCGTGGCGATGAAGGCCAGGAGCGTCGCGATGCCCGCCGGCACGGCCGTGCGCGTCGGCAGCAGGCCGGCGCCGGCGGCGGCGAGCGCTGCGAACGAGGCACACCAGAGGATCGCGGCCGAGATCATCAGCGTCTGCGGAACACCCCCCGGGGGCGGCGGCGCGTTCGCCAGCCCCTCGAGGAGATCGACCCGCGCGGCCTGACGGGCCGGCCACCAGGCGGCGGCGACCGCCACGAGCGGGCCGAGGATGACCGCTGCGGCCACGAGCCACGGGTTCACCGTGATCGCGACCTCCGGGCTGCGGAGGAACGTGGCGATGTTGCGGGCGATCGGCTCGGCCGCGACGAGTCCGCCGGCGATGCCGGCCGCGGTGCCGACGAGGCCGAGGAGGGCGGCCTCCAGCATCACCGACCGGGCCACCTGCCGCGCCGAGGCGCCCACGACCCGCTTGAGCGCGAGCGATCGCCGCCGCTCGGTGACGTTCATGAGCATGGAGTTGCCGACGATGAACCAGGCCATCGCCACGGTGAGCGCCGTCACGAAGTCGAGGCCCAGGTTCGCCGCGGAGAGCATCTCGTCGGCGATGCTCGCCCGGCCGGGCGGGACCTGGGCCACGAGCGAGGCGGGGAGTCGGGCATTCGCCGCCGCGACGACGGCCGCCCGCGGGGCATCCTCGTGCAGCAGGAGGCGAATGCGATCGACGAGGCCTCCGGTGCCGGCCAGGTCGGTGAGCGCGGCGAGGTCGAGCGCGATCCCGGCGCCGTCGCCGAACGACACGAGCGATTTCGGATCCGCGATCCCGGCGATGGTGAGCCGGCGAACACCCCGCTTGGCGAAGAACAGCACCTCGTCTCCCACGCCGCGGCCGATCGAGTCGGCGAGCCGCTGCGACACGATCAGCTCGTCGGGGCCGTCGCAGGCCCGGCCGGCGGTGAGCGCTAGCAGGCCCGCATCGACGAGCCGCACGGCGTCGAGCCCCACTGCGACGTCCCGCACCCGCGCCTCGCCCGCCCGCAGTAGGCTCGGCCGGAAGACGAGCGGCACGGCGGCCCGCACGCCGGGCAGGCCGACGAGCGCCGGCGCGATTGCCGGATCCCACCGGCCGCCACCGCGGGCCACGACGTCCACCGCCGGTGTGCCTTCGATCGATTCGGCCAACGCGCGGTAGCCGACCCGCGACGCATCCGCCGCGATCCAGGTGGCGACCACGGCGCCGATGGCGACGGCGATGCTCGCCACCGTGGCCAGGGCTCGGCCGGGGTGGCGCTGCCACTGCCGCAGGAGGAGCGAGAGCTCGTTCATCGCGCGGGGCTGCCGGCGGCCGGCTCGGCGATCAGGCCGTCGACGATCCGGATCGCGCGGTGGGCCGCGGCGGCGATCGCCGGATCGTGGGTGACGAGCACGACGGTGTGGCCCCGCTCCTCGACCAGCTGGGTGAGCAGCCGGAGGACGCCGCGGGAGTTGGCCGAGTCGAGCGCGCCCGTGGGCTCGTCGGCGAGCACCACGGCGGGATGGGTGACGAGCGCCCTCGCGATCGCGCCCCGCTGCTGCTCGCCACCGGAGAGGGCGTCAGGGCGGTGGGTCGCCCGCGAGTCGAGGCCGACCGCCGCGATCGCCTCGAGGGCCCGCTGGCGGCACTCGGCCGTGGAAATCCCGTCGAGCACGAGCGGCAGGGCGACGTTCTCCACGAGCGAGAGTTCGGGCAGCAGGTTGTACCGCTGGAACACGAAGCCGATCCGGCGCCGGCGGAGGACGGCGAGGTGATCGTCGTCGAGCAAGGCGAGATCGACGCCCTCGAGCAGCACCCTCCCAGCGGTCGGCCGCGTGATGCCGCCGAGCATGTGAAGGATCGTGCTCTTGCCCGAACCCGAGGCGCCGATCAGCGCCACCATCTCACCGGCGGCCACGCTGAAGCTCACGCCCCGCACGGCGGGCACGTGGGCTCCGTCGTCCGTGCCCGAGTCGAAGGTCTTCGCCAGGTTCTCGGCGAGGACCACGGGGGCTGCGGCGGACGGGGGCGAGGCGGACATGGTCTGACGGAATCGTATCACGTGCGGAGCCGGCGGTCGCGGGCCGGACGGGCCGACGTCGCTTGCCCCAGCGATCGGCGTCACCGAATGCCAAAAAGCGGTGCAGCATCGCTTCGTCGATGACTGGACACGGCAGTTCTGGAAGCAACTCGCGGAGATTGTCCGTCACGAAGACCGGGTCGGTCTGCTCGTAGGCTTCGTAGAGTCTCCTGCCGCTGGAAGCGACGCTCTCGATGTCGTTGAGGTCATCGATGGCGCCGGGGCCGCAGAACTCGAGGCCGCCGGAGTTCAGGTAGGAACTGGTGTAGTCGATGATCTGCCGAACCGTGATCGGCTGCGAGGGAGCGAGGTGGATCGTGCGGCCTCGCGCCCGCGGGTCGGCGAGCAGGCGGGCGATGGCCTCGGCGACCCAATCCACCGGGATCATGTTTCGCTTCTCGTCGCCGGTCATGGCGAGCCGCAGGTCGACCTTGCGAAAGCCGGTTTCGTCGGCCGGCAGGTTGCGTACGATCACCACCATCAGCTGGAGCATCGCCATCAGACCGTGGTAGGTGGCGGTGGCGCCGGTGCGGGAATCGCCCACGATCACGGCCGGCCGATAGAACGTGGGAGCCCGCAGAAACGACGCGGCCCGCACGAGCGCCTCGGCCTCGTGCTTGCTGGCCTCGTAGTCGTTGCGAAAGCCGTGGGCGCCGGTGGATGGCGTCTCGGCGATCGGGCCGGGCGAAAGTCCGCACACGTAGGCGGTGGAGACGTGATGGAACTCGTCGATCCCCGCCGTGCGGGCGAGTTCCAGCAGCCGGCGGGTGCCGTCCACGTTCGTCCGCCAGGGTTCGGCCTCGCGATCCTGGCCGACGAACTCGAGCGAGGCCGCGCTGTGAAGCACGGTCGAGCAGCTGCGTTGCATCCAGGCCAGGTCGGCGTCGGAGAGGCCGCAGTGCGGTGCCGTGAGGTCGCCGTCCAGCACGAACGGCCGCGGCAGGGCGGCCCCGAGCGATTCCTCCTCCCTGGCGAGCAGAGCCTCGATTCGTTCCCGTCCCGAGGCCTTGGCGGTGGGGCGCACGAGCACGGCCACCCTGCGGCCCTGCCTGAGAAGCCGGGCCAGAAGCTGGCCGCCGAGCAGGCCCGAGGCTCCCGTAAAGAATAGATGCGTCATGCAAGCTCCCTGCGTTTCACGCGGGATTGTGCAGGAGGCATCCAGTTATTTCCAGCATCGTCGGCGTCCGATTAGAATAGGGGTGATCCAGCCCAGTGCTGCCTCCCTCCCGCCGATCGACCGCCTGGTCCGCGACCCGCCCCGTTTCCGGCTCGGGTCGGCGACGCGGGTAACCCGGACAGAAAGGTGTCTCATGGGTTGCTCGAAACGCACCGTCGTGCTGGCCCTGTTCGTCGGGGCCTTGGCGTGGGGTTCCGCCGCGGCGACCGCAGCTGAAAAACCCACACGGCTGTCGTTCAACAAGGACATCCGGCCGATCCTCTCGGAAAACTGCTTCGCCTGCCACGGCCCCGACAACGCCAACCGGCAGGCCGGCCTGCGGCTCGACACGTTCGAACTCGCCACGCAGGAACTCGACAGCGGCTCCCGCGCGATCGTGCCGGAGAAGATCGACGAGAGCGAGCTGATCGCCCGGGTCGCGTCAGACGATCCGGACAGCGTGATGCCGCCCCCCGAGGCCAAGATCGGCCGGCTGTCGCCGGAGCAGGTCGAAACGCTGAAACGCTGGATCGCCGAAGGAGCGACGTACGAGCCGCACTGGGCGTTCGTGCCGCCGGTGAAGCCGGATCTCGCGGAGAGGGCCTCTGGCGACATGCCGCTCGATGCCTTCGTGACGCAGAAGCTGGCGAACCGCGGCCTCACCCTCCAGCCGGAAGCCGACCGCATCACGCTTATCCGCCGTGCGTCGTTCGACATCACGGGCCTGCCGCCGACGCCCGCCGAGATCGAGGCGTTCGTCGCCGACACGTCTCCCGACGCCTACGAGCGGCTGCTCGACCGGCTGCTCGCCAGCCCGCGGTACGGCGAGCGGATGGCGGCCGATTGGATGGACCTCGCCCGCTATTCCGACAGCTACGGCTTCCAGGTCGACCGGCCGCGGCCCGACATGTGGCCGTGGCGCGACTGGGTGATCAAGGCGTTCAACGAAAATCTTCCCTGGGATCAGTTCACGCTCTGGCAAGTGGCCGGCGATCTGTTGCCGAACGCCACCGACGAGCAGCTGCTGGCCACCGCGTTCAGCCGGCTCCATCAGCAGGAGAGCGAAGGGGGCTCGGTCGAGGAGGAGTATCGCGTCAACTACGTCAACGACCGCGTGACCACGTTCGGCACCGCGTTTCTCGGTCTCACGTTCGAGTGCTGCCGCTGCCACGACCACAAGTTCGATCCGCTGACGCAGAAGGATTTCTATTCGCTGTTCGCCTTCTTCGACGACATCGACGAGGCGGGGCTCTACTCGTATTTCACGCAGTCGGTGCCCACGCCCAAGATGCGGCTCGCAGACGATCGCTCGAAGACGGCGTTGGCAAAGGCCGACGAGGCGGCGGCCGAGGCGGAGGCGGAGGCCAGCCGCGCGGACCAGGCGGTTCGCATCGCCGTGGTCGAGTGGCTCGCCGGCAAAGCCCCGGTGCCCGTCGGCATCGATGCCGCCGGCGGCACGATCCCGGGGGAGGTCGTCCGTTACTCGTTCGACGGGCGGGACCCGGACGGGAAGTTCTCCAGCGAACTCGGCAGCAAGGACTCTGCGACCTCGCCCAGCGAGAACACGCTCGTGCCCGGGAAACTCGGACAGGCCATGAGGCTCACGGGCGATCACGGCGTCCAGACGCCCGTGGGCAACTTCCGCCGCAGCCAGCCGTTCACCGTCTCGCTCTGGCTGCAGGCTCCGACGAAGTACGACCGCGCGGTGATCTTCCATCGCTCGCAGGCCTGGACCGACGCCGGCAGCCGCGGCTACGAGCTGCTCGTGGACGGCGGCCATCTTCGCTGGTCGCTCATCCATTTCTGGCCGGGCGACGCCGTGAGCGTGCGGATGCAGGAGCCGCTGCGTCTCGACGACTGGGTGCACGTAACCGTGACGAGCGACGGCTCGGGCAAGGCGTCCGGACTGAAGATCTTTGTCGACGGCCATCCGGCCGCCGTCGATGTGGTGCGCGACAGTCTCACTCGCGAGATCACCGGTGGCGGCGGCGATCACATCCGGATCGGTGAACGGATGCGCGACAACGGATTCAAGAACGGGCTCGTCGACGACTTCCGCGTGTTCGCCCGGACGCTCTCACCGCTCGAGATCCGTGAGCTCGCCGCGCCCGGCACGCTCGAGGCGACGCTCGTGGCGAAGCAGGATGCCGAAGCGATCGGTGGCTACGTCGCCGCGGCGTTCGACACCGGGGCCGCTGTCGCTCGCCACGCGCTCGAGGCCGCCCGCCGCGGCCGGGATGATCTCGCGGAGCGGCCGCTCGAAATCATGGTGATGCGGGATCTCCCCACGCCCAAGATGGCCTA
>Ga0068877_10002690_pt1 | contig 14248 bp, 10 predicted proteins | sample NOAtaG_FD_66437 | JGI IMG/M metagenome (GOLD analysis project Ga0068877, IMG submission 66437) | Freshwater lake microbial communities from Lake Erie, under a cyanobacterial bloom - NOAA_Erie_Diel6S_1000h metaG | ecosystem: Environmental > Aquatic > Freshwater > Lake | place: USA: Ohio, Lake... | reverse complement strand
CGCGCAACTCTCCACCCTCCACCGTTGTGACTCGCGCCTGCACCGGACCGGAGCCGCCTCGCACCGAATTGGCCGCGTACACCTTGCCCTCGTAGGCCGTGAGCCCCTGCAGCCCCGGCGCCCCCCCGTGGGGGATTCGTTCGCGAATCTCGTTGGTCTTCCAATCGAGCCGGTACAGTTCGCTGGCATGCAGCACCCACAGTTGTGAACCCGCGCCCCAGGCTACTCCAAACACACGGCCGTCGAAGACGCTGGGCACGCCGGCGGGACGAATCTCCTGCCGTGTCGTGATGACTCCCGGGTCATTCACGGCCCGCACCGGCTGGCCTGTCTTTTGCCCCAGCGCCAGCGCCGGGATCATCACCAAGAGAAGATTACGATTCATGTGGATCAACAGCAAATATATCCGACCATGGATGGCAATCTAATGAATGGCGCCCCAGAAACGCAACTACCACTGCAACCAGTCTTTTGCCGCCGCGATCAACTCACTGGCGCTCATCTTGTCACGAAGACTGAAATCGGCGGGTGCGATCACGAGTGCCTCATCCATGCCCGCAGCGCAAAACAGATGCACCGTGTTGCGCGCGTACTCGGCGTACTTTTCGAATTCCTGCCAGATGTAGAGGTATAAGATCTCGAGATCCACATAGGTTCCCAGGGTATCCGCCTGCGTCGGTATGGGATTGGTTTTCTCCGGGTCGGCGTGGATCAGCAGCGAGGAAAACGGCTTCATTTTATTGCGAATTCCGAAATTGGCCACGACCAGCGTGGGGCGGGCCCGCCGAATGGCCTGCAAGGCGGCCCACTCGACGAAGGTGTTGTTGATGAGCAATGTGCCGTTGCCGGCGAGGAGAACGGCGCGGGTAAATTCCGCGAGCACCGGGTCGGCCCCGAGAGGCCCCTCGCCCGGCATGAGCCGCATCTTCTTCAGCCGTGCCCCCAACTCGCGGGGTCCGCGGATTTGCTCTTTTTCGACGACCTGTTGGACCTGCTCGGTCAGCCGCAGCCGGTAAGCCGCCAGTGCTTCATAGCTCAAGCAAACCATGCCCGGCCCGGGTTGCAATTCCGTTCCCGCCTCAATCAGCCAGCGTTCGTATGGTGTTGCCGGGCCTGATTGGAGCAGAGCGGGCAGGTGCTCGACGGGGTCGAAGGAATCCCGCAACGGCACGCGCCGTCCCTTCAGCTTCAACCACAGGCGTTCGGCGCCCACGGGCAATTCCGCTGGCGAGACCACCACGTTCAGCCTGGGTCTCCCCCGCCGCCGGACCTCCGCTTCGAGCACCGGATCGAGACGCGAAAAGATTCCCGCGATCACCTGGCGCCACTCGGCGTAATGCGGGTTGCGGTTGAGAAAGTCCACCTGTTCGAGGGTAAAGGTTCGTTTCGGCCAGCTCTGGGAGTTGACTCCCATCCTTGCCTCCACGGTCCGCAACGCGCCGAACAAACCGGTGAATTCTTCTTCCGGGATCTGGTCGATGAGCGTGCACATCCGTTCGAAGTATCCCCGTTCGGCGGGAAACAGCGTTTCCCAGTCGCGCAGTTGATCGAACACGAAGGTGGAAAAAGTCGGCGGGATCCGTTCAAACAGACCTTTGTCGATCAACGCTTGTAATAACGGGCTCAACATCCGCTTTTACACAATATCGCGCAGCGCCTTGCCAAGCGTCTTCATCTTCACGCCCAACGGCGGTGCGATGGTTGCCGGTGCACCTTCTTCCAGTCCGCCACTGCCAGACCGGTGGCCACGCCGATGGCCGAAAGACTCTTGTTGGCGCGGATCGCCCAGGCATCCATAAGCCTGGATTTCCACCGCTGGCGGCTGCAAGCCAATACCATCCACGCGCTGCCATTGCCTCGTCAGGATGGAAGCTGTCGAATTGAAGCGCGGGAGTAAGCTCCGGTTGCGGCAGTCCTGGCACAAGAGCCCTGAGCCTCTCAAGGCCGTCAGCCGCCGAAGGTTTTGCCGTTGCGAACGTTCGCCGCCGAAGTTCACTACGGTGACCTTGCGAGTGGCTTGGTCCAGTTTCGCTCCCCGCACCAGAATCCGGTCCGCCCAGCTCAGTCCCGCCGCCCGCGGAAATTGCCACTCGGAGAACCTCTAATACTCCGTGATCTCTCCGCCCCGAATCTTCCGCCGCGCCTTGGACTCCAACTTCCAGCCCGGCTTGGCCGCCTCGGGATGCAAGTCGAGCGGGGTGTCGTAACCGGCCAGAATCTCACCGGAGGGCGAATAATAGGGTCCGATGTCGCAAGCCATCGACCCCTTGCCTTCCTCGACGAAGGTGATCTTCGTAATCAGCTTCGCGCTCTTGTAGCCATACTTGGAGGGGTCGAGCAGGCGCAATGGCGCCCCGTTCTTGTCCGGCAATGGCTGTCCCGCGCGGTCGAGCACCATCATCACTCGCGGATTGGTCATCTCGGTGAGCGTCATGTATTCATACCACTTGTCGGCGCAATCGATGCGGATCGCCTTTGCTGTCTTGCGCGGCTTGACCAAATCGAGCAGTGAGCCGAAGCGAAATCCGCCCCAGGTGGTCCGCGCGCTCCAACACTGCACGCATTTCATGCGCGCGCTCTGTGTCTCCCGCGGCAAGCTACGCAATTGCTGAACGGTGAACTGCCGTGGCTTCTCCACCAGCCCCCCCACCTCGAGCCGCCATTTCGTCTGGTCGATCGCTGGCACCGGGTTGTACCACATCGTGCGAAAGCCCGCCCCGTCGGGCAAGTCCGACGGCATCATGATTTTCTTTTGGCCGTGGGCCAATCCGGCGCTTGCCGCCATCAGCCATTCCCGCCTTCTCATGGTTGCTCCATCCTCAAATCCAGATGCTTTGTCGCCGCTTGCCGCCGGTCGGCTTCGGCTTTTTCGGCCGCCTCGAGTTTGGCGTGCAAGGCCCGGTGCGCTTCTGCCTTCGGCTTTTGTCCCAGCCGCGCATAAAGCCGGAAGAGCCGAAAGTGGGGCGCGGGAAACTTTGGCGCCAGCCGCGCGCACTTTTCGAACTCGACGATCGCCCCCGCCGCCTTGCCCTGCGTTTCAAGCAATTGCCCCAGTTCGAAGTGCGCATCCGGGGTCGGCCGCAGCGCGATGCTTTTGCGCAGTTCCCCCTCATCCCCAGTTGCCTTGCCCAGCAGAAAATGTCCCAATGCGCTGCGCGGCGCCGCCAGCGAATAGGCGCGAAAACGCTCCACCACCTCCGCCTCGTGCTCCCCGGCATGTTCCCAAATTCGTCCGAGGAAGAGCACCGGTTGCTCCACATCGGGCGCCAGTTTGCTTGCCTCGACAAAACCCTTCACCGCATCCTCAAATCTTCGCGCCCCATAGTAGGCAACTCCCAGCGAGAGCGCTGCTTGGGCACTGGCCGGGAACTTGGTCCGGGCATACTCGAGAACCACAATCGCCTCGCGAAAGTTTTGCGTGCTCAACAACAGATTGCCCAACTGCGTGTAATTTTCTTCCACCAAAGGATTGGCCCGGATGGCTGCCTGTAGTTCGGAAACCGCCCGGGCCGGATCATTCGAGAGTTGCGCCGCGAGTAGCCAACTGCTTAAGACAATCGCGGCATGCATAACCCGTAGTTTATCTAGAACATAATGCGCAGAGCGAACTGCACATTACGGGCCGTGCCGGGCAGTGTCGCCGTGACGCGGCCGAAGTTTCCCGCGCCCTGCGTGACACCGATCGAGCCCACGGCGAAGCGCGGCGTGTTGCCCATGTTCAGCCATTCGCTGCGGAACTGCATGCGGACCCGCTCGGTCAGGTTGAATGTCTTGAACATCGACATGTCAAGCGCCGCAATGCCCGGGCCAACACCCGTCTGCGGGCCCAGGTTGCCGCCCGTGCCTGGGGCCGGGTTCTGCATGGCCGTCACGTCAAACCATTGGTCTGGCGTGCGTCCACCGGCCGGCGCATCCATCGGATCTTTGCCTCGCACCGCGTCCGGACGGCAGGAGTTGAAAGCCCCAACGCAGTTGGCCGAGCGGAATGTGAAGGGCTGTCCGCTTGAGAAGGTCAAGATGCCGTTCGTCTGCCAGCCGCCAATGAACACATCCGCCATCTTGCTAATGTTGTTGCCGATCGCCTTGCCGCGGCCGAAGGGCAGGTCATAGTTGAAGCTGGTCGCCCAACGGTGCCGGATGTCCCAGGCCGCGTTGCCATACTCACAACGGAAGCCACAAGTGATGTCGTAAACACCCGCACCGCTTGAGCCGCTGAGCGTCGTGCCTGTGTTGGCGAAGGTATGTCCCCAAGTGTAGGAAGACACCATGGTCATCCCGTGGCTCATGCGCTTTTCAAACTTGGCCGTCATCGCGTTGTAGTTCGAGAGGCCAAAGGTTGAGGTCAGCGACAAACCACCACGCAGCCAGGGATACATGCGCCGCGAGTTAACGTCCGCGTTCGGGATCGGGCTATTGATCGGCGTATTCGGGTCCCAATTGATCAACTGGCGGGAACCCTTCGAGCCGATGTAGCTCACTTCGAGCGCTGATCCCCAACCCAGATCCTGCTGGATCGAAACATTCCACTTTTGCACCAGCGGGTTGCGGAAGTTTTCTTCCACTCCGCGGAAGCTGATGTTCGCCGGCAAGTTGAACGTGTTCAACGGGAAGCCGTTCGAGAAGCGTTGCAGGAATGGATGTCCCATCTGGAACGCGCTATCGAGGTTCAAGTCCATGATCTGGTTGAAGGGCACGCTCAATCCGCGGTTCGGACTGCCGCCCTGGTTCTCTTCTCCGCCGTAGAACAAGCCGTAGCCGCCGCGCAGCACCGTCTTGGTGAACATCTGGTAGGCCACACCGATGCGCGGGCCGATATTGGTCTTATCCCACGGGATCAGGTGCTTGCCAACTTGGCCGCGCTGCACGCGAATCAACGGAAATGCCTGGGCAAAGTTGCTCGGCAGAGGATCGTCCTGATTTTTACCGGCCGGGATCTGCAGCGTTGCCGTTTGCGGAACATAATTGGCCTGCCGCGCGAAGCGTTCCGCGATCGGCGAGAACAATTCATAGCGCACGCCGAGATTGAAAGTCAGCTTCGAGGTAGCCTTCCAGTCATCCTGCCAGTAGAAGGCGTGAGCACTCTTTTCGGAGGAAACGAAGTTGGTCGTCGTCAGCCGCGCAAAGCCAGGGAAGCCCAGCAGGAAAGAGGCCGCGCCGTCACCGGTCTGGCCTGGTTGTTCCGGAATGCCCGTACGGTTCAGCGGGAACTGCATTTCCCCGCGCGCCGAAGGCACCTGGAAGAACGGGAACTGGATCGGCCGGTATTCGTAGCCCATCTTGACGTTGTGCTTGCCCTTGGTGATTGAGACGTTTTGAATGAAGTCCCAAACGTTGTTGTATTCGCGGGTCGGAAGCCAGTTGGAGCCACCAAATGCCGAATAACCGCCCATGCCGATCTGTGGCAGGCCGCCATTGCGGTCTGTCGCCTTGGTCGGGTTGATGCCGCCAATGCCAAAGGCCGAGAACTGATCTACTGTCGAGTTGGCCTGATAGCGCGCTGTCACCAACCGGGTAAAGGCCAGACGGGTTTCCGTCAGAAAGGCCGGCGACCACACGCGGGTCCAACTGACCATCGCGTTGCGGCCCAGGTTCTGCTCTTCGGCGCCGTTAAAGCCAGCCGCGTCGAGCGCGCCGGGCAGCGGGGCTGAGATGACCTTATCTTCGTTCGACCAGCTCACGCTGCCGAACAGCGAATCCTTGTCCGACAAGCGGTGGTCGATGCGCACGTCGAATTGATCGTTGTTCTGCCGTGCCGGAGCGGTGGGCAGATAGTTCGCCCCGGGCAGCCGGTCCGCCAGATTCTGGTTCGGGTTCGGGAACAGATCCATCAACTTCTTGGCCGCGGGGTCAAAGCGCGCCGCCGGAATTTGGTTGCCGGGGAAGAGATCGCGCACCACGCCGCCATTCGGCGCCGTCCGCTGCGTCATCATGTCGTAGATGCCGCCTTGCGGGATGCCCCGGCCCAGCGCATCGACGCCGAGGTTGCTGCCACTGAGCAGGCTCGCGAAGTTACCATTGCGGAATTCCGGTTTCGGAATCGTGATCGGATTGGTGATGCCGCCCAATCCCGGCACGATACCCGACAAGGACCGCACGCGCGTCCCCTGCCAGTCGGCGAACCAGAAGGTCCGGTTCTTCACGATCGGTCCGCCAATCGCCGCGCCATACTGATTCTGTCGCACATAGGGCCGCACCGCGCCCGCGCGGTTCCGCTCCCAACTGTTGGCATTGAACCGGTCGTTTTGAAGAAACTCAAACACCGCGCCGTGGATCTCATTGGTGCCCGATTTGATCGTGACGTTCACGACGCCGCCGGCGCCACGGCCATATTCGGCCGAGTAGCCGTTCGTGACCACTTTCATTTCACCGATCGCTTCCACCGAGGGGCCGATGACATAGGCCGTCTGGTTGAGGAAGTCGATGACATTGACGTTGTTGTCGACGCCATTCAGAAGAAAGTTGTTTTGCCCGTTGGACCGCACGCCGTTGGCGGAAAATCCGCCGCCCGCCGCGTCACGCGCACCCTGTTCGGCCGGCACTACGCCTGGGGCCAGCGGCGCCAGGAAGGTAAACTTCCTCTGCCCGCCCAGCGGCAATTCGCTTACCTGGCGCGCGCCCATGGTGTTGCCCAAGGCTGTTGTTTCCGTCTGCAGCAGTGGCGCGGCCGAAGTGATTTCAATCGACTGTGTAATTTCACCGATTGTCAAACTGATATTCACACCCACGCGGTCGCCGCCCGCCAGCGCGATGTCTTTCTGAATCGCCTTGCGGAAGCCAGTCGCGCTGACCTCCATCCGATAAACACCCGCTTTGAGCAGCGGCCGAATGTAGACGCCGTTGGCGTCGGATTCGGCGTTGAAGGTTAACCCCGTTGACTGCTCTGTAATCGTAATTTTGGCCCCGGCGATCACGGCGCCGGTTCCATCTGTAATTGTTCCTGTGATCGCACCCAAGTCACGTTGTGCCCAAAGCGCACCCGTGAGCAAAAGTGTGATCAGGATCAACACGGATAATCGTCTGATCATGAAGACTTCCTCGAATTCTTGATTCGCGAAGACAGAATCCCCGTTTCGCGTTAGGGTATATATTTCAAAAGCGTGCGTTGGAGTCAAGCCACCCTCGTCTTTTATGCGGGATTATTCATCCTGGCGGTTGCGCAATCGCCCGAGATTTTCGCCGACAGGGCCGAGGCTTGGGGCCTGGGGCGAGCGATTCCCTTCGGCACCTCGACGGCCACCCGTCTGCTGGTGGAAACCACCGGCGCCGGCCTCGCGGTGCTGGACTTCGATGGGGACGGCCGCAACGACCTGCTCTTTCTGGCCGGGGTCCGCTCGTCCGATTCCCAGCCCCAGGCTCCGCTGCTGTATCGCAATTTGGGAGGCGGGAGATTCTCGGAAGTGGCTGGGCAGGCCGGACTGACGGCCCAAGGCTGGGCCCAGGCGGTCTGCCATGGTGACATCGACAACGATGGTGATGCGGACCTTGTTCTCACCCACTATGGTGTGAGCCGCATTTACCGGAATGACGGCGGCCGTTTCCGCGATGTCACCGCCGCGCTGGGTCTGCCCGCCAGCGGCCACTCCTGGGGCGCCGGTTGTGCTCTGCTCGACTACGACCGCGATGGCCGACTTGACCTGTTTCTATCGCGTTATGTGAATCTCACTCCGGAAGCTTCTCCCGCTCCTGGTTCCCGTCCCGAATGTTTGTGGAAGGACGTGCCTGTAGCCTGCGGCCCGCGCGGTCTGCCGATGGCCACCAACTCTCTCTATCGTCAAACTGCGCTGGGCCAATTCGAGGACGTCTCGGCGAAGGCGGGCATTCTGAAGCCGGGCGGGCGTTACGGCCTTGGCGTTGCCGCGGCTGATTTCAACAACGATGGCTGGCCCGATCTCTATGTTGCCTGCGACCAGACGCCGAGCTTGCTTTACCAGAACACGGGCCAGGGGGCTTTCCTAGAGCGCGGCGTCGAGGCTGGTGTTGCCTTCGATAGCAATGGCCGCGCCCAGGCCGGCATGGGTGTCGCGGTGGCGGACTTCGATGGCAATGGAACCCTGGACATCGCCAAGACGAATTTTTCCGGCGATCTGCCCTCGCTGTATCTCAACGAGGATGGGCAGTTCTTCCATGATGCCGCTGCTTCGGCCGGCCTCGGCAAACATCTTCTCCTCGGCTGGGGTATCGCCTCCTACGATCATGATGAGGACGGCCGTCCCGACCTCATCCTCGCCAACGGTCATGTTTATCCCGAAGTGGATCGCGCCGGCCTGGGAGAGTCCTACCGCCAGCCCACCCTCGTGTACCGCAACCTCGGCAATGCAAAGTTTGCCGACTTGAGCGGTCTTCTCGGCAATGCGTTGTCCAGCCCGAAGGCCTCGCGCGGCCTTGCCCTCGGTGACCTAGACGGCGACCACCGCCCCGAGATCGTCATTACTAACCTAAACGCCACGCCCACGGTTCTGCGCCGCACCGGCGCGCGCCGCAACCTGCTCAAGCTCTCACTCCGAGGCTCCCGCTCGAATCGCTCCGCCTTCGGGGCCCGAGTCACGGTGATCAGCGCTAAGCTTTCCCAGGTGCAGGAGTTGGCAAGCGGCGGCAGCTACTTCTCCCAGCACGAAACGGCGCTGTACTTTGGCCTTGGGGCCAGCAGGGTCGCTGATCGAGTCGAAATCCGCTGGCCCAATGGCGCAAGAGAAACTTGGCGCAATCTCGACGCCTCCCGCCCCCACCACCTCATCGAAGGCGCCGCGCCGCGCTAGATCTGTCATAAATTCTGAATCAGCCCATATTCCGCTGAGTTGATCACGCCCCCCGTCACCAGCACCGCGCGTGAGGTCACCGCATCGGCTTGTGCCGTGATCGGCGTGAGCGAGTTTGTTCCCTGAACGGCATTCGCGGCATATTCCTTCGTACCGAAGAGGTTGGCCCGCACACAGTTATCAGCGTCAAACCCCATGACAACCACCGTTGCATAAGCTGTTACGAATTGATTGAAGGCCGCGTGAAAGCTGCCCATGTGCCGGTGTCCCTGCTCATTAACGATCACGCGATTGACTCCAAATGCATTGAATTCCATCGCTAGGGCTGGCAATACGGGTGGGGTGTTGCCGATATGCAGGGCGCAAGCATTTCCACCACGGTGCCGGACCGCTACCAGCACATTCTGCATGTGATCGATGACGCGAATACCATCCACCCGTTCGTGCATCCCATTTTGATAACCGTCCAAATGGATCAGTACGACTCCTATCGGACCCGCCGCGGTGTAAACGAAGTCCTCCACGCTTTGCGCCGCGGCCCCCTCCCACTGGTTTTGAGGTTGTAGCCGGGTTACGTTTCCGTTTGCATACATTGCTGGACCATAGGGATTGAAAACACCCGGCATCGGCGTTTGGGTGAAGCGAATTGCTCGCCCGCGCTGTGCTCCGAATGTCACCCATTGTGCCAGCGGAATGGGATATGTACGCTGCAGAAAATGCAAAGCACTCTTGTACTTGTTCGCTTTGTTCACGAAGAGCACGTCGGCGGTTGAGCGGATCCGAGTGATCGCCAATGCAACTTGATTGGCGTTGCCATTTGGACTGTTGAGTATAGCTACCAATGGTTGCAGCGAACTGGACTTTAGTCGCGAGTAGGTTGGATTAGCCGCCCTCACCATTTGTAGGAATTGTGTTGTTTGCGGGAATACTGGCAAGATCTTGATCCTCTCCACGGCCAAGTTTAATGCACCAAGGGTGCGCAGGAAATCGAGTAATGTTCTTGTTGCCTTCGCGAAGCGTTCTGATCAGATTCTGATCAGATTCTCACTAATTGGAACTAGCTTTCGCAACACACGCTATCCGCGCTGACGACTCTCAACTGCGGCAGAAAAGTCCCTTTCGCTTTCTGCTCGAGTACCTCATCGCAACGCAGGATCTCTCCCATTTCGCGCCCCTGCTTGATTTGGCGGGCGATCTCTTTTTCCGCGATAAGAATACTCTCCGCCGTCGCTATTGCCTGCTCGATCTTCGCCCGCGGCACCACCACGACACCATCTTCATCCCCCACTACCCAGTCTCCCGGGCAGACCACGACGCCGCCGCACTGCACCGGTTCGCCTACTACTCCGCGGTATTCCGCCCCGCCCGCATTCGGCACAATCGCTCGGGCAAACACGGGCAACTTACTGCCGCGGATATCCGCGGCATCGCGAATCGCCCCATCAATCACTACTCCAGCCAAACCCTTTCGCTGCGCCGCCATCGTCGTAAGCCCGCCCCAGAGAGCCGTGTTTCTTTCCCCCTGGCCATCAATTACCAGTACATGCCCCTTGGGACAAAGCGAAAGCGCCTTGGCCACCATCAAAATGTCGGCCGTGTGCACGCGCAAGGTAAACGCCGGCCCGGCCATTCGCGCCTCGGCTGAACGGCAATGCATATCGTGGTCCATCCCACCACCCTTACCAATCGCATCCGACAACGGTCCCGTTCCGATCTTGCGCAGCCGCGCTACTTGCCTCTGAGTCATGCCACCACCACCTGAGCCGGATTCATTGCCTGATATTTCGACTTATTCGCCGTAATCTCGAAGGCCTGCGGAACCTGCTCAAGCCCTTGCAGTACATGCCGGATCGCCGGCTTCAACCTCACGCGCCCCGAGGCGACCAGCCCCACCGTATGCTCCAAATGCTCGAGCGTGCTGATGTCCGGAAACAAATAGCGCACACTCCTTTCCCGCAGCAGGTCGATATCCACCTCAAGCGGAGCACCAAACCACGAGACCCCCACCAGCTTGCCCCCCGAGCGCACCGAGTCGATCGCTTGCATCAGGCTCCGCGTTCCCGCCAAACCCTGCTTCGGGCTACCCCCGGCACACTCAAACACCACATCCGCTCCATTACCTCCCGTCAGGTCGAGAATCGCCGCCACGGAATCTGTTTCGGCCGCGTTGATCACATGGTCGGCCCCCAACTCGCGCGATACCTCGAGGGCTTCCCTTCGTACATCCACGGCGATGATCTTGCCCGCCCCGCTCACCCGCGCGATCTGCATGCATTCGAGCCCCATGCTCCCCTGGCCGAAAAAGACCGCCGTATCTCCGATGCGCAACTCCGCCGTCTCCACCGACGCCACACTGTCGCTCAGGGATTGCAGGCAGGCTGCCTCGCTATCGGAAATCCGGTCATCCACCAGCGTCAAGGCAATTTCCGGCAAAACCGCATATTCGGCAAAACACCCCGGCAATTGAAACCCGATGATCGGACCTTTGCGGCACAAAGCCGATTTGCCCGACTCGCAAAAACTGCACTGCTGGCAAGGCAGCTTGGCCCGCGCCGCCACCCGGTCTCCCGCCCGGAAACGCCCGACCCCGGGACCCGTCTCCACAATCCGCACGCAATACTCATGCCCGAACAACTGCACAGGCGCCTCGGTCTCCAGGCGCTTCTTGATTTTCTCGTAAGCCAGCGTCCGGATTCCGAAGGCCAACTGCGCCTCCGTCACGCTCGGCTGTACGCACAAGACCTTCACCAGCACATGCCCCGGCTTCAACTCCGGAACCGGAACCTCGTCCATCCGCATGTCTCCAAATCCGTAAAAACGCCAGGCTTTCATTGCTGCTTACCCCACTGCCCCGACCTCAAACCGATCCCGGGCTCGCCCAGTATATAAGAATTAACTCCTCATCTCCTCCTCACCGCCGCTTGCGCAATTGCTGCAACTTCTCCATCACCCGGGCCGCATCGCCCCCCCGTCCCAGCTTTCGGTACACCGTGTTCAACTGCAAATAGGCCGCCTCGGCCAGCCCTGATTCCGGCTCCCACTCCACGGCCTTCTCCAGCATCCGCGCCGCGTCCCCATCCCGTCCCGTCGCCATCAGAGCCTTGCCCAATTCCAGGGCTGTTTCCGGCATCCCGGGGCGCAACTGCAGTGCTCGCTCGAACTCCGTCAGCGCCGCCGCGGGCTGGCCTAAATTCGCCAGACACAAGCCCAGCTTATAGGCCGCCTCAGCCGATGCCGGCGCCACTTGACTCTCGGCCCGGAACTCCTTCTCCGCTCTCGCAAAATCGGCATTCAGCAAATACAGTTCTCCCAGCGCCAGATGCACTCCGCGCAAGTCGGGCCGCGCCCCGAGCGCCGCCCGGAAATGTTTTTCAGCTTCGGCGCTCCTGCCTGCACTCATCGCCGCTTCGCCCCGCGCCTGCTCAGCCCTCGCCCCCGTTCCCGCCATCAGACGGCCAAACAAGCCTCGCGAAAGTTGCGCATGCGCCTGCCCCAGGTAATACAGCAAATCCGGATCGCCGGAGTGCTGCGCGAGCGCCGCCTCCAATCGGTCTACTGCCTCTCGCGCCCGCCCTGCCTCCACCAGCGCAATTCCAAGTAAATCCGTTGCCTTCACCTTCTCAAGATGAGCAATCGCCTCTCCCGCCAGCCCTTGAGCCAGCAGCGCCGTGCCGAGCATCTGGTGCACTCCCGCCAAATCCGGATTCAAGTTCAACGCCCGCCGCAAAGGCCCAATCGCCTTCCCATAATCCTTGTTTTCAAACAAAACGCTACCCAGGTTGGCGTGCGCCGCCGCCAGATCGGGCGCCAATTCCGCCACGCGCGAAAATTCCCGGATTGCCCGGTCCAAATCACCAGCGGCTCTTGCCTTCAGGCCCGCCTCCGCATGTTGCCGCAACTCGGGCGAGACCCCTTGAGCCCATAGCAGAATCATCACGGCGGCGATCATGGTTTCTCCGTTATTGTAGCCACCGGCCCAGGCCCGATCACCGCACTCTGCACTTTTCCGCCCGGCCAGCACACCTCCACACGCTCTACCTTTCCAGCCAGATGCACCCTGCCATCGCTGGCCGAAAGATAACTGCCCCCCGTGCTGACGTAAACGGTTTGCCCCTTCGCCTTCACCGTCGCCCCTGCCCCGTCGCGGTTCGATTTCGTACCTCGCAGCCGCACGGTCACACCCGGTGGGCCCGTCCGGTTCATCAGGATCATGGGCTTGCCGCCCAATACCGACACGGCCACATCCACGCGCCCGTCATTGTTGATATCTCCAAATGCCGCCCCCCTGCCCGCCACCGGCGCCAGCCCGAGCGCCGCGGCCTGAAACTTACCGCCGCGATTCCAATAAAGGCCTGGCTCCTCTTCGTACCGCAACCCGGTCTGGATCCGTTCGACGTTGTCCAGCACGTGGCCCTGCGCCGCGAACAGATCCTTATTGCCATCATTGTCAAAGTCGTGCAAACCCACCCCCCACCCGGAATGCCGCGCCGTCTGTGCCGCCAGCCCGCTCTCGAGCGTTGCGTAACGGAAACTCCCGCCTCCCTCGTTCCGGTACAGTGCATATTTTTCCAGCGCCAGATTCGTTACCACGATGTCCGGCCGTCCATCGTTGTCATAATCGGCAAACGCCGCCCCCATCCCCGCGTAGCTCCGCGCATCTCCCGATAACGCTACTCCCGCCTCCAAGCCCACTTCGCGAAACGCCGCCCCCTTTTCGTTATGCAGCAAATACTGCTCCATCCCATCGTTGGCCACGAATATGTCGGCAAATCCGTCCCCGTCATAGTCGTTCACCGCCACTCCCATCCCCTTTCCCACGATCGCGCCGATGCCGGTCTCCCGGCTCACATCCCGGAACCTGCCTCCGCCTTCGTTGCGGTACAACACGTTCGTCACGCCGCGAAACTTGTCCGGCCGGCAATAAGCGTGAAAGGGCGTCCCGCAGAGTATGTTTGTCGCAATACTCCATTCGAGATACCGTGCCACAAACAAGTCCAGCCAACCGTCGTTGTCAAAGTCGAGGAACGCAGCTGATACGCTCCAGCCGCCTGCCTTGGCCTCCCCGGTTCCGCGGAAGGTCCCATCACCCTGGTTCCGGTACAAAGTGTTTTCCCCATAGCCGGTCAAGTAAAGATCCACATCCCCATCGTTGTCGATGTCCCCGGTCGCCACGCCCATGCCATACACATTCGGCCCGTCCCGCAACCCCACCCGTTCCGTCACGTCCTCAAAGTTGCCGCTGCCTGTTTGACGGTAAAGCCGGTTGCCATATGCTGGCTCTCCCCGTGCGAAGTCCGGCTTGGGCCCCGATGGGTCTTCCAGCTTGCCCCCATTCACCAAGAACAGATCCAACCGTCCGTCTCCGTCATAGTCGAGCAGTGCAATCCCGCCGCCCATCGTCTCGATCAGATACTTCTGCGAGGTGGGCGAATTCCGGTGCTCAAACGGCAATAAAAGCGGCTCAAAAACGAAGAAGGTCTGTGCGAGCGCCA
>Ga0068877_10002688_pt1 | contig 14261 bp, 7 predicted proteins | sample NOAtaG_FD_66437 | JGI IMG/M metagenome (GOLD analysis project Ga0068877, IMG submission 66437) | Freshwater lake microbial communities from Lake Erie, under a cyanobacterial bloom - NOAA_Erie_Diel6S_1000h metaG | ecosystem: Environmental > Aquatic > Freshwater > Lake | place: USA: Ohio, Lake... | reverse complement strand
CATCACCGATACCGTAGTAGCTCGCCACCACGTCGTTGACAAGAAGCGTATCGGATTGAATCAACGATCTCACCGGCAGATTCTGTCGAATCGCATGTTCGATAAATCGGATCGGTTCGCTGCGCAGTGCGATCTTCACATCGCGGGTCAGCGTGGGAAATCGCTTCGCATCGGTTTCGACGATCTCAAGTTTGTCGAGCCCCAGCCACTGCGACGCAAACGTTTCGGCGAAAGCCTCGAATTCCGGAGCATCGATCATCCGATCGATCTCGGTGTGGAGCTCTTCGTGCAGTTGGTGGCTGGCCGCGAGCGCCAGCAAGCGATCGTCCGGAGGCCGGTTCCAAAGAAAGAACGACAGCTTCGACGCCAACTCCCAAGCATCGAGTTCTTCGGGTTCCGGGGAATCGCTCGCTTCGGCGAGAAAGAGGAACTGCGGACTGGTCAAAATGAGCACCAGGGTACGCCGAAGGCTTTCGCGCAGATCACCGACCTCCGCATGCGTCTGCGACCAGAAGTCGAATAGCTCCTGCATTTCCGTTGGCATCAGCGGTCGCCGGTAGGCTCTCTGGGCGAATCGAACCAACACATCCTTGGCGTAGGCTGGTGGATCCGTTCGATCGAAGCTCGAACTCATGATCCGCTGATGCGACGGCGGCGGCCACGTCTCGTAATAGGGGCCCTCGAATTCGATCGACTCGATCAACAAGCGGGGCATGTCGCGATGATCGGTGAACTCGCTTCGAACGCCGATCTCGCGGATCCCTGCGAGATAGTTGACGTTGTCGGGCTCGACATCGGGACTGGGATAATTGGCGATCGCCCCTTCGAAGACGAATTCTTGCAGCGCCGTTCCCGCAACCCGTTGCGGGGTGCCGACCGGGTTCATGGTGCTGCCGCAATCGCGGCGCAATCCGACATGGATACCCAAATAGGGAGATCGCGACTCGAATGCACGAAAAGATTGGCCCAAGGGACTCTCTTCTTCCACTCTGCGAATCGCGATGCGATCGATGGTCGGATGGGAAGTCGACACAGCCCGTACCTCGAGAGGTCCGGATGGGAGCCTCACGGCGAGGAAAGGTCCCTGGGCAGTGGAGCCTGTAAAGAACCGTTCGCCGAGTTGAAGCTGCAATTCATTCATTCCTGCAGGGAACGGAGGATAAGCGAATTGGGATCCGGGCTCGACCAAGGCTTGGATCTCGTTGGATGCAAGCGCTCGGCTCGCGAGAAAGACATCGTCGATATCACCCATGAATTGAACCGAGTCTTGGATTCGGCCGATATGCAAATCAATCTCGGGGTTGTTGAGGTCGGCGTCGTCGATCGAACCGCGGGCGACTTCATAGCCGTTGACATAGAGAACGGTCTGCTTCTCGCGGCGCTGCACGACGGCGGCGACATGCTGCCATTGATTGATCTTGAGGATTCCGGGAGCGGATTGAACGGTTCCGTTGTGCTTGCCATCGCGGTTGGCCGTCTCGATCCGCAAGACGCCGTTGTTGGACGGCATGTCGAGCAACCAGCCATGGCGATAGCCATAACCTCCGCGGCACAGGATCCCGCTCTGACGCAGTTCCCTTGGATAGATCCAGGCAGCGACGGTGAAGTCGTCTTGCCCGAGACGGAGATCGGGATGATTGAGAACCTTCACATCGTTGGAATATCCGTTGAGGGAGAGGGCTTTGCCGAACGGGGACTCGATCCAACGAGCCCCGCTCGCCGAAGTGGCATCGAGCGATCCTCGCGCTGCCGGGTTGCTGAGATCGCCATCCATCTTCCACCAACCGACGAGACCTTGTTCGAGCGTGGATGCGTCCGCTCCTGCTAACTGCCGTGGCATCCCGCTTTGGTAGACTTCGATCTGGTAGATCCCCGGTTCGCGGATGGAGACGGACTCCGGCTCGGTGGAACGGATGTTGAGGTCGTAGTCAGGCGGCGCTTGGCTCGATGCGGTAGGCGTCTTTCGGTCGAGCAGCAGGCCGTCGTCATACTTGGCAGCACGAACCTTGACGCGAAAGTGACCTCGATCGGGGAGTTCGCGCAGCGAGATTTTGAAATTGGCATGCGGGCCGTAGGTATTCGACTCGCCAAAAATCTCCGAACTCGGAATCGCAGGTCGCAGGAGAAGACCGGCTGGGATGGTTCGTTGGGGGGGAATCGTTTCGTAGGGACGGCCCTTGGGATACCCCTCGGAGCCTCGCATGCAAGCGAAGACGGCGTGGTAGATACTGTCGAACTCGCGCCAGTCGCGCACGGTATCGTTGCCTTGATAACCTTCGATGAATCGGAACTGGCGCTGCATCGCGAAGGGACGAAACGCGAACGGTTTGGTAATCTCGGGTTCGGTGATGATGAAATCGTCGTTCCGCAGCAGCAAGTTGTTCGCGCCCAGGACGAGTGTGTCTGGGCACGGTTCGCGGTTGATCCCTTTCCCGAGTTCCATCCGGAAATGCTGAATGATGGGAGGAACATCTTCATCGACGAGGGCCGCGTCGAGCATGCGTTCCGCGATTTGAAAATAGGATTCAATCAACAGCGGCGAGAGAAGCAGGTTGTTGGCGTTGTTGGTGAATCCGTCTTTGGAAACCGGGTCGGGAGGCAGAATCTTGGTGGCATCGTCCTCGATTACCAGGAGGTCGCGCAGCGAATTGCGATATTGAGGAACCGTCAGTCGTCGCATCGTTCCATGGAACTCGACCGCGCGGGTTCTCGCTTGATGGAGTCCGGTCGCGATTCCTTGGAGGAGCGTGTCGCGTTTTTGTTCGTTGAGTACCGGCACTTCGTCTTCCGGGGGCATGCTACCGGCGGCGACTTGCTTTTGGATCGACTCCCAGAGTTTGAGAGAAGCGTCACCGAATTCCAGGTCCAGCGAGTCGAGGCGCACACCGGCTTCACGTGTTTCTTCGTTGTGGCATCGAGAGCAATGAGATTGGATGATCTCTGCGATACGAGCGTTGTCTTGGGCAAGCGACAGATTGCTTGGCAAAGCGAAGCCGAGAACCGACCCGATAAACACGAGGAGCAAAGGGGTTGGACAGCGAAAGACTACAGATACGATCGCCGGCATAGGGAAGGATGTATGGGTAGGTGGGTCGCGAGGTCGGATGCATCCGACAGGGTGGGTCGCATTCTAAGATGGTATTGCGACACCGTCCTAATTGCAAGGTTTCCTAATTGATTGGACGAGGTGCGTGGTCGCCGCGATCACTCTTCCCATTGCTGCATGCTGCTCATGATCCGCTTGAGATCCTCGCGCCGTTTTTCAAAAAGGGCAAAGACAATCAGAATGATCGCTCCCAAGATTATTCCACTTACATACCAAATCCATGTCTGTTCCAAATCCACTGCGGCGTACCAAAGGATACTAAAGAGCGCTACGCACAAAAACATCGATCCCAGCCACAGCATCGAGCGAATCCTCGCAGCGATGCCAAAGAGGATCCCGAGCACCGAAAGAAACGCCAGCACGATCGGCAGCCACGGCGCATTGGCAATGCCTTGCAAGAAAATCTCGCTCGTGGAAGCGACATAGATCGAGCCGATCGAGGCGTATCTGGCCGTCGCGATTTGACTAGCATTCAGCCGATGGCGAACGAAGTGAACCGCTGCAAAGACACACAGGGCCGGCGGAATCACCCACAATTGCGGATGCCTGGCGAACGAAAACTCATTGCGCTGCAGCATGTACCAGATCGCACCATTGGCAGCCAATGCACTCGCCGTGATGTAGATCGGCGATCGCCTCATGAACCCAAACAACCCGTAACCAATCGCAGCCGTGACCAAGGTCACTCCGTAATCGATCTCGGACTGAGAGATCCATGGAGCCAAGATCGGCAGTAGCGGAAGCAAACCACCGCTGTTCCGCAGCGGATTGGCTAAGACGCTCCAACCGCGTCGCTCCGCCCAGTCGGCCACAGCCATCCCTCCAAAGCCGAGCACCAGGAAAAACAGCGGCCACACCTGTTGCAACAACCCGGTAAAGAGCCATGGAAGTACAAGCCGCAAATGGATGATCAACAAGACGAGGATCGCCTGCGTCGTGTAGACATACGCTTCGCGTCCCCGTTGCGACAAACCGAGCGGATCGCGCCCCGGCAACATCGCAGCGGCCAGGCACAGCAACATCGCCAGGACGAACGACAAAGCGACGCAAAGCGTCGGGTACACATCCAAATGAGATTCGCTGGACCATCGCGTTTGATCGTATTCGATCCCCAGACACGCAATCCCGCCAACGATGGAGGCCACAACGATCCACGGCAAGATCCAAAAAGCCGCCTGTTCCCACTCCTGCTTGAGCCCCATCCCCTTGATCAATCCGAATCCGTATGCGGCTCCGATCAAGGTCAACGGCAACAGGGAAACACTCAGCCGATCCAAGAATGTCGTCGACTGGATCGGTTGCACATGCCAAAACAGCGTCACGGCATACAAAATACCGAGCGCCAGAGACAATACGCGGATGAACGAGGATCCCGTCCCCTGCGCGTCGGCGGTGCCCAAAACGGTCGAACCCAATGCTATCGGACGCGAGGACCACATGCTCACATAGCGAGCCAGAATCCCGGAGGCAAATGCCACCGCCATGATCGCATTGGCACAGATGAAACGGAAGCCGAGATTCTCTTGAAGGAACTGGGCTGCGACCCCCATCGAAGCCACGAATACCGCCAAAAAAATGTTCATCGTCACGACCAGGTTCGCGGGAGATTTTTCCGGGAGCTTGGGAAGCCGAATCGCACGTGCGAGTTCGTCATGAATGCGAGCTCCCGCGCGCCACAGAAAACTTGTTCCCAAGCAATACGCAGCAAAAAAGGCCGTCGCTAACCATAAGAGCACACCGGCATGGGGCGCCACGGCTTGCAGCATGCACACCACACCGGACAACCCGCTCACGTACACCACCGCATGCTCATCGCGCGATTTCGACGACCAAAACCCGGTCATGCCGGCAACGATGCTCGATCCGATCGCCACCGCGTACCACCCGATGGGAAACGTCGCAATGCTCTGCGTCGAGTTGACTTGCAGCGCATAGACCAACCAGAGACCGCTGCACAGAGCCAGCACCAACGTGGCGACGATCACGGGAATGCGAACGAGCCGACCGAACCCGAGGCACGTCCCGATCCCGGAGGAAAGAGCGAGGATAGCGCATTGTGCAAAGATCGTATCCCACCCGCGCTCCATCGTGAAACCCGATCCGCCACGGTACAAAAGTGTAAAGATCAGCCCGGCCGCTTGGGCCGTCAACAGACCGACCAACCAACTCCACCGATCTCGATGCAACCATGCGTTCGCGATCGCAAGCGCCCACGCGGCCAGTAATACAACCACGGGCACAAGCCCCACTCCCGTCCACGGCCCCGCAAAAAATACTTTCTGACCAACCAGACGAATCGCGATGCAGGCCAGGATCCCCACGATCCAGATCAAGACCGAAAAGGAGTTGGCTCGACGCACGGATGCCGCAATCATCGCGGCCCCAGTGACTGTCATCAGAATCGCACACGATACGAGCGACGCATCGACAGCACTCCAGACCGGCGCGATAATCCCCATGCCCGCAATGCCCGCGGCACCAATCCACGGTGGCAGCTCGGCATGCGCGCGTTGAAAATAGCGATCGATGAATAAAATACTTGTTGCAACAAGTATTCCGCCCGATGCCCAATTCAAACCCGCCATGGTTGCGGGGTGATAGAGAACGATTCCCGCGATCAGGACCAGGCCAACCAGCAAGAAGCCTGTGCTGACCTGTCGCAGGGCAGTCTGCCATTCCCCTCGGACCAATACCGCTGGTCGCCCCGACCAATGCAGTAATGCGTCGGATCGCGTGTCGCGCGCAGTGTAAGCTCGCCAGATGATGCTGAAGATCGACGCCGTTGCCGATAATGCCGCGGTCAATCCGATCCACGCTTCCACACGCATGCCGTTGGACTTTAGGATCAGCATGTATCCCACGACCACGGTCACCATCAAGAAGATCGCCGAAATAAAGGCCAGGTGAGGACTGGGTCGGGCAGCGGATACGGTGACTAGCGCGAACGAGATCAACAGGATCGGGATCGCATACGAAGCCGCTAAACCCATCCGGGCAAACATCGAATCGGGATTCGGGCCAGTGAGAGGATTGGCGATCACGGCGATGGCGACTTGGAGAATCACCCAGGTCACTAACGGCGCTGCGAGCAACGTCGATGCGGTGATCGCGGCCACCGAACGCATTTGGTTTTGCGAGGCGCTGTAACCATGGCTGAATTGCACCAGAGCGAGAACCATCGCGCACATCGCCATCAATCCCGTGATCGACCAAGCCCACAAGCTCCCGGGCATGTCTGGAACTCGCTGCAGAACCGATACCAAGACGATGGTCACCATCGCAAACCAAGGGACCATCGCATTGATCGAGATCACCGAAAAAAGAGAGTCGAACCGCGCGAACAACCGCGATGCCTCCGGCTCCCGCTCGCGATCGACGCGCTGAATCCAAACCGAAAGGCCCAGACTGGCAAAAAAGAAGAAAATCGTGGTCAACCATCGCAGGGCCGATGCCACCGCCACGCTTGATTCGAATCGCGACGCGATCGGATACCACAGAGCAAGAAACAGGGTGATAGCCAATCCCATCCATACCAGACGTGGCTTGCTGACTTCATGCCTCGCGTTCCAAAATGCGGCAACGAGAGCCAACAAACCGATACCCCAAGCCGCCGTCATTGGAGGAAGCCACCAGACGCGATACCGGTCGCTGCCTATACCCCAGGATCCGGCCGCATGGGGAATGCCAGACAGTTCCAAGGCCTGGAGCGATGGGACCGTTCGCCCGCGGGTATCCCCATCCTGGACAAACGAAACCAACTCGGTCGTCTCCAAGGCATTGCGAGGGATCAACTCTTGGATCGTACCGGGCGCTGCACCATAAACCAACAGCCCGAGCATGGCGAAGGCTGCTGTCGAGATCACATAGTGCCCGACGCTGCTGTCGTGCAAATCGATGAATGGACTGGCCAGTCGCGACCAACCTCCGCGAGAGCCGCGGCGAAAGATCTCATGCAGGGCGATCAGTACACTTCCCAAGACAAACAGCGTGAGCGCGGCATACTGCAAGAACATGGGATGCAAGTAGCCGTTGGGACTCTCCTCCCACCATGCCGATCTTTGGCAGCGAAGCGCCACCTCAACCAACCCGCATCCGATCGCGACCCATTGCGTGATGCGCCAGACGTTGGCGTCCGGATAAAGCCATGAGAACAAGAACCACAAGAGAACCGCGGACGCCAAGGTGCCGATCGAAAACGGCGCGCTGTCGGGCCACGGAACCGTTTGGTCCAAAAAGAACCAGGCCAAGGACACAAGCGTGGTCAAGGAAATGCCCGAGACCGTAGCCCCAGCGAGAATGCTCTCCCGGTCCGCGGGCTGACCGATCGCTCGCTTGATCATCATGACGATCGCCAGCGCGGTCGATACGCTGGCGAGGCAAGCGAACGCGCGCACCATCCAATGCGAGTCGACCCACCCGACCGCAATCCCCTGAACCGCTGCGGCAGCCAAAAAAAAGATCCCGACACCTTCGACCCATGGCTTCTTGCGAACAACACCAATCGCAAAGGCCGCGGCGGCATAGATTCCGTATACCGCACCAACACTCGTCGAGTATGCCTCGCGACCAAAGCCCAGGGCGGTCAGCAGAATCGTCCCCAGCACGCCGATGATCGCTGCCGACCGGAGCGCGGTGAGCGACGCATTGGGCCACGGCCGCTTGGCAAGCCCGATCGAGATCGCGCCGCACACCAGGCTGCAACCCACCCAGAGAAAACCGGTCGTCGGGGAAGCGATCTGCGTCCATAAAGCTTGCGGCGACTCATTCGTCCAAGCCAGTTGCCCCGTGAAGCAGTACCAGGCTAAGACTGCAATCATGCTCAAGGTGAGGTAAACCGGGTACCCCAAGCTGGCATGGCGCTCTCGAGCGGCAACCACTCCGATCAATACCAACCATCCCAACGCTGCACCGATCAATCGCCCCGGTACAGGGAACGAAAAAAGCATCGACGCCGCGCCGACACCGATCGCACACGCCGCCAGCAGCAGCATCGGGATCGTCAAGCTCGAACCCTTGGGAATTTTTCGACCGATGTCCAGCGCGATGATCAAGGCGGGCGCCGCCAGAAGGCTCAGCAACGGACTCAATGCAATAAAACTCTGCATCGGTTGCCCTGAACACCGGAGCAGAAGTCCACCAGCGAGCAAGAATCCGAATGTCGCGAGTGCATAGAATTCCAGCGCGGGTGCAAAACGCCCCTCGGCTTGCTTGAATAACGGTTTCCAAGCGAGTCCGATCGCTGCTGCGTTCAAACCAAGAAGTCCGGTACCCCAACCGTACAGCAATGGAATATCCGCTCCGTCAGAAACCGTTCGCCGAATCAACAAATTCGCCAACGCAAAGGCAATCGGCGTCAGAGTCGTGATCCAAACAGACGAAGGGGTCAGCACCTTGGCCGCCTGCCACGCCAACGCGCCGAGAATGGCCAGCGAAACCATCTCGCCACCCACCGTGAACCAATCCCAAGTCATTCCCAGCGTGAACAGCGCGAAAGCCAGAAAATTCAGCGGCAGGAGCATCATCCCGATGACCAGAATCCCCTTGCTGGTCGTCGGCAACTTCCAGCGATGCCACGCGTACAACCCCAGGCCGAACGTGGCCATGTTGATGCCGGTAAAGATAGAGAACTTCAGCCATGGACGACTCGCGATATTTTCCCAAAAACTAATAACCAACGCGACCGAGCAACAGACGATGAGAAGCCCGCCAACCAATTCGCCCCAGCGGATGTTGCTCTCCTCGAGAAACGCGCTCATCCATTGCGACCATGAGCGCGCCGAAGGCAACTTCGGTGCATCTACTTGTTTTGCTTTTGGATATTCGCGATCGAGCGCGTGGACATGTTCTCCAAGACGCGACGACGGAACGGGCGACGACGGAACGGGCGACGACGGAACGGGCGACGACGGAACGGGCGACGACGGAACGGGCGACGACGGAACAGGCGACGACGGAACAGGCGACGGTGCGGCGACGGCGGGTGGAGCAACCGTGGGTGGAGCAACCGTGGGTGGGACAACCGTTGCGATAACAGGGGGCGATGGTGTATCAGGGGGCGTCGGTATCGGAGTTGGAACGCGATCCAGCGGACGTTCACCCCGACGTTCGCGAGACAACTGCTCCTCGAGTTGCCCCAAGACATGGAACCCCCGTTGCCTGGTCTCTTCATCGATGAGTTTCCGAGCGAACGCTCCCTCGATCGCATTCCGACATACCTTGAGTCCTTGCAGCGCATCGGCCGAAACGGAACTCCACCCGCAATAGCGACAGGCTCTGTCCTCCGCGTCGATTGCGCGGCGACAAGCAGGACACGATCTGGGAGTCGTCACCGAAAAGATGCTTGCTCCCAGCACCCAAAGTCCATGTCCGATCGCCGCCCATAGCAAGAGACCAAACAAGAGGAAAAATAGCCCGACGATCCATTCCATGCGGTGGCTCCCACGGATGCAGGGTCGGATCGATCAGGAGGAGTTCCTTGGTCCAAGATCCGTTCCTGCGCGTTTCGATCGCACGACCTCCAGTCTACTCGACGGAAGTCCCCGCGGCACCATTTTTTCAGAGGGTGACTCCCCACGCGATCGGATCGATGGGAGCCACGATTTTCTGCAGCGACGATCGAATCCTTAGTCCGCAGGATTCAAATCGCGAATCTCCGCCGTGGAGGCAGTCTCGCTGACCGCAACCCGTTCAATGCGGATCAGCCACTTGCCACCGACATAACCATGGCACGTCCAGTCCCCGGTGTAGAGTCCCTCGCCGATGCTCTCCCCGTGGTATTCGATATGGTGTTTGCCGAGGTACTGTTTGAACAGATAGATCCGTTCCTGGTCGAGAAAACCCGTGAACTCGAAACGTCCGACGATGTCCGATCCTTCCGCGAAAATCTTCCCATCGGAAAACATCAGCTTGAGTTCTTGCATCGGCTGGCGACCATACCCCTCTTGCTCCCACCACCCAGAGCATTTCAGCGGAACCATCCCTCTCTTCCCTTCGTCCTCTCTGCGTTGCCCACTCGAACCTCTTGCCACCCTACCATGCCCCGTGCCAATCCATGCCCCGTGCCAATCCATGCCCCGTGCCAATCCATCGCGATCGTATACCTCCGTTCGAGGGAGGCAACCGGTTTTTCAAGCAGTTTTTTGGCGACGGGGCGCCTTGCTCCTGGTGCAAAAGAGCCTCCCATAGTTCAAGATGACGAACTATCCTGGACAGTTCGGCTTTGCAATCACGTTTTCCCCTAACTTTATTTTGAAGCGAAGGTTCTGAACGCCATGGGGCTTTTCGACAAAATTCGTGGCGAGTTTATCGACATCATCGAGTGGCTCGATGACTCGCGAAATACGCTCGTTTGGAGATTCCCGCGCTACCAAAACGAAATCAAGAACGGAGCCAAACTGATCGTCCGTCCTGGCCAAGTCGCGATCTTCGTCTCCGAAGGTAAACTCGCCGACATCTTCGAGGCCGGCACCCACGATCTGATCACCGGCAACCTCCCGATCCTGTCCACCCTCAAGGGATGGAAGTACGGATTCAACAGCCCCTTCAAGGCAGAGGTTTACTTTGTCAATACGCGGCCAGTGATCGATCTGAAGTGGGGAACTCCCAACCCGATCATCCTCCGAGACCCAGAGTTCGGCCCGATCCGCGTTCGAGCCTTTGGTACTTATGTCTTGAAAGCGGTCGACCCGAAAGCGCTCCTGACAGAGATCGTGGGAACCGGTGCCGTCGTTTCGACCGACGAAGTGACCGAACTGGTTCGCGCAATCATCATCGAGTCGTTGAGCGATATGCTCGGCACATCGGAAATCGCCGCCCTCGATTTTGCGTCGAACTACCGTAGACTCGCATCCGAGCTTCAAAAGAAAGTCCAAGAACGGATCGACGACGAGTACGGGCTCGAACTTCCGCAATTGATGATCGTGAATATCTCGTTGCCCGACGAAGTCGAGAAGGCGCTCGATCTGAGCACCAAGATGAAGGTCATCGGCGACATGAATCGATTCCAGCAATATCAGATCGGGGAAGCGATGACCACCGCCGCAGCCAACCCCGCTGGCGGCGGAGCCGCCGAAGGATTGGGACTCGGAATCGGGCTTGCCATGGCCAACCGCATGGCGCCGATGGGTGGTATACCGATGGGTGGTATACCGATGGGTGGTATACCGATGGGCGGAATGCCGATGACAGGGGCAGTAGCACCCGCTCCAGCCGTTTCCCTGCCACCCAGCCTCTGGCATGTCGCGCATCAAGGGCAAACGCTCGGACCGTTCAGCGGGCAGCAAATGATCGAAGCGATCGGGCGCGCGGAATTGAGGGCCGACACGATGGTGTGGACCGCAGGCATGCCCGCTTGGCAAATGGCTCGAGACGTTCCGCAGCTGGCCGGGTACTTCCAGGCACCACCCCCACCTCCTCCCGTTGTGCCGCCTCCTCCACCGGTCACATAATTCACTGGACCGATTCCCAGACCGCTTCGGAGTATGCACGATGCAGAACAACGCCTACGAATCGACCTGCAAGAACATTGGCTGCGAATGGATCGTCGATGCCTTGGATTGCATCCCGGATCGGTTGCGAGACTTGGCGACCATGCAGCGATTGTGCGAAGCGATCATTCGGGATTTGCTCCTGCACGTGGTCGGCGAACCGCGATGGCATCCTTTTCCCGGAGAGGGAGGAGTTACCGGGTTGTATTTGCTCAGCGAATCGCACTTGGCTTGCCACACGTACCCCGAGTTTGGGACGGCGACCTTCAATCTGGTGTGCTGCCGCGACCTGCCGGAATGGCCCTATGAAGCGATGTTTCAACGGGAGTTGGGAGCCGGGCACTGCGATGTCCTTGTGATTCCTCGCGGAGTTCGCAGAGATCGTTCCGCGACAGGTCTTTCCTCCACGAATGCCTCGCAGTGGGAGTCGACACGATGAGGATGCGAGTCGCCGCGTGTCCTGCCTGCGGCGGACCCGTAACGTTTCAAGTCAGCAACTCGCTCGTGAGCGTTTGCGATTTCTGTCGATCGGTGGTTGCTCGGGGAGACAAGAAGCCAGAGGACCATGGCAAGATTGCCGACGTGGTCGATCTCAACTCGCCCTTGACGATCGGAATGAGCGGCACGTATCACAACAAAGCCTTTTCCATCACCGGTCGTGTTCAATATCAGCATCCCTCCGGAGCGATCTGGAACGAATGGTACCTGACTTTTCCCGGTGAGCGATGGGGCTGGCTGGCAGAAGCGCAAGGCAAACTCTATTTGATGTTCGAACGCAAACTGAAGTCGGATTCGCCTCTAGCCCACTTCGACGCGATTGAGCTGGGGCAAACTTTTTCGGTACGCGAGGAATCGCTTCAGGTCACCGAAAAAGCAACCGCTACGGTCGCAGGGGCCGAAGGGGAAATCCCGTGGTCGGTGCGCGCTGCACTGGCTCATCCCTATGTCGACCTCAAGTCCGAGGCCGGTTCCATCGGCACCCTCGACTTCGGTGGCGATGAACCCAAGTTCTATTTCGGACAACTCATCACGCTCGACGCCTTGGGGATCAAGCCGCAATCGGAACTCGGACCGGCCAAGGGCATCGCAGTCCAGGGCTTGCAAGTCAATTGCCCCAAGTGCGCCGGGGCACTCCAGTTGTTCGCGCCGGACGAAACGCTGCGCGTCACCTGTCCCAACTGCAATGCGCTGTTGGACGCCAGCCAAGGCAACTTGACCTACCTCGAAACTCTCAAGAAGAAGCCAAAAACCCAACCGGTCTTGCCGTTGGGATCCAAAGGAAAATTATTCGGGCATGAATATACCGTCATCGGTTTCATGCAGCGCTTCGTTCTCTACCAAGGTGTCAGTTACTACTGGACGGAATACCTGCTCTACAACCCGGAAGTCCGTTTTCGTTGGCTGGTGAAAACCGATGACAACCACTGGTCCTTTGTCCAGCAAATCGACTTTCCGGGAAAAACTCAACCGCTCACCACGATCAACTACAAGGGGGATGCCTATCGACTGTACGATCGTGGGGATGCGACCGTCAGCCACGTTCTTGGTGAATTCCCGTGGCGTGTCCAAATCGGCGAACGATCGCAGACCGCCGATTACATCGCCCCTCCCAACATGCTGTCGGTCGAGGAAACCATTTCCTTTGGGCAAGGAAAATCCAACATCGAGTCCACTGTCTCCCATGGAACCTACGTGACGGTCGACGAAGTCAAGCAAGCCTTTGGTCGAGACGATCTTCGGAGACCCTTCGGCGTCGGCGCGATTCAACCTGCGCCAAAGATGGGAGTCCGGTTTCTCTTCAGCTACATCGCGTTCATCCTCATCCTGAACGCGACGTACCTGCTCGCAAGCTGGCTTCAACCCGCGAAACGCCCAGATATCTTATTTTTGATCCTCGGTATTGGGCTCGTCACCGCGTTTCCGGCGTGTGTGTTACTGTATGTGCATTCTTTTGAGAGACAGCGCTGGCGGAACAGCGATTACAGTCCCTATGGCGAGAGTTAAGAGGTCGAGAAGAGGAAGCGATGAACACAACATTTAATTGCTATCTGTTGATCGGCATCTTGGTTTGCGGATGGTTTGCATTCGCGGCATACAACGGTTGGAAGACACCGAGCATGACGTCGTCAAACAGGTCGGGGTCCTATTTTTACAATCGCGGCACATCGTACGGCCGTACTTCAGGTGGGTTTTGGGGAGGAGGTAAGTGATGTTGGAATTGCTTTCGTTCGGTGGTCGCTGCCTGGCGCCCATAGCGCAACTGGAGACATTGGTCAGCGAAGCCAGGTCCGAGTCGCTCGGATACCACTTCATTGCGGCAGGGATCTTTTCCGTATTCGGGATTGTGATTCTGTTTCTGGCGATCCTGTTGATGGAAAAACTCACACGTTTTTCGATCACCAAGGAGATCGTCGATGAGCACAATACCGCCCTCGCCATCATCGTTGGAGCGATCGTGCTGGGGATCTCCGTCATTATCGCAGCATCGATTCTGGGCTAACGCAATCGATGCTGAATCGTGCGCCGCTGTTCCTGCTCTACCTGAATGTCCTGGTCATCGCGATTTGTGGACTCATCTATGAATTGTTGGCTGGCACCCTGGCCAGTTACGTCTTGGGGGATTCGGTCACCCAGTTCTCGTTGGTGATCGGCACGTATCTGTCCGCGAT
>Ga0068877_10002687_pt1 | contig 14262 bp, 11 predicted proteins | sample NOAtaG_FD_66437 | JGI IMG/M metagenome (GOLD analysis project Ga0068877, IMG submission 66437) | Freshwater lake microbial communities from Lake Erie, under a cyanobacterial bloom - NOAA_Erie_Diel6S_1000h metaG | ecosystem: Environmental > Aquatic > Freshwater > Lake | place: USA: Ohio, Lake... | reverse complement strand
CTTTCACGGCAGGCATGTCGATGGATGGCACGGCCTCGACGGTGCCACCCGCTCCCGGCGACGGTTCGCCGGTCGCGGCACGGATCGTCGTTAAGGCGCGCACGATCGACCGTCCCCTCGCACTGGCAGGCCTTCAGGACCTCGCCCGGCCGCATCATCCGGAGACAACGCCTTGCCGCACGCCCTGTCCTTCGATCGCTTCGAGATCAGGCCCGACGAGCGGTTGCTCCTCGAGAACGGCACGCCGGTCGCGCTGGGCGCGCGTGCCTTCGACCTGCTGCTGTGCCTGGTCGTGCATCACGACCGCATCGTGACCAAGGACGAGGCGATGCAGTCGGCATGGCCGGGACGGGTCGTGGAGGAGAACAACCTTTCCGTCCAGGTGTCGGCGCTGCGCAAGGTGATCGGCTCAACGGTGATCGCGACAATTCCTGGCCGGGGCTACCGGTTCGCCATGCCGGTCACCGGGTTCCCTGCCCCGCCGGCGGTGCCCCGCGCGCTTCCGCGGCAGGATATCCAGTTCACGGCATCGGGCAGCGGGCATCGGCTCGCCTATGCAATCAGCGGATCCGGTTATCCCATCGTGCGGGCCCCCCACTGGCTGACCCATCTCGAGGCGGACTGGCAGACGCCCGTCTGGCGTCCGCTGCTGGCGGAGCTTTCCTCGCGCTACCGGCTGGTGCGCTTCGACCAGTCGGGCACGGGCCTGTCGGACCCGAGCACCGATCCGGTCTCGCTGGACAGCCTCGTCGACGAACTGGCCGCGGTCGTCGACGCGGCGGGGCTCGACCGGTTCGCGCTGCTCGGGATGTCGCAGGGTGCAGCGGTCTCGATCCGATACGCCGCCCGCCACCCCGGCCGCGTCAGCCACCTCGTGCTGTGCGGAGGGTATGTCCGCGGATCGCTGACCCGCAGCCCCGGCCCGAGGACCCGCCAGATGGTCGATGCGCTCTGCGAAATCGTGCGCGGGGGGTGGGGAATCGACAACTCGGCCTACCGGCAGATCTTCACCACGCAGTTCTTCCCGGGCGCCAGCCGCGAGCAGATGGAAGGCTTCAACCGTCTTGAAAGGGCGTCGTCTAGCCCCGAGCGCGCGGCGCAGCTGATGAAGGCTTTCTCCGAAATCGACGCCAGCGGCGACCTCGGATCGATCCGATGCCCGACCCTGGTCTTCCATACCCGCCAGGACGCGCGGATCGACTTCGAGGAGGGACGCTTCATCGCCTCGGGTATCGACGCGGCGCGACTGGTGCCGCTGGAGGGGCTGAACCACTTCCCGCTGGAGGGCGACGCGGCCTACGACCTCATGCTGGAGGCGATCGGGGCGTTCATTCCCGCCGCGGGCAAGGCGGTGCCGCGCGCTCCCTAGGCTTGCGGCGTCCCGAAGACGGAAGGCATTCCGGCACGGCTAGGGCGACAACTCGGCGCTCAGGAACCCCGCCTGCAGGCTCGACGCCTCCTCGAAGCGTTCGCCCGGATGGTAGAGCAGGCCGAAATGCCCGTCCGCGATGTCGTGCCAGCGCTTCGCGGTCGGAACGAGGTCGAATGCGCGCCGCGCGACGCCGTAGTCCGCGTGCACCATCTCGTCCTCCGGCGCGACCATGAACATCACCTTCGCCTGGACGAATGGAGCGCAGAGGAATGGGCTGTACGGGACCGGCGTCTCCGGGATCACGCGCGAGACCTCGTTGATCCAGCCCGAGCCCGGCCGGCCGCCATGCTCGACGAACCAGCGGAACGCCTGGATCGGCGCGAGGAGCGACTTGAATGCAAGCTGGCTGCTCGACACCACCGGAAGCGGTCCCACCCGCGACGCGTGCGTCGTCGTCACGTCGCCGCGATCGAGCGTCCGGCGGATCTGCTCCATGGCCTCCGGGCTCGGCGCCATCTCCGGCACGGCCGGGCCGAAGACCGGGCATTGCGCCACGACCACCTTCGGCCGGGGATCGCATGCGGAAAGGACGACGACCTGGCCGCCCGTGTAGCTGTCGCCCCAGAGCGCCATGCGCTCCGCATCGACCTCGCCGAGGGTCGAGGCGAAGTCCACCGCGTCGCGATAGCCGCGGCACTGGATCCAGGGATTGATCTCCGACCTCGGCTCGCCGCCGCTGATGCCGAAGTTGCGGTGGTCGTAGATCAGCGCCGCCACCCCTGCCCTCGCAAAGGCCCGCGCATACTCGATCGCCACCATCCGGAACGTCGCCGAGGTGCCGTGCGCCATGACGACCACGGGCCTCCGGCCGGCGCGGGACGGGTCGTGGACAAGCAGGCCGCGCAGCGTGGCGCCCTGGGAAGGAAAGCTGACCGGCCTCTCGGCAAGCATGGTGACCTCGTCGATGGAGCGCGCGCTGGAGCCGGCATGCTCGTCGGCATGCCGGCACCGCGACGGGTGCGGCGTCAGCCGCGGGTGACCACGATCTCCAGGTACTCGCTGGGGACCACGAGGGATCCGGGGCCAGCCCGGTTCATGCTTCCGAGCAGGGTCGCGAGATCGCGCTCGAGCGCACTCGCGCCTTCCGCCGGAAGCGCGGCGAACGCCTTGTGCACCGGGCCATACCAGGTGCGGAACACGTCGATGAAGTGCGCCGCCGAGCGGTAGCGGAAGTTGAAGATGCGCGGGGTCACCGAGATCGCGCTGGCCGATCGGCCGAACAGCTCGCGCAGGTTGGCCTCGACGCCCCAGCGCGACGGCGACTGCACGCCGGCCGGCGGCGGAAGGTGGCGGCCCAGGGTCTTGAAGACCTGCCCGATGAATCCCTCGGGCGTCCAGTTCGCCAGGCCGATGCGGCCGCCCGGACGGCAAACGCGCGCAAGCTCGGCGGCCGCGCGGGGCTGGTCGGGCGAGAACATCACGCCGAAGGTCGACAGCACGACGTCGAAGCCGCCGTCGGCGAAGGGCAAGGCCTCGGCGTCCGCGACCTGGAAAGCGACCTGCAGGCCCTCGGCGCGCGCGCGCTCGGCGCCCCGGTCCAGAAGGCTCCCGATATAGTCCGTCGACGTGACGATGCAGCCGCGTCGCGCGGCGGCCAGCGTGGCGTTGCCGTTGCCGGCCGCCACGTCGAGCACGCGCTCGTCCGTGCGCAGGTCGCAGGCCTCGGCAAGCTGCTCGCCGACGATCTGCAGCGTGGTGCCGATGACGGCGTAGTCGCCGCTCCCCCAGGCTGCCTGCTGGCGCCCCTTCAGTGCCTCGAGGTCGATATGGGTGCTCATGTCGCGTCTCCGGTGGTTTCTGGGCGGCACGCGTGGTGCGAGTGCCGATGCCCAGGACCTTCCGCCGGGACGCGGCGGTGCGTCCTTTGACGCGCCGCGAAATATTCCTAAACCTTCCTAATCGCGGATCCGCATCGGGAGCAGCCTCGACGCGCCGATGCCCGCCCGCCTACTCCCACTCGATCGTGCCGGGGGGCTTCGAGGTCACGTCGAAGGTCACGCGGTTGATGCCCTTGACCTCGTTGATGATGCGCCCGGCGACCTTCTTGAGCAGCGCATAGGGCAGCTCGGCGACGTCGGCCGTCATGAAGTCGCTGGTCAGCACCGCGCGCAGCGCCACGACATGGTCGTAGGTCCGCCCGTCGCCCATCACGCCGACGCTCTTCACGGGCAGGAAGACGGCGAAGGCCTGGCTGGTCTTGTCGTACCAGTTGCGGCCATCCGCGGGATCGACCGTGGCGCGCAGCTCGTCGATGAAGATCGCGTCGGCGCGCTGCAGCAGCTTCACGTGGGCGGGCACGATCTCGCCGAGCATGCGCACGCCGAGGCCCGGGCCCGGGAAGGGATGGCGATGGACCATCTCGCGCGGCAGGCCGAGCGCGACGCCGAGCTCGCGCACCTCGTCCTTGAACAGGTCGCGCAGCGGCTCGAGCAGGCGCAGCCCCAGCGTCTCCGGCAGGCCGCCCACGTTGTGGTGGCTCTTGATCGAGGTCGCCTTCTTCGTCTTCGCGCCGCCGGATTCCACGACGTCGGGATAGATCGTGCCCTGCGCGAGCCAGCGCGCGCGATCGAGCTTGCGCGCCTCGCGCTGGAAGACGTCGACGAACTCGCGGCCGATGATCTTGCGCTTGGCCTCGGGGTCGGACACGCCGGCGAGCGCGGCGAAGAACTGCGCCGAGGCGTCGACATGCACCACCCGGGCGTGGAGCCGGCCGGCGAACATCTCCATCACCATGCGGCCCTCGTCGAGGCGGAGCAGCCCGTGGTCGACGAAGACGCAGGTGAGCCGGTCGCCGATCGCGCGGTGGATGAGCGCCGCGGCGACGCTCGAATCGACGCCGCCGGACAGGCCCAGCACGACCTCGTCGTCGCCGACCTGCTGGCGGATCAGGGCGACGGCCTCCTCGATGTGGTCGCGCATCACCCAGTCCGCGCGCGCGCCGGCGATGCCGAGCACGAAGCGCTCGATGACCTGGCGGCCGAGCACGGTATGCGTCACCTCGGGGTGGAACTGGACGCCGTAGTAGCCGCGCGCCTCGTCCGCCATGCCGGCGATGGGGCAGCTCGGCGTGCTCGCCATCAGCTCGAAGCCCGGCGGCAGCGCCGTGACCTTGTCGCCATGGCTCATCCAGACCTTGAGCATCGGCGCGCCATCGGGGCCGGCGAAGTCCGCGATGCCGTCGAGCAGGCGCGTGCGCCCGTGGACCCGGGCCTCGGCATAGCCGAACTCGCGCTTGGCGCTGGCCTCGACCTGCCCGCCCTGCTGCACGGCCATGGTGAACATGCCGTAGCAGATTCCGAGCACCGGCACGCCGAGCTCCCAGACCGCGGCCGGGGCACGCAGGTCCTGATCCTCGTAGGTGCTGGCGTGGCTGCCGGAGAGGATGATCGCCTTCGGCGCGAAGCCGCGCACGAAGTCGTCCGACACGTCGTTCGGGTGGATCTCGCAGTAGACATGCGCCTCGCGCACGCGCCGCGCGATCAGCTGCGTGACCTGGCTGCCGAAGTCGAGGATGAGCACCCGTTCATGGGCGGCGGAGGACGGGCCGGAACCCGTCGGCGTCGAAGGACTGGCCACTTGCGCTCCCGCGGCAGGACGCCCGCACGCGAGCCGTGCGGCGCGGCGAGGAATACTCCGCCCCGCCCCGAGCGACAAGGCGGCGGCTCAGGCCTCGGCGGGCGTCGCCTCTGCGGGCGCCGACTCGTCGGCGGCCGGCTCGGCCGGCCCGACGCGCTCCAGCACCGAGGCGAAGAAGCCGTCCGTGCCCTCCCCGCGCGGCGTCAGGACGAGGTCGTCGCCCGCGACCGGCGGCGCGCCGCCGATCGCCTCGCGCCACGCCTGCGCAAGCGGAACGCGGCGGAAGCCGGGGTTCCGCGCGAGGAAGGCCTCGACCTGCGACTCGTCCTCGTCGGGCAGCAGCGAGCAGGTCACGTAGACGAGCCGGCCGCCGGGGCGCACCAGGCGGCTGGCGCTGTCGAGGATGCGCGCCTGCTTGGCGACCAGCTCGGCGAGGTCGGTCGGCGACAGGAACCAGCGCGCGTCGGGATTGCGCCGCCATGTCCCCGTGCCGGTGCAGGGCGCGTCGACCAGCACGCGGTCGAAGCTCGCCTTGTGGCGCTTGACCCAGGGATCGCGCTCCGTGGCGAGCAGCCTGCGCTCGGCGTTCGAGACGCCGGCGCGACGCAGCCGCGCGGTCGCGCCCTCGAGCCTTCGCGCGACCGTGTCGCACGCGACCAGCCTGCCGGTGTTCTCCATCGCCGCGGCGAGGGCGAGCGTCTTGCCCCCGGCACCCGCGCAGAAATCGCAGACCCGCATGCCCGGCCGCGCCCCCACCAGCGCCGCGGCGAGCTGCGAGCCCTCGTCCTGGATCTCGACCAGGCCCTCGCGATGCGCGCGCGTGCCCGAGAGCGGCTGGCGCGAGGCGAGGCGCAGGCCGAGCGGCGAGATCGCGGTCGGCTCGGCGACGATGCCGTCCGCCGCGAGCGCGCGGCGCGCCTCGTCGCGCGTCGCGCGCAGCGCGTTGACGCGCAGGTCGAGCGGCGCCTCGTCCTCCATCGCCGCGAGCTCCTCGGCGCTGGCGCGCCCGAAGCGGGCCTCGAGCGCGGGCCAGAGCCAGGCGGGCACGTTGGCGCGTACCTCCGGGGGCTGCTCGGGATGGTCGATCGAGCGTCCCGCGAGCGCCTCCGCCATCGCGCGCTCGCGCATCGACAGCGCGGCTGGACGGAAGCGGTCGCCGTCGAAGCCGTCGGAGAGCTGCGCGAGGCTCCAGCCCTGCAGCACGAGCAGCGCCGCGATGGCGCGCGCGCGCGTCGTGCCCTGCCCGCCGGCGACCCGCGCGATCCACCAGTCGAGCTGCGCGCGCCGCCGCAGCACGCCATAGGCGAGCGCGGCGATCGCGGCCCTGTCCTTCGAGCCGATGAACCGGCGCGAGCGGAAATAGGACTGCGCGCAGAGATCGGCCGGGCCGCGCGCCGCCTCGATCGCGTCGAGCAGCTCGATCGCGGCCTGGGCGCGGGCGCCCGGCGTCACAGGTCGACGCGGTAGTTCGGCGACTCGCGCGTGATCGTCACGTCGTGGACGTGGCTCTCGCGCAGCCCCGCGCTGGTGATGCGCACGAAGCTGCAGTTGCGCTGCATGTCGGCGATGGTCGCGTTGCCCGTGTAGCCCATCGCCGCGCGCAACCCGCCCACCAGCTGGTGTACGACCGCGCCGACGGGGCCCTTGTAGGGCACGCGCCCCTCGATGCCCTCCGGCACGAGCTTCAGCGAGTCCTTGATGTCCTGCTGGAAGTAGCGGTCGGCCGAGCCGCGGGCCATCGCGCCCACCGAGCCCATGCCGCGATACGACTTGTAGGAGCGCCCCTGGTAGAGGATCACCTCGCCTGGCGCCTCGTCGGTGCCCGCGAAGAGCGAGCCCAGCATCGCGCAGTCGGCGCCCGCGCCGATCGCCTTGGCGAGGTCGCCCGAGTACTTGATGCCGCCGTCGGAGACGACCGGGATCCCGCGCTTGCGCGCCGCCTCGACGCAGTCCATCACCGCGGTGAGCTGCGGAACGCCGACGCCGGCGACGATGCGGGTGGTGCAGATCGAGCCCGGGCCGATGCCGACCTTGACCGCGTCGGCGCCCGCGTCGATCAGCGCGCGCGTGCCGTCCGCGGTGGCGACGTTGCCGGCCACGACCTGCGTCGAGTTGCGCAGCTTGCGCACGCGATCGACGGTCGCCAGCACGCCTTCCGAGTGGCCATGCGCCGTGTCGACGATCACGACGTCGACCTCGGCGTCGAACAGCGCCTCGGCGCGCGCGACGGCCTTGTCGCCGACGCCCACGGCCGCGGCGGCGCGCAGGCGCCCCTTCTCGTCCTTGCTGGCGCTGGGGAAGCGCTGCGCCTTCTCGATGTCCTTGACGGTGATGAGGCCGATGCAGCGATAGCTTTCGTCGACGACGAGCAGCTTCTCGATGCGATGCTGGTGCAGCAGGCGCTTGGCCTCGTCGCGGCTCACGCCCTCCTTCACCGTCACCAGCCCCTCGTGCGTCATGAGCTCGCGCACGGGCTGCCCGGGGTTGGAGGCGAAGCGCACGTCGCGGTTGGTGAGGATGCCCGCGAGGCGGCGCGTACCCTGCTCGACCACGGGGATGCCGGAGATGTGGTGGTCGGCCATCAGGCGCAGCGCGTCGGCCAGCGTCTGGTCCGGTGCGATGGTGACAGGGTTCACCACCATGCCCGATTCGAACTTCTTCACCTTGCGCACCTCGTCGGCCTGCTGGCCGATGTCGAGGTTGCGGTGGATGACGCCGAGGCCGCCGGCCTGCGCCATCGCGATGGCGAGCCCGCTCTCCGTGACCGTGTCCATGGCCGCCGAGAGAAGGGGGATGCCGAGCTGGATCCGGTTGGTCAGGCGCGTGCGCGTGTCGACGTCGGCGGGCAGCACGGCGGAACGCGCGGGCTGCAGCAGCACGTCGTCGAAGGTCAGGGCTTCACGGATCTGCATGCCATCTCCTGGCGGCGGAAAATGGCGGCGCATCATACACGGAAGCGCCGCGGCTACAAGCCGCCGGAACCCGGCTTGCGCCCCTTCGCGACGAGGAAGAATTCCGACGATTCGCGGCGGCTGGATGGTGGCTTCGCGCGCGCCACCTGGTCGAAATGCCGGCGCAGGGTGTCGACGAAGCCGCGCTCCCCGCTGCCCTGGAGCATCTTCGCGACGAAGGCGCCGCCCGGCGCGAGGAAGCGCAGCGCGAAGTCGAGCGCGGCCTCCGCGAGGTTGAGGATGCGCAGGTGGTCGATGTCGGGCTGGCCCGAGGCGGAGGGCGCGAGGTCGCTCAGCACGATGTCGACGCGCCCCCCGGTCGCCTCGGCCACGCGCGCGAAGACGGCGTCCTCGAGGAAGTCGCCCTTCAGGATCTCCACCCCCGGGATCGGGTCGATGTCCTGCAGGTCGATCGCGACGACGCGGCCGCCGCCCTCGCGCGAGCGCACGCGCTCCGCAGCCACCTGCGACCAGCCGCCGGGCGCGGCACCGAGGTCCGCCACCACCATGCCCGGCTTCAGCAGGCGATGCGCGTCGTCGATCTCCGAGAGCTTGAAGGCCGCGCGGCTGCGATAGCCGCCCGCCCTGGCGCGCGCGACATAGGGGTCGTTGAGCTGGCGCGTCAGCCAGCGGCGCGACGACGCGCTGCGCTCGCGGCCGTCGCGCAGCTTCTCGCGGCTGCGATTCGCGCCGCCCGTCGGCTTGCCGCCACCGCGCTCAGCCATGACGCCATCCATCCCTGCGCGCCGCGCGCGCCATCAGGCCGAGGATGATGCCCTCGCGCAGGCCGCGATCCGCGACGCGCAGCCGGCCCACGGGCCAGGTCCTGCAGATCGCCTCGAGGATCGCGCAGCCCGCGACGACCAGGTCGGCGCGCTCCGCGCCGATGCAGGGCTTCGCGGCCCGCCCGGCGAAGTCGAGGCTGGCCAGCGCGTGGCTGAGGCCCACGATGTCGGTGAAGTCGAGCCAGGACCCGTCGACGACCCTGCGGTCGTAGCGCGGCAGGCCGAGCTTGATGCCCGACAGCGTGGTCACCGTGCCGGACGTGCCCAGCATCTGGACGCCGCCGTCGGCCACGTGCTGCCCGATGCGGTTGCGCGCCTCGAAGGGCGCGAGCAGGTCCGCGACCTCCGCCACCATGCGCAGGTAGTCGGACTGCGCCATGGAGTCGCCACCGAAGCGCTCCGCGTAGCCGACCACGCCGCAGGGGATCGAGATGGCGTCCACCATCTCCCAGCCGTCGCGCCCGTGGTTCAGCAGCCAGGTGACCTCGGTCGAGCCGCCTCCGATGTCGAACAGGACGGCGCGCGGGACATGCGGGTCGAGCAGCGGCGCGCAGCTGGCGACCGCCAGTTCCGCCTCCTCGCGCGCGGCGATGATCTCCAGCGCCATGCCGGTCTCGCGGGTGACGCGGTCGAGGAACTCCGCGCCGTTGCGGGCCTTGCGGCAGGCCTCGGTCGCGACGCCGCGGAAATGCGTGACGCCGCGCCTCCTGAGCTTCTGGGCGCAGACGTCGAGCGCCTCCACGGCCCGGGCCATGGCGTCGGCGCCGAGCTCGCCCGTGGCGGCGACGCGCTCGCCGAGCCGCACGATGCGCGAGAAGGCGTCGACCACGCGGAAGCCCGGCCCCGCCGGCCGCGCGACCAGCAGGCGACATGTATTCGTGCCGAGGTCGAGCGCCGCGAAGACGCCGCCCTCGCCGCCATGTCCCCTCTCGAAGCCGGCCATGCCCGCACCCGCAAAAGATCGCCAGACCGGTCCCTCCCCCGCGACTCCTGACGCCGCCCGGGGACCGTCTGCGCAGTGTATCCGAGGACGGGCTTGTGTCGATCCCGCGACCGGCATATATCGTCCGCCGCCTTCCAAGGCGCCCGCCCGCAAGGGCGGGAGGACGGCCCTGCTGGGGGATCGTCTAATGGTAGGACTGCAGATTCTGACTCTGCCTATCGTGGTTCGAGTCCACGTCCCCCAGCCATCCTTCCTGACGTACCGGGGCGCCGCGCGAAGCCGCGCCGGCAGCCGTTCCGCCGCAGCCCGCTAGGCGAACTGCTCGATCGTGCCCTCGGCGCAGCGCAGCCGCGTCTGGCGGATGTCGCGCGGCTCGGCGGGATCGAAGGGGCGGCCGCGATGCATCGTCGCCTGGTTGTCCCACATCAGCAGGTCGTGCAGCCGCCACGCATGCGAGTAGACGAAGCGCGGCTGGGTCGCGAACTCGGTGAGGTCGAGCAGCAGCATGCGCGCCTCCGGCAGGCTCATGCCCTCGATCTCGCCGGCATGCGAGGACAGGAACAGGGACTTCCGCCCCGTCGAGGGATGGGTGCGCACGAGGCGATGGCGCACGGGCCGGAAGGCGACGCGCTCCGCGTCCGTCAACTCGTCGAAGCCGGCCTTGGCGCGCGAATGCACCTGCGAGTGGAGGCAGACGAGCCCGTCCACCTGCCGGCGCGTGCGCGGGTCGAGCGCGTCCCAGGCCGCGCGCATGTCGGCGAACTCGGTGTTGCCACCCCAGGACGGAATGGCCCGCCCGGAGAGCACCGAATAGGTCGCGGGCACGGCGTTGAATGAGCTGTCCGAGTGCCAGAGCCTGTCTGCGAGCTTGAACATGTAGGCACGGCTCGTCGTCGCCAGGGGTCGCCCCTGGCCATCGACGTTCGAGAAGTCGCCCATGCCCCGGCCGAGGCTGCGCGCCTCCGCCTCGGTGCGGAAATGGAAGCGCGAGCCGGCGGTGGCGTCCAGCGCCTCGAGCTCGCCGAACTGCAGCGTGAAGGCGAGCTGCTCCTCGTCGCTCACCCTCTGGTCGCGGAAGACGAGCACCGCATGCGCGTCGATCGCGCGCCGTATCGCGGCGACGTCGTCCGGCGACTGGAGGCCGCGGCAGTCGACACCCGCGACCTCGGCCGCGAAGCCGGGAACCAGTTCCGTCACGGTGATCGCCATGTTCCACCCTCCCTGCGCAGGCGCACGCTAGGGCCTCGGTCGCGGGCGCCGCAAGCCATCGCGATTGTGCCGCGAGAGAAGGCTCGGCTAGGCTTGCTTCATTCCGGGGGGGCCGGAACGATCCGGGCGCGCGCGGGCCAAGGTCCGCGGGATTGGCGCGGCCGGGCATCGCAGGGCGATCGGCCGGAGGAAAAGGGAGGGACCAGATGGACTGGAAATTGACGGCGTTGCGACGGACGGCGACGGCCGCGGCGGTGGCGGCGGCGGTGGCCGTCGGCTTCGCGGCGGACGCCGGCGCGCAGCAGCGCGAGCTGAAGGTCGGGTACCAGAAGCACCCGATCCAGGACGCCTCGCTCGACATGATGGAGAAGTGGGCGAAGGCCAACAACGTCAAGCTGACGCGCATCCCGATGGCGTACAGCGTGTTCATGGAGAAGGTCACCGCGACGCTGACCAGCGGCGCCGGCGACCAGTTCGACATCATCTGGCACAACGACGACTGGGGCCAGCTCTGGGAGAAGTGGCTCGAGCCGACCGACGACGTCGCCGGCATCGGCAACGTCGACAAGTGGCCGCTCGACGCGTTCTGGAGCGCGGACAGGAAGCTCACCGTGGTGCCGATGGCGCACACGGTCGGCACGTTCTTCTACCGCTCCGACCTGCTGAAGCCCGAGGAGGTGCCGAAGACCTTCGCCGAGCTCGTCGCCACCGGCCAGCGCCTCCAGAAGGAAGGCAAGGTCAAGTGGGGCTATGTCGGCGGCATGGCCATGAACAACACCTGGTTCAGCTTCTGGTGGACCATGTGGGCGAACAACTGCGACATCCTCAAGCCGCTCTTCGAGCGCGACAACGCCAAGCTCAAGGCGGCGAACTTCGAGCCGGCGATCACCGAGCCCTGCCACAGGGAGATCGTCGAGTACTGGTGGGACGCGATCAACACGCACAAGATCAGCCCGCCGGGGATGACCGCCTACACGCGCAACGAGGCCAACGCGATCTTCATGGCCGGCGACGCCGCCTTCACCCTCGTCGACTCGACGCATTTCGGGGAGTTCAACGACCCGAGGCGCTCGAAGATCGTCGGCAAGGTGGCGATGGCGCCGTTCCCCGTGGGCCCGCGCGCGCAGAAGCCGACCTCGTGGAACGAGATCTGGGGCTGGGGCATCCCGAAGGGCATCTCCGCCGAGCGCAAGAAGCTCGCCAAGGAGGCGCTGGCCTTCATGCTCGGCGACGAGGAAGGCCAGATGGAGATGTGGAAGAAGACGGGCGGCCCGCCGCCGAACGTCAGGCTCTGGGACAAGATCGCGGCCCAGGACGCCGACTTCCGCATGCTCAAGAACGCGGTCTTCGACCAGAAGCCGGTGACGCACTCCGCCTACTACTTCGCGGAGTGGCCCGCCGTCCACAAGGCCTACTCCGACGCGGTGATCGCCGCAATGTCCGGCAAGCGCGAGGACATCGGGAAGGTCATGCAGGACAACGTGGAGAAGATCCGCAGGGCGGCCACGGGCAACTGACGCGGCACGCGACGGCGGGCGCGGCGGCCGGTAACGGCCGCCGCGCTCCGCACGCCGCCCCCGCTCCTCGGCACAGCCGGTCTAACGCACCCACATGTCCTCCCCGACGGCCACGCGCCGCCCCTTCCTCGGCCTCGACGAGAAGAAGCGCTTCATGCTGGCGCTCATCGCGCCCGCGGTGTTCGCGCTCGTCTTCTTCCAGATCGTCCCGATCTTCACCGGCGCGAACGCGAGCTTCCGCGACTGGGCGCTCCACGACCCGAAGAGGACATGGGTCGGCCTGAAGAACTACCTCTATGTCCTGCGCGACCCGGAGTTCCTCTTCGTCGTCCTGCCGAACACGTTCGGCTTCATGGCGGCGAGCGTCGGCTGCTCGCTCGGCCTGGGCCTCGCCCTCGCGCTGCTCCTCAACCGCAAGTTCCGCGGCCGCTGGCTGGTCCAGACGGTGATCCTGCTGCCGCTGATGGTGGCGCCGGTGATCGCGGCGATCATGATCCGCTGGATGTTCAACGACCAGTTCGGGATCGTGAACGTCGTGCTCGACCTCTTCGGCCTCGCGCCGGTGGCGTGGCTGACCCAGCGCTGGACGGCGTTCCTCGCGATCCTGATCACCGACGTCTGGCTCTGGACCCCGTGGTTCACGCTGCTGCTCCTCGCGGGCCTGCAGAGCCTGCCGCCCGAGCCCTTCGAGGCGGCGCAGATCGACGCCGCCACGCCGTGGCGCGTCTTCCGCCACATCACGCTGCCGATGCTCCGCCCCGTCATGGTCGTGTGCATCGTGATCCGCTCGATCGACGCCTTCCGCACGTTCGACATCGTCTGGACGATCTCGGGCGGGGGGCCGGCGCGCGCGACCGAGGTGTTCTCGATCTACGCCTATGTCGAGGCGTTCCAGTTCCTGAACTTCGGGCGCGGCTCGGCCGCGGCCGTGATCGGCGCGTTCATCATCGTGTTCTTCGCGATGGGCCTGTACCGGATCCTGAACCGCTGGGTCGAGGTGTCCAAGTGACGACGGCTTCCCTCCCCGCGCCCGCGCCGCGCCGCGCGCCCGGCTTCTTCGAGGCGCTCGCGCCCGGCGGGCGGCGGATGCTGTTCCTGCTCGCCATGGTCGCGGTCTGCCTGCTCTTCGCCTTCCCCGTGCTGTGGCTGGGGCTCACCTCGCTGCGGCCCGGCTACGCGGTCTTCTACGTGCATCGCGGCACCGACTTCACGCTGGAGAACTTCCACGAGGTCCTCGGCCAGCCGGTGGTGCTCAAGGCGATGTGGAACAGCTTCGTGATCTCGACGCTGGCGACCATCCTGTCGCTCGGCGTCACGGTCACCTCGGGCTACATGCTCTCGCGCTTCAAGGGGCCGATCCCGAACACGTGGTTCTCGCTGATCTACGTGTTCCGCTGCGTGCCCTACGTGTCCTGGGTCCTGCCGCTCTACTTCGTGACCCGCGCGCTGGGCATCTTCGACACCTACTGGGGCCTCCTGCTGCCGCACGTGGCGGTGCATGTGTGCTTCTTCTCGTGGATCATGAAGGGCTTCTTCGACGGCATCGACCCGTCGATGGAATACGCCGCCATGATCGACGGGTGCTCGCGCTGGGGCGCGTTCTGGCGCGTGGCCATGCCCGCGGCGATCCCGGGCCTGACGGCGCTCGCGATCCTCTGCTGGCTGTACACCTGGAACGAGTTCCTCTTCGCCCTCATCCTGACCGCGCACGAGACGCCGATCCTGACCGTGGTCATGGCGCAGTTCGTCCACGAGCTCGGCATGGAGTGGCACCTGATGAGCGCGACCGCCGTGCTGTCGCTTGGCCCCGCCCTGCTCGTGACCGTGTTCGGTCAGAAATACGTCATAC
>Ga0068877_10002685_pt1 | contig 14270 bp, 9 predicted proteins | sample NOAtaG_FD_66437 | JGI IMG/M metagenome (GOLD analysis project Ga0068877, IMG submission 66437) | Freshwater lake microbial communities from Lake Erie, under a cyanobacterial bloom - NOAA_Erie_Diel6S_1000h metaG | ecosystem: Environmental > Aquatic > Freshwater > Lake | place: USA: Ohio, Lake... | reverse complement strand
TTCTGCGGAGTTTGTCAACGAAAAGCCGCCGGTGTCATCGTGTGACATCGGCGGCAGACAAAGCGGGCGAGGAGGATCGAACTCCCGACATTCAGCTTGGGAAGCTGACGTTCTACCGCTGAACTACGCCCGCAACTCCTTCATTGTACGCCCCTCACCCATCGCCCGCAACTCCTCAGCACGCCGTGTCCATTCCTCGCCGCGCCGCACTCCGCAATCGCCGCGAGTTCGCCGCCCTCACCGCCCAACCTCCCCCACCACCTCCACTTCCATCAGCATCGTTCGCCTCGGATCCACCACCACACCCCGCGGCTTCGCCTTCACCTTCACCGCCCCACTGCTCATCCGTCGTGTGTCCCCCTTCACCATCAAATCCCGCTTCGTCCCGTCCTTCAACTCCACAACCATCGGCACACGCAGCTCATACGCCGGGTTCTCGTCGTTGATCAGCTGCGTCTGCTCCAGCCGCACCTCTACCTCTCCCTTCCGCTCATCCCACACCCACCCAACCTCAACCCGCGGCATCCCAGGCCTCTCGCACCACTGCACAAAGAAACGCTCCAAACTCTCCCCCGACACTTCCTCCAAACACCGCCGAAAGTCGTCCGTCTCAACCTCACGGAACGCGTGCCGCTGCACATACAGCTTCGTCCCGGCTGCAAACGCCTTCTCCCCCAATCGCTCCTTGAGCATGTGCAGCACAAACCCGCCGCGCTCGTACGGGTCCTCCGATTTCTCAAACGTGTCGTCCGCCTCGCCATACCGCCCCGACACCATCCCCGGCTCTTCCGGCGCTCGCCCGCGCGCTTTGCTCTTCAACCTCGTCCACCAGCCGTCGACCACTTCCGCATACGCCGCATCGCCCTTCATGTGCCGAGCCCAGAGCGCTTCTACATACGTCGCCCACCCTTCATTCAACCACACGTGCTTCCACGATCGGCACGTGATCATGTTCCCCATCCACTGGTGCGCCAGTTCGTGCACGATCAGATCGTCCTGACCACCCCGCGGCTCCCCAAGCACCCCTTCCGACAACGTCGTCAGCGTCGTGTTCTCCATTCCGCCCCATTGAAACTCCCGCACGATCACCTGCCCGTACCGCCCACCCCATGGGTACGCCTTCCCGAACAACTCCTCCAAAAACGCCACCATCTCCGGCGTGTTCGCAAACGTCTCCCGCAAACTCTCCCCCGAACCCACCGGCCCATACACCCGGCACACCGGCAAACCCTTCATCCCCTTCAACTTCGCCGCCAACCCCGGCGTCCGATCCGTCGGCGAGATCACCACCTCGTCAAACTTCCCCACCACCAGCGTGATCAGATACCCCGGCTGCGGCTGGCTCAGCCGCCAGTGATACACCGCTCGCCCGGGCTTCACCTCACCAGCCTTCACCTCCACCGGCTCGCCATTCGACAACGCCACATACCCCGCCGGCACATCCGCCTTCAACTCCGTCACGCACCGATCGTTCGGAAAATCGTGCAACGGCAGCCACAAACTGTTCCAATCCGCCTGCCCCTGTGAATACACCATCGCCGCCTGCTTCCGCTCCTCATCCGCCGGCACAAAGACCAGCCCCGTCCCCTGACCAAAGGGCTTCTCCGCCTCATACTCCACCACGACCCGCACGTCCTGCCCCGGCTCGACGCCCTTCCGACTGGTCGCCAAACCTCCGGCTCGACTTGCCGCATCGATTGTCAATATGCCGCCATCGTGAACGAATCTGCATGCATCTCCGTCGATCGTGGTCGATTGAACCTTGATCGTTGAACGCGCATTCAGCCGCAACTGCCCCCGGGTCTTCCCCAACGCCTTCGCCCTCACCTCCACCCGACCCAAAATCCTCGGCTCCTCGATCTTCGGGATCACCACCTCGATCGACATCGATTCAATGTCAAACCACCGGTCCGGCGGGTAGTTCGTCAACTCCCGCCCCGTCTCCGGCTCAACCCGCGGCGGCACAACCAACCGCCTGTGCTCAGGTGCCGGATGCACCGCCGCACCCGCCACAGCGCAGAACGTGCCGATCATCAGCGAAAGCCCCGAGATCAACACCGCCCCGATACGACATCTCATACGCCAAGTGCGCCGTTGCGCAAGACCCATCGAATCAGGGGAGAATGAAACCGCCGCCGCGCGTGAACCGACCGCAAGAGTGAACATATTCGGACTGTACCCAAGAACCCCCGGATGTGTCCGGTACTTCCTCTCACTCATCCACAGGTTGTCAAATTCACACTCCCCGACTTCATCCAATCATCACCGTCGGTGTACCATCACCCCATGCCTGACACGCACCACGCGGACCTGCCGATCGCCGCCTCACGGCTTGCGTCCTTCCTGGATTCCTCGCCGCGTCACCAGGCGCCGCCACTCTCCATCCACGCCCACGTCCCCGCCGACGAGCCCGACCCCGACTCCGACACCGAGCGCGGCCCGCGCAGCCAGGCCGGTGAATCCTCCTCGCTCCTCGCCGCCACCGCCGGCACCAGCGCCACCGAGTTCTACTCCCCCGTCCCCCCCGGCTATCGCAAGGGCTTCCACAAGTACGTCATCGTCTTCGGCACCGTCATGTCGGGACTGGGCAAGGGCATCTTCGCCGCCTCCCTCAGCAAACTCCTGAAGGACAAAGGCCTCACCGTCGCCCCGATCAAGCTCGAGGGCTACCTCAACATCGACGCCGGCACCCTTAACCCCTACCGCCACGGCGAGGTCTTCGTCCTCGACGACGGCACCGAATGCGACATGGACCTGGGCACCTACGAGCGCATGCTCGATCAGGACCTCTCGCGCAAAAACTTCACCACCAGCGGGCGCCTCTACGCCGAGATCCTCGAACGCGAACGCCAGGGCCATTACCTCGGGCGCGACGTCCAGATGATCCCCCACGTCACCGGCGAAGTGAAACGCAAGATCCGCGAGCTCGCCGTCGCCGGCGACGGCACCCGCCCCGCCGACGTCGTCTTCGTCGAAGTCGGCGGCACCGTCGGCGACTACGAGAACGCCTTCTACATCGAAGCCCTCCGCGAACTCGCCTTCGAGGAAGGTGAACACTCCACCTGCTTCGTCGCGCTCACCTACGTCGTCAAGCCCGGCGTGCTGGGCGAGCAGAAATCCAAACCCGCGCAGCTCGGGCTCAAACGCCTGATGGAAGCCGGCATCCAGCCCCACGTCATCGCCTGTCGTGCGGCCGAGCCGTGTTCCCCAACCGTCTTGCAAAAGATCGCGATGTTCAGCAACGTCCCGCTGAAACGCACCTTCAGCCTCCACGACCGCCAGAGCATCTACACCATCCCCGACGAAATGCGCTCCGACAAGCTCGACCGCGAGATCCTTTCGCTGATCGACCTGCACGACCGCGTCGACGCCGCCCACGAAGACCGCTCCCGCGAACTCTGGTCCGGCTTCGTCCGCAAGCTCACCAGCAAAAAGCAACGCACCATCTCCATCGGCATCACGGGCAAGTACGCCGACCTCCGCGACGCCTACGCCTCGATCGACAAAGCCATCGAGCACTGCGGCGCCCACCTCCAGACCGACGTCCACCTCCACTGGATCGACACCACCGAGATCACCGAAGAGCTCGCCTCGCAGCGCCTCACCGATATGGACGCCGTCATCGTCCCGGGCGGCTTCGGCTCCCGCGGCGTGGAAGGCAAAATCGCCTGCGTCAAGCACTGCCGCGAAAACCTCGTCCCCTACCTGGGCATCTGCCTGGGCTTCCAGGTCGCGGTCATCGAGTTCGCCCGCAACGTCCTGGGCATCCACGACGCCTCCTCCAGCGAGTTCGACCCACGCTGCCGACACGCCATCATCAGCGAGCTCCCCGACCAAAAGAAAATCGAAGGCCTCGGCGGCACCATGCGTCTGGGCGCTCAAGACGTCCTGATCAGAGAAAACACCCTCGCCCACTTCCTCTATAACAACCGCCTCTCCGTTCGCGAGCGCTTCCGCCACCGCTACGAAGTCGACCCCCAGTACATCGAACGCCTCGAACAAGGCGGGCTCGTCTTCTCGGGTCGCCACCCCACGCAGCCCATCATGCAGGTCATGGAGCTCCCCCAGCCCAGCGACCCGACCAGCACCGCCGCGATCAACAGCGAAGGCAAACCGCAGCACCCCTTCTTCATCGGCGGGCAGTTCCACCCCGAGCTCACCAGCCGCCCCCTCCGCCCTCAGCCGCTCTTCATGGGCCTCCTCGCCGCCGCCATCGCCCGCAAGTTCTCCACCACGCCCAGCGGCGTCGCGGAAGTCATGGGCGACGCATCACTCTCGCGCTGGATCCGCCGCCCCGCCGCGGGCGCGGGCAACAACGCCTCACGCTCATCAACGCCCCTGGGTTGATCGTTCGCGCTCGCACCACCGCACCACCGCACCACCGCACACGCCGCACGCGGTGCGTCGCTTGGCTTTCCACTGCGCACACGCTCCGCCGCCCCATCACCTCACCTCAGCTCCGCGAGCAGCGCTCGCCCCGCATCCACCAGCACCGCCGCACTGAACCGATCGGGCCTCCCCAGATGCACCCGGCAGTTGTGCAGCAGCGTCTGCGCATACATCAACGCCGACCCGCGAAGCTCCTGCTGCTCCGCACCCGTGCACGTCGCCGCCTTCATCACAAAGACCTGCGCCGCCCACGGGTGATTCGTCGCGTTATCCGGCTGCAAGTTCTCAATAAACCATTCGCACGCGTGCAGACACGCCACACGCAAATCCCCGCGTCCTCGCGCAACCGATAAATCCCACGCCGCGTGCAGCGCGCTCAACTGGCTCTGCGTAAAAACTTCGATCGTCCCCGCGCGCCGTGCAAGCACCGGACAATCCAGCAGCCACGCCTCCTCGCGCCCCGCGCTGTTTCGCGCCTTGAGCGTCCGCTTCAAAAAAGCCTCCGCATAGACCTCATCAACACCCAGCGTCGCATCGTGCAACGCCCACCACAGCCGCTCATCATCACGCGCATCCGCCGGCATCGCACCGGCACTCACCCCCCACACCCGCGCAACCAATGGCCGATCCACCGGCCTGCGATTGCCCATCTCATCGGCAAACCCCGCAAGCTCCGCCTCACCAACCCCCGCGCCATCCCCCGGCAGAATCCACCGCTCACCCAGCGAGCACAGCCGCTCACTCCACTGCGCAATCAGCTCGCGATCAAACCCGCCCGCGCTCGTTTCTCGCCCGCTCTGCATCGCGATCCTCATCTCACGCCCGACCATCACCGCCCCCCGGCCCACGCTCATGATCCGATCGTCACCCGCCCGCCAAACTCTTCCTTGCAGCGCCCAACCCCACCTACAACCTCAACCCGGGGCATCGGCTGTTCCTTCGGATTCCGCAGCCCACGCTCCGCCTCCACCCCATACGGCTTCTTAAACCGCTCCACACCCGGCGCGGTCTCCCACGCCCCGGGCTGGCGCGTCGGGTGCCACTGGTGAAAGACCAGGCATTGATCAACGCCCATCACCGCGCGCCCGCCGTGCTTGTACACCCGACGCCCGAGGTCGTCATCTTCCTGACCATACCCCTCGTACATCTCATCAAAGCCGTTCACCGCGACAAACTCGCCCACACGGATCGCGAAGTTCCCCGACGCGAGCTTGGGTTTGTGCCCCTTGCTCAGCCCCAGCCGCCGCAGCGCAAGCTGCCGCTTGTACCGCCTCTGCCTCCGCGGCAGTTTCGCCAGTTCATCATCGCTCGGCATCACAGGCCACGCGCCGTTCCGCAGCGCCCGCTCATCAAACGCCTTCGTCTGCGTCTCGCTCAGCGTGATCCAATGCCCGATCACCAGCGCCACCGGCCTCTTCCCCCGCTTGGCAAAGAGCAGCTCAAACCGCTCCAGCGCATCCGGCGCCGGACAGCAATCCCCGTCAAAGAACACCAAAACATCGTCCGTCCCCGCCCCGCCCTCGATCGCCGCCCGCGCACCGTTGTTCCGCACCTGCGCACTCCGGCACACACCCTGATGCGCCCGCGTCACCAGGTTCACCGCAACACCAAACTCCGCCGCCGCGTCCCGCACCGCCTGCACAACCTCCGCCCCATCGCCATCGATCGAAACCGTGATCGAGTCGGCTGCCCGGCGTTGCACCGCCACGCCCATCAGCGTGCGCCGGATATGCCGGGGCGTGTGCGTGATGATGACCACATGAACCTTGCTCACGCGATACTCTAGCCGGTCTTCTGGTGGCACGGCTCTCCAGAGCCGTGCGCCCCCCCTTCCTTCCGGAGTCCCGCCCGTGCTCATCGTCAGCACAGCCCAAGCCCTCCACGAAACCCTCGCCAAAGACGCAACCGCCTCAAGCCGCAACCGCACCATCATCTGCGTGCCGACGATGGGCGCGCTGCACGAAGGCCACGCCGCACTCGTCCGCCGCGCTCGCGCATGGGCCCAGCTCAACGACGCAGCCGCCTTCGTCGTCGTGACGATCTTCGTCAACCCGACGCAGTTCAACGACCCCGCCGACCTGCAGCGTTACCCGCGCACGCTCGACGCCGACTGCACGCTCTGCGAATCCGCCGGTGCCGACGCGGTGCTCTGCCCGAGCGTCGAAGAGGTCTATCCCAACAACGCTCCGCCCAAACCAAGCGACCGCGAACTCCCCCCCGTCGCCACCGCACCAAAGCTCGAAGACGCCCGCCGCCCCGGCCACTTCGCCGGCGTCTACCAGGTCGTCCGCCGACTCTTTGAGCTCACACGCTGCCACCGCGCCGTCTTCGGCGAAAAAGACTGGCAACAACTCCAACTCGTCCGCGCCATGGTCCACCAGCTCAACCTCCCCGTTCACATCGACCCCGCACCAACCATTCGCGAATCCGACGGCCTCGCCATGAGCAGCCGAAACCGCTTCCTCACACCCAGCGAACGCGCCGTCGCCCCCGCCGTCTACCGCGCCACGCAGGCCACCCACAACGCCGCCACACCCGCCGAGGCCGAGCGCGTCATGCGCGAAACACTCGAACGCGCCGGGCTTGAAGTCGAATACGCCGTCGCTCGCGATGCGCAATCGCTCATGCCCATCAGCGCCGCCGCGGATTTGAACCGCTCCACCGTCCGCCTCCTCATCGCCGCGAAGCTCGGCTCGGTCCGCCTCATCGACAACGCACCCTGGGGCTGATCGTTCATTTCCCCGGTGGCACGGCTCTCCAGAGCTGTGCGAGTTCTTCGTTTCGCCCATCACCACCTTCCACATTGGAAGCAACACGCACAACCCCCACTCAGGTGGTCCGTGGCCGCTAAGCCGCGCGACCGTTCAAATCGTGCGTGCCCCCGTTCTCCCCGCTTGAAGAACGCCCCGATTTCATACGCGTCCCCCAAGTCGCTGCACCTCAGGGCCGATACCTCTGCCATTGCATTGAACACCCGTGAAGACGAGGCAGACGTCACATGCCCAACAACAATCAACCCAAGCCCCAGCCCATCACCGGCAAAGCCGCAAAGCTCGCCTTCGGCGTCGTCGTCACCGACAAAGGTGTCGACACCAGCCGCTCACGCCGAATGTTCGAACGCACCGCCTGCGTCACCTCCGGTACCATCCACGAAATCCTCGCCGACGAACGCGTCACCGATGGCTGCGCCTGCACCGTCCGCGACCTCAGTCAGTCAGGCCTCGGGCTCGCCTGCCGACGCATGTACAACGTCGGCACACAGATCATCGTCCTGCTCCGCTTCAAAGTCGGGCAGAGCCGCCCATACTTCGGCATCATCCGCCAGTGCCGCTACGACGGCAAAGGCCTCTACGCCATCGGTGTTGAGTTCACCCCATCCGTGCAGAGCGAGTCCATCACCCGCTGGATGATCGACAACCAGATCGGTGCCTAAAACCGCCACCAACTTCTCGCGCCGCACTCGCCCCGAACAGGCTCCTTCCCTACCATCCGCGACCCACCCGATTTGCCACCAGTTCTCGCGGACGGAGCCACCGTGAACGCACCATCATCGACATCCACCACCCGCACGGGTCAGCCCGTCTCCGTGGACATCCCTTCCTCCTCCTCCTCGGCCCTCTCCCCCATCACCCCCGCTATCACCTCCACCGCCAAGCTCGCCGCACAATCCGCCGGCGGCGCTCAGTTCATCGACCCCGTCGACCCCGCCAAATCCATCCGCGTCCGCGGCGCCAAAGAGCACAACCTCAAATCCGTCGACGTCGACATCCCCCGCGACAAGCTCGTCGTCATGACCGGCCTCTCCGGCTCCGGCAAATCCTCCCTCGCCTTCGACACCATCTTCGCCGAGGGTCAGCGCAAGTACATGGAGTCCCTCTCCGCCTACGCGCGACAGTTCCTCGACCAGCTCAAAAAGCCCGATGTCGAAGACATTCAGGGCCTCCCGCCCACCATCGCCATCGAGCAGCGCTCCAGCGGCAGCAACCCCCGCTCCACCGTCGCCACCAGCACCGAAATCTACGACTACCTCCGCCTCCTCTTCGCTCGCTGCGCAAAGCCCACCTGCTGGCACCCCACCAAGACCAAAAAAGACGGCACCGTCACCTCCCGTTGCGGCCTGCCCATCTCCGCCACCGAATCCTCCCAGATCATCGACAGCGTCCTCGCCATCGCCGCGGGCCAGCGCCTCATGGTCCTCGCCCCGGTCATCCGCGCACAAAAAGGCTTCCACCGCGAGGTCATCGTCGACCTGCAAAAGCAAGGCTGGGGCCGCGTCCGCGTCAACAACCAGATCATCGAGATCCGCGAAGCCCTCAAGGACACGAGCGAAAACCCCCTCAAGCTCGCGCGCTACGAGAAGCACACCATCGAGGCCGTCATCGACCGCCTCGCCATCCCCGAGTCCTCGAAATCCCCCGCCGCCGACGAAGCCCTCTCCGACACCCGCCAGCGCTTGACCGAAAGCGTCGAAGCCGCCCTCAAGCTCTCCAGCGGCACCGTCGTCATCTCCATCGAACAACCCACAACCTCCGCCACCAAACGCTCCGCCACCGAAGCCACCTGGTACGACCGCGTCTACTCCACCCGCCACGCCTGCACAGAGCACCCAGAGTGCTCACTCGAAGAGCTCTCCCCCCGTCTCTTCTCCTTCAACTCGCCCCACGGCGCATGCTCCGCCTGCAGCGGCCTCGGCACCCTCATGGAGCTCGACGAAGCCCTCGTCGTCCCCAACGAAGAACTTTCCTTCCGCCAGGGCGCCATCGCCGCCTACAACAAAAACCAGGCCGTCCGCGCATGGTTCACACGCAGCCTCCGCAAACTCTGCCGCGTCACAGGCTTCTCATACGACGCACCCTTCAAGTCCCTCCCGCCCGATCTCCGCCGCATCGCCCTCTACGGCACCACCAAAGAAGACACCGCCAAATACACCCTCAAACTCAAAGGCGCAATCCCCGAGCTCACCGAGTGGATGCACTCCACCGAAAACCCAACCGTCAAAGAGTGGCTCGGACAGTTCATGTCCAGCAAGCCCTGCCCCGCCTGCAACGCCGACCGCCTCCGCATCGAGGCCCTTCACGTCCTCCTCAACAGCGCCCACAAAGCCAACCTCACCGACGCACTCTCCGCCACCACCGTCGGCCCAGAATCCCTCAAACGCGACGGCTCCACCCTCAACATCGCCGAGCTCTCTCGACTCAACATCGTCGACGCCGCCAACTTCATCGAAGGCCTCAAACTCTCCACCGAACAACGAACCATCGCCGAGCCCATCCTCAAAGAAATCAACAACCGCCTCTCCTTCCTCCGCGGCGTCGGGCTTGAATACCTCTCCCTCTCACGCAAAACCGCCACCCTCTCCGGCGGCGAGGCCCAACGCATCCGCCTCGCCACCCAGGTCGGCTCAGGTCTCGTCGGCGCGTGCTACGTCCTCGACGAACCCACCATCGGCCTCCACCAACGCGACAACGACCGCCTCATCCGCACCCTCCGCCACCTCTGCGATATCGGCAACACCGTTCTCGTCGTCGAACACGACGAAGACATGATCCGCGCCGCAGACTGGATCATCGACGTCGGACCAGGCCCAGGCGTCCACGGCGGCCGCATCGTCGCCGCCGGCCCCCTCCCCACCATCAAACGCTCCACCTCCCTCACCGGGCAATACCTCTCCGGCGCCCGCTCCATCGAACTCCCCGCAAAGCGCCGCCAGCTCGACCCCAAACGCGCCATCGCCATCAAGTCCGCTCGACACAACAACCTCAAAGACGTCGACGCAACCTTCCCCCTCGGCGGGCTCATCTGCGTCACCGGCGTCAGCGGCTCCGGTAAAAGCACCCTCGTCAACGACATCCTCCTCCAGGCCGCACTCAAACACTTCGGCCAACGCGCACAGCCCGGCTTCCACCAACGCATCACGGGCCTCAAACACATCGACCGCATCATCGACGTCGATCAATCACCCATCGGCCGCACCCCACGCTCAAACCCCGCCACCTACACCGGCGTCTTCGACGAAATCCGCAAGGTCTTCTCCGATACCAAAGAATCCAAAATCCGCGGCTACAAGCCCGGCCGCTTCTCCTTCAACGTCTCCCAGAAATCCGGCGGCGGCCGCTGCGAAGCCTGCGAAGGCCAGGGCCTCAAACGCATCGAAATGCACTTCCTCCCTGACGTCTACGTCTCCTGCGAAGTCTGCGCCGGCTCCCGCTACAACCGCCAAACCCTTGAGGTCAAATTCAAAGGCAAGTCCATCGCCGACGTCCTCGACATGACCATCGAAGAAGCCGTCGCTTTCTTCGAGAACCACCCAAAGATCCTCCGACAAGTCCTCTGCCTCCACGACGTCGGCCTCGACTACATCAAGCTCGGCCAACCCTCCACCCAGCTCTCAGGTGGCGAAGCCCAACGCGTCAAGCTCGCCTCCGAGCTCGCCAACGGCGTATCCCTCGACGCCCTCACCACCGACTCACGCCGAATCCGCGGCGAAGTCCAATCCGATTCCGCCGACGCCCGCTGGGGTGACGACGACGCCGACGAATCCACGCAGCGCAAAAAATCCGTCCTCATCGCCAAACGCTCCAGCCTCGCCGCCCACACCCTCTACATCCTCGACGAACCCACCACCGGCCTCCACTTCGAAGACATCCGAAAACTCGTCCAGGTCCTCAACCGCCTCGCCGACGCCGGCAACACCCTCGTCGTCATCGAGCACAACCTCGACGTCATCAAGTGCGCCGACTGGATCATCGACCTCGGCCCAGAAGGCGGCGCCCACGGCGGCACCATCGTCGCCGAAGGTACCCCCGAGCAGATCGCCGCCAACCCCCGCAGCCACACCGGTCGGTACCTCAAGCCCCTCCTCAAACGCTGAAGAACTCCGCATATCGATCGATATACGTCCGAGAAGCGAAGTTCAACGCGCACACCATACGACCGTCTGATCACATTTTTTCCCGTGAACAGGGGGCAACCAAGGGCTTCCCCGATATTTTCGTGATGCCCTCGAAGTTCTGATCCGATGTTGATTCGGTCCTCATGGGCCGTTCACCTCGTTCAGGAAACTTCGCTTGGATTCAAACCATCCAAAGAACGTGACCAACCGCGACGCCCGCGAATCGTTCGCCGCGCTCGCCGAGCTGATCGGGCACAAAGACCTCTCGATCTACCTGCAGCCAATCGTCGACATGCGCACCGGTGAGGCCGTCGGCTACGAAGCCCTCGCTCGCCCCGGTGTCTCGTCGGGCTTCGCCGGCGCGATGGACCTCTTCGACGCCGCCGCCGCCGCCGACCGAATGTGGGAGCTCGAAGCCGTCGCCCGCGAGCACGCAATCGAACGCGCCAAAGAGCTCGACCCCCAGACGCTCCTCTTCCTGAACAACTCCCCGCAGACCTTCACCGATCCGTGCTTCGTCCCCACCATCGAGGCCGAACTCGCCCGCACGGGCATCCAACCTTCCCGCATCGTCCTCGAAATCACCGAGCGAACCGAGATCGAAGCCAACGAGGCGATGATCGATCACGTAAAGCAGCTCAAGTCCATGGGCTTCCAGGTCGCACTCGACGACGCCGGTGCCGGCGCCAGCGGCCTCAACCGCCTCATGCAGCTCCGCCCGCACTGGCTCAAGCTCGACCGCGAGCTCATCGACCGCCTCGACGAAGACCGCTACAAATCCAACCTCGTGAGGCTCCTCGTCCGCTTCTGCCGCCTCTCCGGCGTCAAACTCCTCGCCGAAGGCATGGAACGCGAAGAAGAGCTCAACGTCCTCATCGACTCCAGCGTCGAATACGGACAAGGCTTCTTCCTCGGTCGCCCCGCACCCTCCGCACAGCCCCCGGCCTCCGCCATCGTCGGCAAAATCCTCCGCCGCGCACACGGTGAACGCCGCGACTCGCGCGAATCCCCCATCCGCGCTCTCGCCCGCCGATGCACCACCGTCCAGGCCTTCCAAAGCATCGGCGAAGTCGCCTCTCGCCTGCTCTCCTTCGCCGCTGAAGGTGGTGTCGCCGTACTCGACGGCCGCCGCTGCGTCGGCTGGTGCCCGACCAACAAAATCCTCAGCCTCGCCTCCACACGCAAACGCTCCGACCAGATCGGTCGACACGCCCTGGTCTCAACCGCCGCCCTCCACCCGGGCACCTCGGTGAAGTCCGCACTCGAACTCGCAAGCGTCCGCGAAGAAGACGAGCTGGGCCTGCCCCTGATCCTCCACGACGACGCGGGCGAAACCTTCGTCGTTCCCCTCCGCGCGCTCATCGCCGCCGCCGCCGCCGCCCAGGCCGAGGCCCCCGGCCGCGAAGTCGACCCCCTCACAGGACTCCCCGCACGCGTCGCCGCCGACATGCGCATCGAGGAACTCCTCCGAGGCGACTCCGACGAGTCACCGAACTCGCCGATCGAAGCCGCATTCATCGATCTCCGTGGCTTCGGCGAACTCAACGCCACCATGGGCTACGCCACAGGCGACAGCATCATCAAGGAAGTCGCCTCCCACATCCGCCGACACGTCACCGACCCGATCCCCGGCTCATTCCTCTGCCACCTCGGCGAAGACCGCTTCCTCCTCCTCGGTCCCGAATCCGCACTCCGCCAGAACATCGAACGATTCGTCGCCTCCTTCTCCAAACTCATGCAGAACAGCGACGAGTTCGACGACGGCTCCATCGCCCGCATCGGCCCCGACGGGCTCGACCTCCCCGCCTGCCCCGTCGCGCTCCGCGTCCTCATGGTCGGCCCCATCCGCGGCCGAATCCAACACGCCCGCAGCCTCTACGTCATCGAAAGCCAACTCCGCCAAAAGGCCCGCTCTGTCGAAGAAGGCCTCCCCAACGACCAGTCCGTCATCATCCAAGACGACCGCGCCAACCGCCAACAACTCCGCGCCAGCGCCTAACAAAAACACCCAACCCACTCAGAGCCCTCGACTTCAGTCGAGGGTTCTTTGTATTGACGGTCTCCAACCACGGTCGGGGGTTCTTTTCCCTCCCCGTGCCACCGTTCATCGAAGTTGATCGGTGCTCCCCTTCGCGTCGCCAACCTTCGTCGCATCCTCCGTCGCCACATGCTTCTTCGCCGTCGCGATGAGCACCACCCCGATCAGCACACACGCAACCCCCGCAAGCTTCTGCACCGACGGTTTCTCGCCGAGAATCCACCACCCAAGCAAAACCGCCGCCGCCGGCGCGACCGTGAAGGCGATCGGCTTCACCACGCTGATCTCACCCGCCTTCAGCCCCGAATAGAAAAACACCAGCGCCAGCGCACCCGCCACCACCCCCGAGCCCAGCACGAGCTTCCAAAGCACCCCGGGCGGCGCCTTCATCCACGCCGAAGGTTCGCTCTTCATCATCGGCACCGCGATCATGTACACCAACAGCATGATCGGCAGCGCCACCACGCACCGCACCGTCACCGCCGTGATGGGCCCAACCTCTTTCGAGTCCAGCACCAGCTTCGTGCAAAGCTCACCCGTCGCCCAGCACAAACCCGCCAGCACCGCCAGGATCACCGCTTTCATCCCCGGAATGTACCATGCACCGCCCCCGCAAGGTGGCTATCTTGATGCAACGCGCTTCCCCGCCCGAGTCGGCGCCGACGGATCGGCCCGAGCAAGCACCGCGCACGCCCAGCCAGCCGCGACGGACCTCGACGATGAACGAGCACGACACCACCTCTCCAGAAACTTCAACCGCAACCCCCCCAACCGCAGTCCTCGACGCCCCCGCCGAGCCGAAACAGGACGCCGCGGACACCCGTGCGCGCGCACTCATGCCCTCGGTAGAAGCCCTGATCATCACCAGCCCCCGCCCGGTCAGCCCCACCCGCTTAGGGATCGCCCTCGGCATGATCACCCCCTCCGAAGACGAAGCAATTGTGCCGCGCG
>Ga0068877_10002682_pt1 | contig 14277 bp, 11 predicted proteins | sample NOAtaG_FD_66437 | JGI IMG/M metagenome (GOLD analysis project Ga0068877, IMG submission 66437) | Freshwater lake microbial communities from Lake Erie, under a cyanobacterial bloom - NOAA_Erie_Diel6S_1000h metaG | ecosystem: Environmental > Aquatic > Freshwater > Lake | place: USA: Ohio, Lake... | reverse complement strand
GAAGGCCTCCTTCAGCGCGGCGCCCACGCTCTGCTGCACGCCGGGGGCTGCCGCGCGCGGCGGCTCCTTCAGGCCGAAGGCCAGCGGAATGATCAGCAGCGCCGCCAGGCTGAGCACAAAGAGCGCGTTCTGCCAGCCGGTGCCGGCGATGAGCCAGTTCTCCACCGGCACCATCAGGAACTGGCCGAAGGAGCCGGCCGCCGCGGTGACGCCCATGGCCCACGAGCGCTTCTCGGCCGAGACGTTGCGCGCGATGACGCCGTAGATCACTGCATAGGTGGTGCCCGCCTGCGCCATGCCCAGCAGCAAGCCCGTGCCGCCCAGGAAGCCGGCGCCGCTGGTGGCCGAGGCCATCACCGCCAGGCCCAGCGCGTACAGCACCGAGCCGACGACAAGCACGCGGAAGGCGCCGAAGCGGTCGGCCCACATGCCCGCCAGCGGCCCGGCCAGGCCCCAGGCCAGGTTCTGCACTGCCAGCGCGAAGGCGAAGGTCTCCCGGCTCCAGCCGCGGTCCATCGTGATGGGCTGCAGCCACAGCCCGAAGCCGTGGCGGATGCCCATCGACAAGGTGACGATCAGTGCGCCGCACACCAGCACCTGAGTCATCGACAGCCGGGCGGGGGTCGAAACGGGATTCATTCGGCGATTCTCGAAGAAAACGCGGCACGTTGCCTGCTAGGTGCTGGCTACAGTGGCGCCACACTTGACAGCGACTCAAAGGCGATCCTGCATGAAGGTATTGGTTCTCGGCGGCGGTGTCATCGGTGTCAGCTGCGCTTACTTCCTGGCCCGGGCCGGGCACGAAGTCGAACTGATCGACCGCCAGAGCGGCCCGGCGCTCGAAACCAGCTTTGCCAACGCGGGCGAGGTCAGCCCCGGCTACAGCGCGCCCTGGGCCGGGCCGGGCGTGCCGATCAAGGCCATCAAGTGGATGCTGATGCAGCACAGTCCGCTGGTCATCTGGCCGCTGCTCGACCCGGCCATGTGGCGCTGGGGCGCGGCCATGCTGGCGAACTGCACGGCCAAGGCCTACGCGCTGAACAAGAGCCGCATGGTGCCGATCGCGGAGTACAGCCGCGATGTGCTGAAGGCGCTGCGAGCCGAGACGGGCATCGCCTACGACGACCGCGCCCAGGGCACGCTGCAGCTCTTCCGCACCCAGAAGCAGCTCGACGGCATCGGCGGCGATGTCGAGGTGCTCAAGCAATATGGCGTGCCCTTCGAGGTGCTCGACCGCGACGGCTTCTGCCGGGTCGAGCCGGCGCTGAAGCACACGCAGCACAAGTTCGTCGGCGCGCTGCGGCTGCCGAACGACGAAACCGGCGACTGCTTCCAGTTCAGCAACCGCCTGGCCGAGATGGCCGCGGCGCTGGGCGTGAAGTTCCGCTGGAACACCCGCATCGAGGCCTTGCAGGTGGGTGGCGGTGCCATCACCGGCGTGCACACCGAGGCGGGCCTGCTGCGCGCCGACAAGGTGGTGCTGGCGCTGGGTTCGTACAGCCCGACGCTGCTCGAGCCCGTGGGCCTGCGCATCCCGGTGTATCCGGTGAAGGGCTACTCGATCACCGTGCCCATCACCGATGCCGCGGGTGCGCCCGAGAGCACCATCATGGACGAGACGCACAAGGTCGCCGTCACTCGGCTGGGCGACCGCATTCGTGTGGGTGGCACCGCCGAGCTGGCGGGCTACAGCCTGAACCTGCGCGAACCGCGGCGCGGCACGCTGGAGCACGTGGTCACCGACCTGTTCCCGAAAGGCGGCGATGTCTCCAAGGCCAGCTTCTGGTGCGGCCTGCGCCCCATGACCCCTGACGGCACGCCCATCGTCGGCCCCACCTCCGTGCAGAACCTGCTGCTGGCCACCGGCCACGGCACGCTGGGCTGGACCATGGCCTGCGGCACCGGGCGGGTGATCGCCGATCTGGTGAGCGGCAAGAAGCCGGAGATCGACGTGAGCGGGCTATCGATGGCGCGGTACGGATGACCCGGGAGCGCTGGGCCTGCCTGGCAACTTGGGATCTGCTGCCGAGTGGCTCGTGGCGGCCGGAGCGGTCGTTCAACCTTCCCCCCTCATCGCCTCCTCCGTTCGGGCTGAGCCTGTCGAAGCCCTGTCTTCAGCATCGCGCGTCGCGGCAGGCGGTACACGGTGCAGGCGCTAGGTGTGGCGGTCGGTGCTGCGCACCGACTTCCCTGCGCTGCTCGACTTGAGGGGGCACCGCAAAACTCGCTGCGTTCGCTGCGCGAACTCCGCTCAAACAGTTGCGGTGAGTCAGTTCACGAAGCGCGCTGCGCGCGCCCCCCTCAAGTCTGCGCTGCTCGGCGCCCCACATAGCGCCCGCACCGTGCACCGCCTGCCGCTCATCCACCACCGTTGTCTTTGGTCCGAAAACCAACCCCGGTTGTTGCAAAGGGCTGTGCGGGCGGGGGCTGCGGCGTGATCTTGAAGCGCCGAGCAGCGCAGACTTGAGGGCGGCGCGCTTCAGCGCGCTTCGTGAACTGACTCACGGCAACTGTCCGAGCGCAGCGGGCGCAGCCCGCGTAGCGAGTTTTGCCGTGCGCCCTCAAGGCGAGCAGCACAGGGCAGTCGGCCCAACGGGCCGACCGCTTCAACTCACGCCGCAGCTCCCGCCCGCACAGCCCTTTGCTGCAGCGGTGCGTCGAGTGAGAACGGCGGTGGGCCACCAGGCTTCGACAGGCTCAGCCCGAACGGTGTGTTTCCGATCATCCTGAGCTTGGCGAAGGACAGGCTCAGCCCGACCGGAGGGGAGGGACGAGCGGCCGCCACTGGGCGGCAGTTGCCCGCCGCCTTGCTCTTCAGCGACTCTCAGAAGTGAATGCCGCGCATCATCTGCTGCATCGCCATCGCCTCGGGGCTCAGCTGTGAGCGGCCGCTCTTGTCGCCCTTGGCCGCGTCGCTGTCGGGGAACATGCGGAACGACGTGTTCATGACGATCTGCGCGATGCGCGGCGACACTGCGTGCAGCACTTCGCCAGTCACGCCCAGGCGCGTGGCGATGCGCACCGGCTTGGCGATGCAGGCCTGCGCGATCATGTCGGCGGCCTCTTCGGGCGCCAGCGTGGGCACGTTGTTGTAGATCTTGGTCGGCGCGATCATCGGCGTGCGCACCAGCGGCATGTTGATGGTGGTGAAGGTGATGCCCTGGTCGGCGTACTCGCTGCTGGCGCAGCGGGTCCAGGCGTCCAGCGCCGCCTTGCTGGCCACATACGCGCTGAAGCGCGGCGCGTTGGTCAGCACGCCGATGGAGCTGATGTTGACGACGTGGCCCTTGCGCTTCTTCACCATGCCCGGCAACAGGCCCATCGTCACACGCAGGCAGCCGAAGTAGTTGAGCTGCATCGTGCGCTCGAAGTCGTGGAAGCGGTCGTAGCTGTTTTCGATGGCGCGGCGGATGCTGCGGCCGGCGTTGTTGATGAGGAAGTCGACGCCGCCGTGCTCTTCTTCCAGCGCCTTGACGAAGGCCGCGCAGCCTTCGGCGTCGGCAATGTCGACGCTGTAGCTGAACACCTTCGGGTCGGCCGTGCCCTTGCCCTTGGCGTAGGCCACGATTTCCTTCACGGCTTCGGCCAGCTTGTCGGCATCACGCGCGCAGATCACGGTGATGGCGCCGGCCTCGGCGAACTTGCACGCCGCCGCCAGGCCGATGCCCGAGCTGCCGCCGGTGACGAGCACCACCTTGCCGCCCACCGTGCCCTTCAGGCTGCGGTCGATGAAGAGATCGGGGTCGAGGTGGCGCTCCCAGTAGTCCCACAGGCGCCAGGCGTAGTCGTGCAGGTTGGGGCACTCGATGCCGCTGCCCTTGAGCGCGGCGTCGAGCTCGCGGCGGTCGAAGCGCGTGGGGTAGTTGACGAGCTGGAAGATGTCTTCCGGCAGCCCCAGGTCCTTCATCACCGCGTTGCGGATGCGGCGCACCGGCGCCAGCGCCATCAGGCCCTTCTTCACGCTCTTCGGGATGAAGCCCAGCAGCGCGGCGTTGACGAACAGGTTCATCTTCGGCGCGTGCGCGGCCTTGCTGAAGATATCGAGCACGTCGCCGACGCGGTAACCCTGCGGGTCGACGATGTGGAAGCACTTGCCGGCCAGCGCGTGCTTGGAGTGGCTGATGTGGTCCAGGCAGGCCACGACGAAGTCGACCGGCACGATGTTGATGCGCCCGCCCTCCAGGCCCACGCTCGGAAACCACGGCGGCAGGATCTGCCGCATGCGCTGGATCAGCTTGAAGAAGTAGTAGGGGCCGTCGATCTTGTCCATCTCGCCGGTGGCGCTGTCGCCCACCACGACCGCCGGGCGGTACACCGTCCACGGCACCTTGCACTCCTGGCGCACGATCTTCTCGCTCTCGTGCTTGGTCATGAAGTACGGGTGGTCCAGGCCCTCGGCCTCGTCGAACATGTCTTCGCGGAACACGCCCTCGTACAGGCCCGCGGCGGCAATGCTGCTGACGAGGTGGAAGTGCTTCGCATCCACCGCCTTGGCGAACTCGCAGACGTTGCGCGTGCCCTCGACGTTGACGGCGATCTGGCTGTCGGCGTCGGCGCCCAGGTCGTAGACGGCGGCCAGGTGGTAGACGGCGTCGACCGTGCCCTTCAGGGCCTTCATGGCGTCCGATGCGACGCCGAGCTTCTTGGCCGTGAGGTCGCCCGTGACCGGCTGCGCGCGTTTCTTGGCGGCGCCGGAGAGGCCCCAGTACTCGTACAGCGCCTCGAGCTTGCCTTCGCTGCCGGCGCGCACCAGGAAGCTGACGCTGCTGCCGCGCCGGCCGAGCAGGGTCTTGACGAGGCGCTTGCCGATGAAGCCGGTGGCGCCGGTGACGAAGTAGTGCATGCCGGGATCTCCTCGTTCGGGGGTTCGTTCGGCTCGCAGGATAGAGCGGTCTCACTAGCAATCTAGGGTGCCGGCTCCAGGGGGGAACCCTATATTCCCATCGCAGCGCCGCCATGTCGTGTGGCGCACCACTCCTCACGAGGAAGCACCATGGTCAAGAAGATGAAGAGCAGTGAGAGCGGCGCCGACAAGAGCAGCAGCAAGGGCGCTGCCGGCCTGATGGACAGCCAGCTCGCCGGCGCCGTGAAGGATTCGGCCCAGCAGATCTGGCTTGCCGGCATGGGCGCCTTCAGCAAGGCCCAGGAAGAAGGCACCAAGGTCTTCGAAGCCCTGGTCAAGGAAGGCATCACGTTGCAGAAGAAGACGCAGGGCATGGCCGAGGACAAGATTTCCGAGGTCACCGGCAAGATGACGTCGATGGCCGACACCGTGCAGGCCAAGGCTGGCCAGAACTGGGACAAGCTCGAGGCCATCTTCGAGGCGCGCACCGCCAAGGCCATGAACAAGCTGGGCGTGCCCACGGCCAAGGACGTGCACGCGCTGACGCAGCGCGTCGACGAGCTGGCCGCCGCCGTGGCCAAGCTGTCCAAGGGCACGGCCAAGGCCGAGCCGGCCGCCAAGGCGCCGGCCAAGCGCGCCGCCAAGGCCGCTGCCAAGCCCGCGCCGGTGCCGGCCGTGCCGGTGAAGCGCACCCGCCGCAAGGCGGCTGCGGCCTGATCCAGAGAGCTGAACGATGAGCCGCATCGGCCTGGCCCTGGCCGGTGGCGGCCCGCTGGGCGCGGTCTACGAGATCGGCGCCCTGTGTGCGTTGCAAGAGTCCGTCAGCGGGCTCGACCTCAACGCGATGGACGGCTACGTCGGCGTGTCGGCCGGCAGCTTTCTGGCCGCCGGCCTGGCCAACGGCATGACGGCGCGCGAGCTCTGCACGGCCTTCATCGACGGCGATTCGCGTCACCCTGATCACGTACCGGCGGCGATGTTCACGCGGCCGGCTTTCGGCGAGATCGCGTCCCGCCTGGTCGCGCTGCCGCGGCTGGCCGGGCAGGCCGGCTGGCAGGCCCTGCGCGGCCGGCCCTGGCTGACGGCCCTCGAAAGCCTGGGCCGCGCGCTGCCCACGGGCCTGTTCAGCCACGCGCCCATCGAGGCCCGGCTGGCCTCGTTGCTGTCGGCACCGGGCCGCAGCGATGACTTCCGCACGCTGGCAGCCGTTCGTGGCCGCCGGCTCGTCATCGTCGCCACCGATCTGGACAGCGGCGAGGCCGTGCCCTTCGGTCAGCCGGGTTTCGACCACGTGCCGATCTCGCGCGCCGTGGCCGCGAGCGCCGCGCTGCCGGGCCTGTTTCCACCGGTGGCGGTGGACGGCCGCTGGTGCGTGGACGGCGCGCTGAAGAAGACGCTGCACGCCAGCGTGCTGCTGGACGACGGCGCCGACCTGGTGCTGTGCCTGAACCCGCTGGTGCCCTTCGACGCCACCCATTCGCAGCGCCACCGCGTGCTGGCGGCTGGCGAGGCGCCGATCCCGCGCATCGTCGACGGCGGGCTGCCGGTGGTGCTGAGTCAGACCTTCCGCAGCCTCATCCACTCGCGGCTGGAACTCGGGCTCAAGGGCTATGGCGCGAGCCACCCGCGTGCCGATCTGCTGCTGTTCGAGCCCGACCACCGCGATCCGGCGCTGTTCATGGCCAATGTCTTTGCCTATGGACAGCGGCGCGCGCTGGCCGAGCACGCCTACCAGGCCACGCGGGCCAACCTGCGCAAGCGCCGCAGCAGCCTGCGCCCGCTGCTGGCGCGCCACGGCCTGGCGCTGGACGACGCCGCGTTGGACGACCCCTTCCGCCGCCTGCTGCGCCGGCGGCGCCTGCGCCCGGCCGCGCTGGGCAGCGAGGCCACCCGCACGCTGCAGCGCCTGGACGAGGTGCTCGACGATCTGGCGCGTGCCTTGCCCGCAGCCTGAACCGCGCCCGGGCTCAACCCGCGGCGGTGGCGGCCGATATCCCCGGCCATGAGCCCGCCGCGCGCGACCCGCCCCTCCGCCGCCACCGCTGCCGCAGCCGCTGCCGACCTGCCTGGGCGCCAGATGGCGCATGCACTGGGCCGTCTGCTCGACCGCGCCCGCGGTTCCCGTGAAGTCCTGCCGCACCTGGCGGCGCTGGAGCGCGGCCTGATCAGCAACGGCTCCGCGGCCATCGACCGCATCCCCAAGCAATGGCTCGGCCGCATTGCCTCGCAGCTGGCCAGCCTGCCGCTGCCGCCAGAGGAAGCGCCGTTGCACGATCTGCTCAAGCGGTTGTCGGGCCGGCTGGACGACGGCACCATCGAGTGGCAGGAGCCCAGCCTTCATGGCAGCTTCGACCCCGAACGCACGGTCGTGATCCGCGAGATCAGCCACAGCGAGTTCATGGCCGAGGCCGACGCCCAGGCCACCACGATGCAGCTGCCGCTGCGCGAGCTCGGAGCCGATCAGCCCAGGTAGCGCCGCTCCAGGTGCGCCTTGAAGTGCGCCGGGTTCAGCGGCTCGCCGCTGGCGCGGCGCGCGAGCTCGTCGGTCGTCCAGCGGCTGGCCTGGCTCCAGATGTTCTCGCGCAGCCAGTCGAAGACCGCGCCCAGTTCGCCGCGGACGATGCGCGCGTCCAGGTCGGGCATGGCTCGGCGCATGGCGGCAAACCACTGCGCGGCATACATCGCGCCGAGTGAATAGCAGGGGAAGTAGCCGAACAGCGCCTCGGGCCAGTGCACGTCCTGCATCGGGCCGTCCTTGAAGTTGCCGCGCGTGTCCAGCCCCAGCAGCTCGTGCATCCTGGCGTCCCAGAGCGCGGGCACGTCCTCGATCTCGATCTCGCCTTCGATCAGCAGCTTCTCGATCTCGTAGCGCAGAATGATGTGCGCGGGGTAGGTGACCTCGTCCGCATCGACGCGGATGAAGCCTGGCTTCACACGCGTCAGCAGCTTGGCCAGGTTGGCGGGTGCGAACGCCGGCTGCTCGCCGAAGGCCTGCACCACCAGCGGCGCCAGGTGCTGGATGAAGCCCGGGTGGCTGCCCAGCTGCATCTCGAAGCTCAGGCTCTGGCTCTCGTGCAGCGCCATGCTGCGCGCCTCGGCCACGGGCTGGCCGAGCAGCTCGCGCGGCAGGTTCTGCTCGTAGCGGCCGTGGCCGGTTTCGTGCACGGTGCCCATCAGGCTGCCGAGGAACTCGTCTTCGCGAAAGCGCGTCGTCATGCGCACGTCTTCGGGCACGCCGCCGCAGAAGGGGTGGGTCGACACATCCAGCCGGCCGCCGGCGAAGTCGAAGCCCAGCAGCTTCATCACGGCCTCGCACAGCGCGCGCTGCTGGGCCACCGGGAAGGGGCCCTGCGGCTGCAGCAGCGACTCCGTCGCCTGGCGCTCGGTGACCTGGCGGATGAGCCCCGGCAGCCACTGCCGCACCTCGCCGAACACCTGGTCGACCTGCTCGCAGCGCATGCCGGGCTCGAAGCGGTCCATCATCGCGTCGTACTTGCGCACCCCGGTGAGCTGGCTCAGCAGCTCGGCCTCCTGGCGGGCGTTGGCCAGCACCGGGCGCAGGTTCTCGACGAAGCCGGCCCAGTCGTTGGCCGGGCGCTGCGTGCGCCAGGCGTGCTCGCAGCGCGAGGTGGCCATCTGCTGGGCCTGCACCAGCGCCTCGGGCAGCGCATTGCTGGCACGCCACTGGCGGTGCATCTCACGCAGGTTGGCGCGCTGCAGCTCGCTCAGCGGCTCCTGCTCGGCGCGGGCCATCTGGTCCGGCAGCTTCGGGTCGGTGCGCATGCGGTGCAGCAGCGCGGCCATTTCGGCCATGGCGGCGGCGCGGGCCTCGTTGCCCTTGGGCGGCATGTTCGAGGCCTGGTCCCAGCCGGCGATGCTTTGCAGGTGGCCGAGGCGGTGCAGGCGGGTCCAGGTGCCGGTGAGGTCGTCGTAGGAGGGGGTGGCGGTGCTCATCGCGGGGGGGCTCAGGAAAGCAAAGCCGCCATTGTCCGGGCTTCAGAGTTCCAGCGCTCCCGGGAAGAACCAGATCGCACCCCCCACGTAGAACAGGTAGCGCAGGAACTTGCCCACGGCCATGTAGAAGGCGCAAGGCCAGAACGGCAGCTTCAGCCAGCCGGCCACGGCGCACAGCGGGTCGCCGACCACCGGCAGCCAGCTCAGCAGGCACGACGGCGGGCCCCACTTGCGCGCCCAGGCCAACGCCCGCTCGGTGCTGGGCTTGGGCTTGGCGATCTGCTCGTAGGCGAGCTCGGCGCCGTAGCCCATCCAGTAGCTGATGCAGCCGCCCAGGGTGTTGCCGGCGGTGGCCACCACGAGGGCCGGCCAGAACAGATCGGGGTTCACCTTCACGAGGCCGAAGACCACCGGCACGCTGGCCATCGGCAGCAGCGTGGCCGACACGAGCGACACGATGAACACCGACGCCAGGCCGTATTGCGGCAGCGCCATCGTGGCCATCAGCGAGTGCAGCCAGGCCTCCATCAGCGCCGGCCCTCGGCCGAAGCACCCGTCATCGCGGCACGCTCCGAGGCTGGCCCTGGGCGTCGATGGCGACGTAGGTGAGGTCGGCCTCGGTCACCTTCACCACCTGCAGCTGGCTCGGGTTGCGCTCGGCGATCACGGTCACGTGCACCGAGATGCTGGTGTTGCCGATGCGCGTGATGCGGGCGTAGAAGCTGAGCAGGTCGCCCAGGCTCACCGGCTGCTTGAACACGAACTGGTTGACGGCCACGGTGGCGATGCGTCCGCGCGCCACGCGCGCCGGCAGCACCGAGCCGGCGAGGTCGACCTGGGCCATGATCCAGCCGCCGAAGATGTCGCCGTTGGCGTTGACGTCGGCCGGCAGCGGAATGACGCGCAGCACGAGCTGGCTGCCGTCGTCCAGCTGCGGGGGCGCCAGCATCGGCGCGTCGTCGGCTTCGGTCATCGAGAAAGGCTCCCTGGGGGCGGCCAAGGCGACAATGCGCGCCCCATGACCCCGTCCCCCACTGTAGCGGGCAGCGCGATCGGCCCCACCCCCGAGCTGCAACGAGACCTGTCGCGCCGGCTGGACAAGCTGCGCCGGGTGTTCGACCTCGACGAGGTGCGCCGTGCAGCGCTGGCCGCCGAGCAGGTGGTGAGCTACTACGAGGACTGCCACGACGCCTACCGCAAGTACCACAGCCGCGAAGGCGCGGTGCACATGGCGCTGAACGACGGCGACCGCTTCGATCCCGACGGCTTCTTCGGCCAGCTGCGCCGCCTGGAGCAGGCCTGGAGCCCGCCACCGGCCGCCGTGCTGGAGCTCGCCTTCGGCCAGGGTTTCAACCTCGAGTACCTGGCCAAGCGCCACGCCGGCACGCAGTTCCTGGGCATCGACCTCACGCCGGCGCACCAGCGCATCGCCGCCGAGCGCATGGCCCGCGCGGGCCTGGGCCACGTGCGCCTGTACGGCGGTGATTTCCACCACCTGCCCTACGACGACGCCTCGGTGGACGTGGTGTTCTGCATCGAGGCCTTCTGCTACGCCACCGATCTGCCACGCGCGCTGGCCGAGGTGCGGCGTGTGCTGCGGCCGGGCGGGCGCTTCACGCTCTTCGACGGCTACTACACGCGGCCGCTGGCGCAGATGGACGCCGACGGCGCGCTGGCGTGCGAGCTGGTGGCGCGTGGCATGGCGATGGACACGCTGCAGGTGCAGGGCGATCTGCTGGCGGCCGCCCGCAACGCCGGCTTCGTGCCCGCCGAGCCAGTGGCATTGGACACCGAGGTCATGCCCAGCCTGCGCCGGCTGGAAACCGTCACAGGTGCCATCATCCGCTGGCCCTGGCTCGGCCGCCGTGCGCTGGCGCGGCGCAGCGCGCTGCGGGGGCGCAACATCCTGTCGGGCTACCTGATGCGCACGGCGGTGGCGATGGGGCTCATCGGCTATCGCGAGCTCCGGCTCGACGTGCCGCGCTGAGCCTGGCTGCCGCCCCCGGCGGCACGGGCCCTGCACGCACTCCACCTCCAGAAGCGACCTCACCCCCTGATGCGATCACACGCCCACCCGACCCCCGCGCCGCCGACGCCGGCCGCGCCGCAGGCCCGCCGCTCCGACTGGGCCACGCTCGGGTTGCTGCTGCCCTACCTGTGGCGCTACCGCTGTCGCGTGGGCGCGGCGCTGGCCTTCCTGCTGGCGGCCAAGGCGGCCAACGTCAGCGTGCCGGTGCTGCTGAAGTACCTGGTCGATTCGCTCTCCATCAAGCCTGGCGAGGCGGCCGCGCTGCTGGTGGTGCCGGTGGGCCTGCTGGTGGGCTACGGCCTGCTGCGGCTGAGCACGAGCCTGTTCACCGAGCTGCGCGAGCTGATCTTCGCCAAGGCCACCGAAGGCACGGCGCGCAGCATCAGCCTGCAGGTGTTCCGCCACCTGCACGCCATGAGCCTGCGCTTCCACCTCGAGCGCCAGACCGGCGGCATGACGCGCGACATCGAGCGCGGCACGCGCGCCGTGCATTCGCTCATCAGCTACTCGCTCTACAGCATCTTCCCGACCCTCGTCGAGGTGGTGATGGTGCTCACGCTGCTGGCCTGGAAGTTCGACGCCGCGTTCGCCTGGATCACCGGCGGCGCGCTCGTGGCCTACATCGTGTTCACGGTCACGGTGACCGAGTGGCGCACCAAGTTCCGCCGCGAGATGAACGAGCTCGACAGCACGGCGCACACGCGCGCCATCGACTCGCTGCTGAACTACGAGACGGTGAAGTACTTCGGCAACGAAGACTTCGAGACGCGCCGCTACGACGAGAACCTCGAGCGCCTGCGCCGGGCTTCACTGAAGAGCCAGACCACGCTGAGCCTGCTCAACACCGGGCAGCAGCTCATCATTGCCACGGCGCTGATCGCGATGCTGTGGCGCGCCACGCAGGGTGTGGTCGACGGGCGCCTCACGCTGGGCGACCTGGTGATGATCAACGCCTTCATGATCCAGCTCTACATCCCGCTGAACTTTCTGGGCGTGATGTACCGCGAGATCAAGCAGGGCCTCACCGACCTGGACAAGATGTTCTCGTTGATGGAGAAGCACCGCGAGATCGACGACGCGCCCGGTGCGCCGCCGCTGCGGGTGAGCGAGGGTGCGGTGCGCTTCGAGCACGTGGGCTTTGCCTACGACCCCGCGCGCCCCATCCTGCACGACCTGAGCTTCGAGATCCCGGCCGGCAAGACGGTGGCCGTGGTCGGCCCCAGCGGCGCCGGCAAGAGCACGCTGGCGCGGCTCTTGTTCCGCTTCTACGACGTGAACTCGGGCCGCATCACCATCGACGGCCAGGACATCCGCGCCGTCACGCAGGCCAGCGTGCGCGGCGCCATCGGCATCGTGCCGCAGGACACCGTGCTGTTCAACGACACGGTGCAATACAACATCGCCTACGGCCGCACCGGCGCCACGCGCGACGAGGTCGAGGCAGCGGCGAGGTCGGCGCACATCCACGACTTCATCGCCGCCACGCCCAAGGGCTACGACACGATGGTCGGCGAACGTGGCCTCAAGCTCAGCGGCGGCGAGAAGCAGCGCGTGGCGATCGCGCGCACGCTGCTGAAGAACCCGCCCATCCTCATCTTCGACGAGGCCACCTCGGCGCTGGACAGCGCCAACGAGCGCGCCATCCAGGCCGAACTGCGCGCCGCGGCGCAGGGCAAGACGGCGCTGGTGATCGCGCATCGGCTGAGCACGGTGGTCGACGCCCACGAGATCGTGGTGCTCGAAGCCGGCCGCGTGGTGGAGCGCGGGCCGCACGCCGAACTGCTGGCGCGCGGCGGGCGCTACGCCGAGATGTGGCGGCTGCAGCAAAGCGGGCAGGAGGGCTGACGCCCATCCTGCCCGCTCAACAATCGTGTGCCCCGTCCCACGGGCAGCGGTGTGCGACCGATCGGCCGCGTCGCCAATCAGCGGCGGCGTGCGGCGAGGCCAAGACCGGCCAGCGCCAAGCCGGCCAGGGCCAGCGTGCCGGGGGCCGACACCGTGCCGGGGCCGATGCTGCCCGGGAGCACCTCGATGTTGACGACGTCGAAGCCCGGCGAGCCGCCGAGGCTGTCGAGGCCGACGATGCGGATGGCCGTGACGGCATCGGTGAAGCCGATGCTCGCGAGGTCGAACGAGGTCGTCACGCTGTCGTTGGCAATGCCGAGCAGCACGAAGGTGACGTTGTCCTTGCTGACGTAGACCTCGGCGCGTTCGCCCGAGGCGCCGATCTCGCGGATGAAGATGTCGTTGCCGACACCGTCGATCACGGTTTCATCGATGAAGCCGACGGTAATGGACGAACCCGTGGGCAGCGACAGGAAGCTTTCGCTGCCGGCCACATCGCTGCCCAGCACCACCGACAAGGGCACACTGACCGGGAACGCACCGCTGATGCCGCCAAGGCCGCCGTAGGGGCCGGCAAACGGGCCCGCGCCGCTGTCGGAGTAGCTCAGCACCACGTCGGCGAAGCCCAGCACCGGCAGCGCGTGGGCGGAGGGTGCGGCCAGGGCGGCGGCAGCCAGCGTGCCGACGGCCATCAAGCGGGTGAAGGTTTTGCGCACGAGCTGAACTCCTGATGAGGTGTTCGAAGAACAAAGCAAGATTCGGGCCAATGGCGCAACTCCATGATTTTGAAGGTTTTTCTCCAGCTTCGGCAGGCGGGGTGTAAGGGTTGCCGACAGATTGGGCCGGGCGTGCCACTCCGGTGCCCGCCCCGAGACTTGGCGCGCGCTTGTGCCGCTCACATGCAAGCCACGCCCGAAGCCAGCAGCCGCGCCCCTTCGAAGCCGATCGCCGCCACCCCCCGAACGCGCGTCATGCGCAGCGCGTCGCCGTCCACCGCGGCCACGATGCCGGCCGCGGCGGCCTGTTCGCCTTCGTGCAGCCCATTTGCCGTGGCGCGTCCATCGAACACATGGGCCGGTGCCGCCTGGCCCCGCCGCAACATCGTCACCGAGACCCGCTGGTAGTGCTGCGCCACGTGCAGCGCCACGTCCGCGCCGCACCACCAGCCGGGCAGCCGTGCCGGCACCACCCACAGGTGCAGCGTGCTCTTCTTGTCGCGGCCGATGGGCTTGTCGGGCACATCGAGCGTCAGGCTGCGGTCGGGCTGCCAGTCGCCGAGGTCCCAGTCGTGGCTGACGATGCGGGTGCCCGGCTTCAGTGCCAAGAGGCGTGGGCGCAGCTGCAGGTTCACCTGCGGCAGCAGGTACATCGTGATCACGCTGTAGGGCGCGAGCTCGAGCGTGAACAGGTCCTGCTCGCGGAACTCGGTGCGGTCGGCCACGCCGGCCGCGCGGGCGTTGACGCGGCTCTTCGCCACCAGTTCGGGCACGAGCTCCACGCCCAGGCCGCGCGCGCCGAAGCGGCGGGCGGCGGTGATGACGATGCGGCCATCGCCCGAGCCCAGGTCGACCAGCGTGTCGACCGGGCCAACGCCGGCCAGCTGCAG